>JABAOH010248464.1_pt1 | contig 11948 bp, 9 predicted proteins | sample 7062181 | NCBI WGS metagenome assembly JABAOH01 (sample SAMN14538630, study PRJNA623070) | marine sediment metagenome | biome: marine biome [ENVO:00000428]; feature: marine pelagic biome [ENVO:01000023]; material: deep marine sediment [ENVO:00002113]; isolation source: pool of 5 deep marine... | reverse complement strand
ATGGGCAATAATATAGGGTTGTGTAAGCAGGTATTGTATGGCAGAAGTGCCTCCGGGTACCCAGGTGGGGGGCGTCATCCAATCAATGAACCCATACATGAATCCACATACAAAAAATGCCGGAATTACCTGTTTGGTAAGTTGCCTGATTTCACTACTGTATTTTTTTTGAAACAATTGCCCTATACTTAACCGGTATTCGAAATAAAGAAGATAAATAAAAAAAATTGGTGCAAACATTACGGTTGTTGGTTTTGCCAATGAACCTATAATAACCGGCAGCAGGTATAGGTATTTTTTTCTGTATTTTGGAAAATACTGGTACACTACAAAGGCCAATACCACAAATAAGGTAGATTGTAAATCGCTGCGGGCAATAATATAATTAATGGTTTCTGCATTGGCGGGATGAAGCATATACCAGGTTATGCCAAAAGCCGCCAGCCAATAATTTTTTTGTGGATTGGGCTGCACTAATTCAAATAACTGACAGATAAAATAAAACATCAGTATGCCCTGCAGCAGAAAAACAATAAAATCATCCATTTGAAACCAAAAGGGATGATAGCCATTGGCTAACCAATAATCAATGGCTAACGATAAACTTACCAATGGGCGGTACGACTGATTTTGTGGCAGGGAACTAAATGTAGTACCATCCGTAAAAAAAGAGGGGATGTTTTTTAAACTGCGGATGTAAACATTGTTTAAAATAGTGTGTGAATCATCAAAATGGAAATCATTCTGAAAATGATTCCAATACACCAGCGTTGTGAGCACTACAATGGATAAAAGCAGGTATACATGCTTGTGTTCCTTCATATAAATAGTTTACAGGGTTGCTGCCATTTGAATGGTTAATAATATGTAAATATATATAACGATTCAATTTCATTCATGGTAAATTTCAATATTCTTTTCAAAATTTTTGCAGAAATGTTTGGATGCTCATCCGGAATCTTTCATCNNTCATTATCTGGTGGTTAAAACTGCTTTTGATTGAGGTTTTCTAATGCAATACATAGTGGGGCATGCTGTTTAAAACGGGGTATCCTTGTAAAGTTGACTTGGGTTAGTCAATATATTTTTTTGAAAAAAACAAGGTTTTGCTTTTAAATTTAGTAAAATTTAATTAATTTAAAGCAATTTATATATTGTACTATTTTTGATAGTATGGCTTACAACAGAAAATAGATGTTTATTAAGGCAGATAATTGGCCTGTAGTAGGATCCAATTTTCATTTTTTAACAGCTTTTGTAACGATATTCAAAATATATCAGATCGTAAGGTTAACAATTTTGCGTAGCAATTAAAATAAATTTAGTGTAGTTACTATAACTTTTTGTACTTACAAAATTATTATTATTTTTGTAGTTATTTAACTACACTAATGTATATAAATCTACATTATTTTGTAACAATAATCGCAGTTGGTTTGGCTGTTTCTACTACTGTACCTGCGCAATCGATTCAACGTCAGGTAGTTGCTACCACCGGTGGATATACCGATCAGGGTAGCGTTTCCATCTCCTTTACCGTAGGCGAGCCGGTAGCTGATTTATTTCCCAATCTATTTCAGGGAAAAGCCATTANNACTATTTCGTTTTATTCCCTAATCCCACTATTGATGGTAAAGCCAAATTAGGTTTCAGAGATGTACCAGACGGCACTTATACTATTGATATTATTGATGCTTTGGGCAGGGTGTTGCAAACTACAACCGTAGCATATTTCAATCATAATTTTCTATATGTTGACTTGGATGTAACCAATTTAGTAAGGGCTGTTTATTTTATCAGAATAAGAAGCGATAAAAATTTCCGTGGGGAATTGAAGTTAATGCGTCTGTAAAATAACCCATTCGGGTGAATTTTTTTGATCATGTAATTTTATTCCTACTTGAACGTTTAACTTTTTTATATGATTATTTTTGTGAAGTAAATTGTTAATAGGAATTTAACCGTAGATTGCGTATACAACCTACAATAATATCTTGATTGTGTGAAATGGACTTTACTAACCTTATTCTTATTGGCAGGCTTTGTATCTGTAGCCTATGCACAACCCCAATCCTTTAAATACCAAGCTGTTGCCCGGGGTTTAAATGGTGCTTTGCTTAGTAACCAGCAAATCAATGTACGTATCAGTATATTGTTGGGAACCAGTCCCAACCGTACCTTGGAATACCAGGAAACACAAACTGTTACTACCAATCAATATGGCCTGTTTTATTTAGACATTGGAAGGGGAACACCGACCACCAGTGCCAAATTTACGGACATCAACTGGGCCAATCCATTACAACAATACATCCAAACAGAAATAGATTTAGGACAAGGTTATGTGAATATGGGCGCCTCAGAAATGCTGAGCGTGCCTTATGCCTTGTATGCCTTAAACTCTCCCAAAGGGCCTACTGGTGCAACCGGGGCCACCGGTGCTACAGGAACCACCGGTACACCAGGTGCGAATGTGTTAACCGGTTCAGGAGTGCCTGTTCCTTCATTGGGGTTTAATGGGGATAGTTATGTAGATATAACCAATGGAAATGTTTATACCAAAAATACAGGTATTTGGGTCAATTCCGGTGCCTCTTTAAAAGGTGCTACCGGCACCACAGGCCAAACTGGCGCCACAGGCACCACCGGCCAAACAGGAAATACCGGATCCACCGGTCAAACCGGAGTAACAGGTAACACAGGAGTAACAGGTCAAACCGGATCCACCGGCCAAACTGGTGCCACAGGAACAACAGGCACCACCGGCCAAACAGGAAATACCGGATCCACCGGTCAAACCGGTGCTACAGGTAACACAGGAAATACCGGAGTAACAGGTCAAACAGGAAATACCGGTGTAACAGGTCAAACAGGCGCCACAGGCCAAACCGGAGCCACCGGCCAAACCGGAGTAACAGGTAACACAGGAGTAACAGGCCAAACGGGAGCAACCGGTCAGACAGGCACCACTGGACAGACAGGCGCCACAGGCCAAACAGGCGCTACTGGCCAAACCGGAGCCACAGGAAATACCGGAGTAACGGGTAACACAGGAACAACAGGTAACACAGGCGCCACCGGCCAAACAGGTGTAACAGGAACTACAGGAGCCACTGGTCAAACCGGAGCCACTGGTAACACAGGTGCAACAGGAAATACAGGTGCTACTGGTCAAACGGGTGCTACAGGAAATACAGGCGCAACCGGCCAAACAGGAGCTACGGGAGTTACTGGTCCAACTGGCCCAAATAATGGTTGGTATTTAACCGGTAATACCGGTACTACCGCAGGTACCAACTTTATTGGTACTACAGATGCTGTAGATTTTGTTGCCAAAACTAATTCTTTAGAACGATTGAGAATATTGTCTACTGGTCAAATAGGTATTGGTAGAACACCCAATACGGCTAATTTATTAGATGTGGCCGGTACGGTTAATATATCTAAGCCTGGTGCATCCAGTATCTTACAAGTGGATGCACAGAGTAGCCAGACCAATATTGCTCAAATATTGTTTACAAATTCTGCGGGTACCGGCGATTTTCGAATCGGTAGTAGTGGCGGTGATGTTGTATGGCAGGGTGGTGGAGGCCGTAACTTGCAAATAGGTGCCTATTGGGGTATGGATTTCTTAGGTGGACGAGGAACTGCAACTTTCCCAACATTCCAGGGTGGTATTGGAAATTACAATACAAGAATATTGAATACTACCGATAGAAAAGGGTTGATTATACAAGCAAATGGCACACAAACCAATAATTTGCAGGAATGGCAAAATTCAGCAGGTACGGCTTTAAGTATAGTGGATCCTAATGGACAGGTCGGCATACAAACTACTACCCCACAAGCTAATTTAGACGTGAATGGTACCGCTAAAATTGGGGTGAATGGTACAGGTACAGTATTAAATGGGATAATAAAAGGTACAATTTCTATACCTAATCAGAATATTCCAGGAGGTCCTGGTGGTGATTTAATTGTGACTGTTACTTTAACTGGTAATTTAGCAAATGCCGTTCCAGGGGCTACTGTTATGATAAATCCTAGAAATAACTTAAATACTGGTCGGAATGACGTTATAATAAGTTGGTGTAGAATAAGTGCAAATGGTGTGTTGACGATTTGCTTTGCATCTCAAAATGGTAATAGAATTGGGCCTGGTGGTGGAGGGGCACAAATATTATTTGATGTTACAGTAATTCAATAGAACACTAAAATTATTTAACCTGCTGGAATATTACTTTTCAGCAGTTTTTTTATTATCCTTTTTGTAATATTGTAGCATGGTTGTTTTACCGTCTCATTTACCAACCGTCGCTACCATCGGCATTATCTGCCCCTCCGGTTATATGCCTATCGAAAAAGTGCAAACCTGTGTAAATACCCTGCAAGGCTGGGGTTACCGGGTGCAGTTGGGTAAAACAGTGGGTTTGCAATACCATTATTTTGCCGGTACAGATGTGGAACGGCTGGCCGACATGCAGGCCATGCTCAATAATCCGGCTATTGATGCCATTTTATGTGCACGTGGTGGTTATGGGTTAAGCAGAATCATAGATGAACTGGATTTTACCGCTTTTTTACAATATCCCAAATGGATCATTGGCTTTAGTGATATTTCGGTATTACATGCCCGTTTAAACCGGCTGGGCGTACCTGCCCTGCATGCACCTATGGCCGGGGCTTTTAATGAGGGGGGAGCTGAGCGGGAATCAGTGGCTTCGCTCAAAGCCATTTTGGTTGGCAAGCCGGTGCATTATACCGTGCCGGTGCATCCTTTGAACCGTCAGGGGATAGCCAATGCGGAGCTGGTGGGGGGCAACCTGTCAATCATTGTACATTTAATCGGCAGTCAAGATGCACTGCAAACAGCCGATAAAATTTTGCTGATTGAAGATGTGGGTGAATATTTGTATAACATAGACCGTATGCTGGTACAACTGAAAAGGGCCGGCATGTTGCAGCGATTGGCCGGTTTATTGGTAGGTGGTTTTACCGAGATGAAAGATACCACCATTCCTTTTGGCAAAACAGTGGAGGAAATTGTACGGGAACATGTGGCTGAATATACCTATCCTGTGGCTTTTCATTTTCCGGTAAGTCATGGTGAACCTAACATGGCTGTTAAATTGAGGGTAAAGCATCAACTAATGGTTACAGAAAAAGAAGTGGTGTTGCGGGAGGAATGATTCGGTTTTTGGTTTTTAGACATTGGGTAAGGTCCCAAGCCTTTACAATTATTGATGAACCATATTGACATCCTCCTCAACCTAAATGGAAGTTGCAGATGACTTTTAGGGCTTCCGAGGATGCGATTTTGGGATGGTGGTTACAGGTATCAAAAGGCCAGCTTTTTTGAATATCCTGATTTTTGTTGGCAATTAGTCAGCACTCTTTTTTATATAAACCTTTTGCGAACTTTGCTCCTCTGAGGTTAGAGAAATAAAAACCGCTAAGTATGCCAAAGTATGCTAAGAAAAATCCTTTGCAAACTTTGCGTCTCAGCGATTTAAATACAAACCGCCAAATATGCTAAGGGTCGCTAAGAGAAACCTTCGCGAACTTTGCGCCTTTGCGGTTCAAGAATCATCAACGGCTAAGTACGCNNCTACAAAAAACCCGTGCATGCCCCTCTACAGCGGCTGAGCAATATCATACCATCGTCATCAATAAATCAATAGCTTTGTAAGGTATATATACCAATATGTATTCAAAAATAATCGTTTGTATTGCTTTTGTATTATTAGTGGCTTGTCAGCCCAAAAAAGGCAGTATCTATCCCCAACAAGAAAACATTACAGAGGCAGTATATGCTTCCGGAATGGTAAAATCAGACCGGCAATACGAGGCATTTGCCACCGTTACCGGATTAATTGATACCATATATGTAACCGAAGGGGAACTGGTAAAAAAAGGGCAGCCCATCTTGCATATCGTTAATACGGCCACCCGTTTAAATACCGAAAATGCAGCTTTAGTGGCAGCCAATGCATCGGTAGCAGCCAATGCTGCCCGTTTAAATGAGGCAAAGATTAGCATTGCAAATGCCAAAGCACAGTTAGACAATGCCACTACGTTGTTACAACGCCAACGCAATTTGTGGGCACAACAAATCGGTGCAAAAAACGATTTAGACCAGCGCGAACTGGCCTATACCAATGCCCTGCATGCATGGCAGGCAGCACAATTGCAATACGATGATTTAAAAAAGCAAATAGATTTTAGTGCCCAACAGGCTCAGAAAAATTTAGCCATTGCCGGAACAGCCAAAAACGATTATACCGTTAAAAGCGATGTAGATGGGATGGTGTTTCAACTGAATAAAAAGAAAGGAGAATTGGTGAGTCCACAAACAGCCTTGGCATTGGTAGGGGCTGCACATCAGTTTTTATTGGAATTGCAGATAGATGAACATGATATAGCCCGCATACACAATGGCATGCAGGTATTGTACACCATGGATAGTTATAATGGTAAAGTATTTGAGGCAAAAGTGGTTAAAATTTACCCGGCCATGGATGAACATTCCCGCACTTTTAAGGTAGATGCTGCATTGGTACAATCGCCGCCGGTATTGTATCCCAACCTTACTTTAGAAGCTAATATTGTAATTCGGCAACAACAAAATGCCATTACCATTCCTGCCAATTATTTATTGCCCGGCGATTCTGTTTTATTGGCCAATGGCAAAAAACAAAAAGTTGTGGTAGGGATAAAAGATTATCAAAAAATTGAAATCGTATCGGGCATTACAACTAAGGATGAGTTGATGGAATGAAATACCCGTAAAGGCTTATACTTCTTTACTGCAATTATAAAAATCATTTAATTTGTTTTTTAATCATTCATGATCTTAAAATTAATTGTCAATATTGCACAATCCCTGCTCATGGCGCGCTGGCGGCAAACACTGGTAGCTGCAGTTGGTGTCACCTTTGGTATAACCATGTTTATTGCACTGTTGAGTTTTATGAGTGGTTTAAACGATTTGTTGGATGGGCTGGTAGTAAACCGTACCCCACACATTCGGTTGTATAATGATATTAGGCCACATAAAGACCAGCCCGTTACCCTTTGGCCGGCTTACCGAAATAGTTATCCGTTTATCAGTTCTTTAAAATCGGGGAATATACGGCAGGAGATATATAATAGCGGCCCCATTATTCAGGCATTGCAACAAAATAAACAGGTAATGGGTGTTGCACCCACTATCACGGCACAAGTTTTTTTTAATGATGGTACGGTTAATATTAATGGGGCGATAAATGGTATTGATGTAGCTGCAGAAACCAAACTGTTTCATTTTGATGATTATATCGTAGCAGGTAAAGCAGCCGATTTAAATACCGTACCCAACAGCATTGTGTTGGGCAAAGCTTTGGCCGAAAAATTAGTAGCCAGTGTGGGCGATGTGGTACAAATTACTACCAGTACCGGATCTATATTTCAGCTAAAAGTAGTAGGTTATTTTCAATCGGGTTTGCAGGATTTTGATAAAGCACAGAGTTACGCGTCTATCCAGACTGTTCAAAAAATATTGGGCAAATCGTCCTTATACATTACCGATATAAGAATAAAATTATACGATATTAACCGGGCGCCAGCTTTGGCCAAAACCTTTGCCCGTATTTATGGGGTTGATGGCGAAGATATTCAAACAGCCAATTCGCAGTTTGAAACAGGTAGTTTTGTGCGTAGTCTAATATCCTATGCTGTTGGCATTACTTTGTTAATTGTAGCCGGCTTTGGTATTTACAATATTTTGAACATGATGATTTATGAAAAGATGGATACCATTGCCATTTTAAAAGCCACCGGCTTTGCAGGGCGCGATGTAAAAGCAATATTTTTAGTCATTGCCATTGGTATTGGTTTGTTTGGCGGCTTCACCGGTTTGCTTTCCGGGTTTGGGTTGTCGGTACTCATTCATCATGTTCCTTTTCATACAGCCGCATTGCCTACGGTAAAAACATATCCCATTAATTATAATCCATTGTTTTATTTGATAGGGATAAGTTTTTCGTTGATTACCACTTATTTAGCCGGATGGTTACCGGCCCGCAAAGCCAGTAAAATAGATCCGGTCATCATTATCAGAGGAAAATAACATGCAAAACACCATTCTGGAAGCTGTGAATATTGTGAAGTACTTTTACGATCCCGTAAAGGTGAAGGTGTTGAATGGCGTAAACTTTGCCATTAATCGTGGCGATTTTGTTTCAATTGTTGGAAAATCAGGTTGTGGCAAATCTTCTTTGTTGTATGTACTCTCTACCATGGATACCGATTATGAGGGCGATGTGTTAATAGACGGCATTTCCATGCAACAAAAAAAAGAAGCTTATTTAGCCAAAGTGCGAAATGAAAAAATAGGCTTTGTATTTCAGTTTCATTATTTGCTGAATGAATTTACCGTATTGAAGAATGTGATGTTGCCCGGTTTAAAATTGCGGAAATATACTGAAAAAGAGGTAGAGGCAAGGGCCTATGAAAAATTGCAAACATTGGGTATTGCAGATCTGGCCTTAAAAAATGCAGCGCGTTTATCGGGAGGCGAAAAACAAAGGGTAGCCATTGCCCGGTCATTGATCAATGACCCGGATATTATTATGGGCGATGAACCTACAGGTAATTTAGATAAAAAAAACAGTGAATTAGTGTTCGATATATTTAAACAATTATCGCATGAATTGAACCAAACCATGCTTATTGTAACACACGATCCCGATTTTGCTGCTAAAACCAATCGTATTATCCGTATGGAAGATGGTAGAATTGTTGATGGGTAGTTGGGTGATAGGTGCTTGTTCATGCATAGAATAGTTGTATCGCTATTCCCAATGTTGACAATAATTGAAACTATTTCGGCAATGCTAATTGAAACATCCTTAACCAGTTTTTGTGGAATATATTTTCGATATCACTAACGGTGTACCCTTTCTGTTCTAACAAATAACTTAATTGCTGCAAATCAGCAATGGTATCCAGATCATAAGGCGATTGTTCTGTACCGAAGGCTCCATCTAAATCGCTGCCAATGCCTACATGTAAGCTATTGCCTGCTATTTGGCAGATATGATCAATGTGTGGAATAATGGCTGCTATATTACAATGCATTTGTTGTGATGTGCTAATACCGCGTTGCCAGCCGGATACCAACATCCAGGCATCGAAAGCCATGCCAATTACTGAGTTGCGGGTTATCATTTCATGTATAACAGCATTATTCATCTGTCGGTTATGTGGCACCAATACACGGCAGTTGTGATGCGATGCCCACAATGTTCCGTTGTATAAAGTCAGTGCATCACTTAAAGCATCATCACACAAATGTGTAATATCTAAAACAATGTGATGATCCTGCATTATTTGCAGCAGAGCTTTACCGTTTTCCGTGAGATGCCCGGTGGCATCTGTTCCATTGGCATATCTGCCCGGGCCATAATGGGCGGGCCCAATAGACATCAATCCCTGTTGTTGCAACAGGAGCGCATGTTCAGGAGTAATTAATGCGTCGGCACCTTCTAAACTGATGATAACGCCAATGACTTTCTGTTGGTTAGTGATTGTATCAGTTGCCCATACAGTTAGGTGTTCCTGAAGTTGTTGTTGATTACGAATAATGGTTAATTCACCGGCGGCTTCCATTGCTTGATACCAGGCTAACTGGCCTTGTATTTGTGCCCATGCCTGTTCGGCAGAAGCCCATCCGGGTAGTATTTGGCCGGGCAATTTTACCCGGGCAATCAAGGTGCCTATTACAATACCAATGTTGCCCGCTCTTAAAGCTGGGAAAGAAACGGTTCCTTTACCACGGTCGGGTTTATCGGTTAATCCTGTTTCAGTTGCTCGAATATGATGCACTGGCATACGCAGATCACGATTCCATTCCATGGCATTCATACTTAAATCGAGATGGGCATCTATTAAAAACATGGCAATTGTTATAAAGTATATTAAATGGTAATGGATCTGTCTCTTGCTATTACTTTCCACGAAGTGGTTACTGCATTATTATCTACTACCTGCAAGCTATTGTATAAAGCAACGGTAGGGCATATATGTATGGGTATGGCATACAGTACCTGTCCGAGTGTGTAGGCAGTTGCATCTGCCACTTTTAAAACCAAATGTTCTTCACTTTGTGCAACAGGCCTGGCATCGGCCGCATTTAAAAATACCACTCTTGGAAAAGGGTTTTCAGCAGCTACTGATTTATGACCCAAATCGGTGGAAATAGTTTGTGCATCAATGATGGAGATGACTCTTGTTATTAAAACGGCAGCCCATTGAAAAGGCTCTTCAGGCATCAGTTGTTGGTAACCGGCATCCCAAAATATAAAGGTACCCGGACTGCATACCACATTCTTCCTTTGTGCATGTGCCGCAAAAGTTGTAGACCCGCCTGCAACAATGGGTAATGGTATTTGATATTGTTCCTGCAATGCCCGTTGCATGGCTGCAACAGGCGCAAACGCTGCATCACTTTCCTGCTTTCTTTCTTCAAAACTTTGTTTTCTGATATGGCCATCATACACATGTAAACCCATTACCGTTAGGTTATTCACTTGCAATAATTGCAGCAATAATTCCGGAACTGTAGCTACGGGTGCACCGGTTCTGTTCATGCCATTGTTTATATCAATATATAATTGGGCAGAAATATTGGCTTTGGCATGTGCTGCTGCAATTTCCTTTGCGGTAACAATATTGTCGGTTAAGCAGGCAAAAATACTTTGGGGGTATTGTTGTTGCAATGCCACCCATCTCTGTATTTTAGGGCCAACGGGTTGGTATGCCAGCAAAATATCCGGTGCATTTAATTGTGCCAGCATTTCGGCTTCAGCAATGGTAGCACATTTAAATTGAGTGATGCCGGCCTCCATCATCGCTTTACATACTTCGGGTGTTTTATTGGTTTTTACATGCGGTCTGATTCGTTCAGTTTGGTGGTGCATCCTTGTTAATGCTGACTGAATATTCGCCAGCATTTTTTCTTTATACACCAATAAAGCCGGCGAATCAACCATATCAATATTTTGAATACTATACCATTCCATTCTAAAATAATTTTATTGTGAAAGCAACTTATGCCAGTTTAAACATCGCTTCAATTTCAACAGGTATATTATCCGGAAGCGTTGCCATGCCTACTGCACTTCTTACGCCAATGCCTGCATCGTTACCCCATATTTCAGCAAACAATTCACTGCACCCGTTAATAATGAAAGGGTGTTGGTGAAAATCGGTGGTGGCATTCACCATTCCCAATACTTTAATCACTCTTTCAATTTTGTTGAGTGTTCCCAAATTGGCACGCAATGTTGCCAGAATGGCCAGCCCAACCTGTCGGGCAGCAGCTTTTCCTTCATCCGCCGAAATGGCTTCACCAATTCTTCCAGTCATAAATTTGCCTTTGCTAATTAAAGGGCCATGGCCTGATACATATACATAATTGTTGTCAATTAAGAAGGGCTTGTATACACCAATAGGATCGGGTGGCGGAGGTAAAACGAGGTTCAATCTTTGTAAATTTTCTTCCGGAGTCATTGTATTGTTTTTGCAATAAAGTTAAACAGATTGGGATGATTGTGGATTGAAAATATACAGCAATGAAAATCAGACTTGTAGTCTGTATTGTTCATTCGGTATTGGGCAGCAGAAATACCGGTGTGAACGGGATTTTAATGGGCTATAAGTATTCGAATGTATAAAAGTCTGTCTTTTTTAATAGGATGAAACAATTAATTGTATATTTTCATCAACAAAATTGATTGAAAAATGACATTGGTTCAGTTAGAATATATTGTGGCTTTAGATACACACCGGCACTTTTCAACAGCAGCAGCAGCCTGTTTTGTAACGCAACCTACACTCAGTATGCAGATACAGAAATTAGAGGAAGAACTGGGCGTAAAAATTTTTGACAGGAGTAAGCAACCAGTATT
>JABAOH010090578.1_pt1 | contig 11949 bp, 7 predicted proteins | sample 7062181 | NCBI WGS metagenome assembly JABAOH01 (sample SAMN14538630, study PRJNA623070) | marine sediment metagenome | biome: marine biome [ENVO:00000428]; feature: marine pelagic biome [ENVO:01000023]; material: deep marine sediment [ENVO:00002113]; isolation source: pool of 5 deep marine... | reverse complement strand
CGTCAAGATGTGCGAATCCAAAACTTGGATGTAATGAAACAGGAATTAATGACCAGAGATAACATCAGCCTCATGGTGGATGCTGTGGTTTTCATGAAAGTCGTAAACGTACCAAAAAGCCTCATTAACATCCAAGATGTGAGAACGAGCACAGTCCAATATGCACAGACAACCATGCGGGACGTCATTGGAAACGTAGAACTCGACGACCTCCTTGCGAAGCGTGATCAAATCGCCGATCGCATTAAATTAATTGTTGATAAAGAAACCGAAGATTGGGGCGTTGACATCATCAGTGTAAACCTCCAAAACATCGAACTCCCAACAGATATGAAAAGAGTGATTGCCCGTCAGGCAGAAGCCGAACGAGAACGCCGTGCCGTCATCATTAAAAGTGAAGGCGAACTTGTTGCAGCTCGAAACCTTGAAGAAGCCGTACAACAGATGAGCACACAGGCGCTCTACTTACGAACTCTTTCTAGTCTTGAAGACATCAGTTTCGATCAAAGCAACACTATCGTTTTCGCCATCCCAATGGACATGGTGAAAGGCGAGATTATGGGTCTCACAGGACTTGTTGGTGGGGGACAACCAACCGCTGCTAGGCAATTACGTCAAAAGAAAAAGAACAAGTAATTATCTTTGCTCCACTCGAAAACTCCAAGAGTCGACAAATGGAATACCCAATGTCGGCTCTTTCACTTTCTTTTTAAAAGGAAGTAAATCAGATTTATTTCTTGGATTTCTTCTTTCCCCAGAAATCAGGGACGTCGCCTTCACGTGGACCCCAGGGATCAGGATAATCTTTACCGGAATATTGCAGTCGGAATCCAGTATCGAGCTCAGTAACTTGGGCTTCCTTTAGGATTGCCTGCCCAGCGACTAATCGTTGAATTTGATTTGTACCTTCATAGATTTGAGTGAGTTTAGCTCCTCGCATCATTTGTTCAGCAGGATATTCCTTAGCATAGCCGTACCCGCCCATGATTTGGATGCAATCTAATGTATTTTGCATGGCTGCATCGGTAGCGAAGAATTTGGCACAGCTGGATTCTTTGGTGTTGCGTTGTCCCTGATCCACTAACCAAGCAGAGTAACGGGTCGCCCAGCGAGCGTGCATGGCACGTGCTTCCATATCAGCGATCATGAAGCTGATGCCCTGAAATGCACCAATGGGTTTGCCAAATTGTCGCCGGAAATTTGCAAATATAGCTGCTTCGTCTACGGCGCGTTGGGCAATACCAACACCAAGTGCAGCTATACCAGCCCGTGTGCGGTCTAGAGTTTGCATAGCATATTTGAAACCCTTTCCTTTTTCACCAAAAAGGCAGTCGTCAGGAATGCGAACATCATTATATTCGACTTCAGCTTGGAAGGACGCTCGCTGCCCAAGTTTGTCTTCAAGCATTACAATTTCAATACCTGGGAGTTCTGTGTCAACTAGGTGCACTGCCATACCCTTGTATCCTAGGGCGGGATCTATGGTGGTGAAGACAGTATGATATTTTGCTATGTGTCCATTCGTACTGAAGCACTTTCTCCCATTGATAATCCAATTATTCCCATCTTTTGTAGCTGAGGTCTTCACAGCCGCTGCATCGGAACCAGCTTCACGTTCGGTTAGACAAAAAGCCGCAAATTTAGGTTTCTTCCCAGTGGCAAAGGGTTTGATGTATTTTTCCATCTGTTCAGGAGTCGCCGTAATGAGCAAGGGTGTGAGTGCTAGGTTATTTGCTAGAATAGTAGTGGCAATTCCTCCATCACCGTAGCCTATGGCTTCGCCGATAAGAGTTTCTTCGACCATCGAATGAGCGGGTCCACCATACTTTTTTGTCACATGAGAGTTCATCAGTCCAGCATCATAGGCTTTCTGAGCCAATTCCCAAGGAAATTCGTCGGCTTCTTCGAGTTCACGAGCATAGGGTACGATCCATTTCTTGGAAAAAGCCATAGCTGTATCAAAGAGTTCTTGTTCCCTTTTGGAAAGTGCAAAATCCACCATTAATCTCAGCCTCGGAATAAGTTTGGCGACTAGTTAGAAATACCGCTTAAAAGTGTGTAGCTCGTGCTGACAATAAAACTAACCAAAGAGCGAGTATATACCTTTATATGTCGCCAACGCGATTTTCATCTGAGAAACGGGCTAGTGTCGTCATGATTTCTGCATTGGTCACTGGAGCGGTGAGAAGTGTTGGCACCTCTCTCCCCCCTAGAAAACCATTCCCTCTCCGATGTTTTCATTATCTTCGAGGTGTCTAATCCGCCAATGCTCCAGTGACTCATATACAACTATCTTTCCATTCATCTAATTGATTTCATATGAGCGTTCTGTTATTCTGAAGTAATTGAAATTTCTGATAAGATTATCCTAGAAACGCTTGAGTCGGCTTAGATAAGGAGTTTTAGCGTCGGCTTAGACATCCTGCTAGGATGAGCGCAATTACGCCCACAGCTAGAAGGAATATCGATGCTACATAGGATTGAGCGCCCAGAATGGGTATCAATAAGAGTCCAAACCCTGCAAAGATGAATACGATACCAATAAAAATTAGAATTAATACATACTGTGGCTGTGAGAACATAAGGCTCACCCAAAAATGTACTATCTATCATTATACCATACGTATTTTTGGGTGTTATGTTGCTTCCTAAAGGAACCGCCACTGCTAGCAACGTAGTTGCATAATTCTAAATAGGTATTCACTAATCTTTGCTTTCCCATTCAGCTAAAGGCGGAATGGAACGCCGACTTCGACGGAAGGACCAAATCAGTAATGTCACAAAGATCATGACAACAACGCTGATTATAAGTGTCAAAATCATCCAATCTGGACTCGGTGGCCAAGTCGGAGGTGGATTGAACCGATAAATCAATAGAACTGGTGCAACAATCAATGCTACCAAGTTAACTACCTTTATCATCGGATTCAAAGCTGGACCAGCTGTATCCTTCAGAGGATCACCAATTGTGTCTCCACACACGGCAGCCTTATGTCGCTCAGAACCTTTACCAGTGCCTTCCTGGGGTGCACAGATTTCTTCTTCAATGTATTTTTTCGCGTTATCCCACGCGCCCCCTGCAACTGACATGTACACAGCAAGGAGTAACCCAGACGCAATTAAACCCGCCAGAAATCCACCTAGAGCCTCAAGCTGCAATAATAGTCCAACGACCAAAGGAGTAACTACCGCGAGAATCGTTAAACTAATGAGCTCTTTTTGTGCTGCAGCTGTTGTAATAGAGACGACTCGATCATAGTGTGGTTTCACCTTTCCTTCCATTACACCTGGAATCTTAAACTGCTCTCGAACTTCATCAATAATTTGACTGGAGGCCCGACTAACGGCTCGAATTGCTAAGGCTGAGAACAACCACGGTAATGCTGCTCCAACTAAGAGGCCAGCTAATACCACAGGATTATTCACTTGAATCCCAAATGCCAATGGGTTTATGATACCCCAGAATTCTGCAGCACGGGTCACATCAACCACAAAACTGTAGAAAAGTGCACTTGCAGCAACCACGGCGGAGGCAATCGCCACATTCTTTGTAATCGCTTTCATCGTATTACCCACTGCATCCAAATCTGCAAGAACTTTCCGTGGTTCATCAGACATATTCGTTAACTCGGCAATACCACCAGCGTTGTCGGCAATGGGTCCGTAGCTATCCATTGCAACGTTATTGCCTGTGTGACTTAGCATCCCAATACCGACGAGCGCGATACCATAGAGGACATATTCAGGTGCGATGAGCCATGAGGCAATGAAGGAAGCGACTATCACTATTGTGATCCAGACAGCTGCTTCATAACCAGTGCTAATTCCGCTAAGTACAATGGTGGCGGGTCCACCGTGAGCTTGTTCAACGATTTCTTCGACAGGACGATGGCGATGGCTGGTGAAATAGTTGGTAAGAGGGTTGAAGCTAACGGCGAGAAGGACACCGACAGCGACTAGAATGCCGAGTCGAACGTCCCCCGTATATACGAAAGCAAAGATGCTGGACACAATAATTGTGAAAGCACTACTCACTTCATAACTGTAGAACATGGCTTTTTCGGCTTTGTCAGTTCGCCAGACGGCAACCATGAAGGTCCCAATAATGCTACTGATGACACCAATGGCTCGCACAACGAGGGGAAAAATAATCCAGAAGATTTGACCAGTAATAGCGAAAAGAGCGACACCAAGTATAAGGGCAGATACGATTGTGACTTCGTAGGATTCGAAAATGTCAGCGGCCATACCAGCACAATCCCCAACATTGTCTCCAACAAGGTCAGCGATAACAGCGGCATTGCGTGGGTCGTCCTCGGGAAGCCCAGCTTCGACTTTTCCGACGAGGTCGGCCCCGACATCAGCGGCTTTTGTATAAATACCACCACCGATACGCATAAAGAGAGCAAGAAGTGTGCCACCGAGTCCGAAGCCGAGGAGAGCATCAGGGGCGCTGATGCCGAAGGCGATGAATATGAGAGTACCGCCGAGAAGACCAAGACCATCAGTGAGCATGCCAGTGAAAGTACCACCATGATATGCGATTTTGAGAGCCTCACGATAGCTACGTCCAGAAGCTGAGGCAACACGGATGTTTGATTCAATGGCTATGCGCATACCCAATTGACCTACAGAGAGGGAGGAGAGAGCCCCCATAATAAAGGCAATCGAGCGGCCAGTGGCAATGATAAGACTGGTACTATACAACCCTGGAGGAAAGACATCAACAGCTTCAGGGCTTGGGGGAATAATATAGACCGAAAGAAAGAGAACAAAAGTGAGGAGGAAAATGATAGGAAGGATGGTGCGNNATTGGATCCTTCTTTGATTGCGCCCCAAACGTCCTGCATTTCGGGGGTGCCTTTATCGTGTTTGAGAACATCACGCCGAAGCCATAAGGCGTAGATAAGACTGATAATGGCGGCAATGATAACAAAATAGAGCATTGCTTGCTCAAATGGCGAGAGGCTGAGGAACGTCGAGAAGAATCCAACCATAAGAACACCTTAGATTTCATCTAATTTTAGGAACTCTTCATTACGCACACATGTCCCTTTTATATAGTTCCCGTTGTTTCGAAAGAGTCATTTTTTAAGCTTGACAATCATGCCTGAAATTATTGACATACGTAACTAGCTTTGCTAGAAAAATGCATCATTCTATTTTGACTTACGTTTTTCTAAGAATCCAAAACGACTGCAACGCAAATGACAGATTTGTTTGACATAAACAAATATGGTTAAATACGCACGACGGTTGGTCATTGTAGGCATATCACCAGCAGTTTTCAAGAATATCCCATATGTGGTATTAGAAAGACCTCAAAAATTTTTAGACCTCTCACTAGAATCGGTTTAACTTTCAATGCACCTTTTAGGAAGGCGGCGGGCTTTTTTTATACTTTCTTTGATTTCCTTACTTATGACTTCTTTAGAGGGTGTTTCGTGTTTCTATTGTTCTGAATATGCACAAGTGGTCAAGGGCTATCCCTTAAACGATGCGTCCCATGAAGTAATCTCCTTTACTCCGCGCTGTTCTTTGCACTGGAAATATGAATGTAACACATGTGGAGAACTGAGACACTTCAACGGAATTGCCTGGTGTTCTGCCTGTAAGACCTTTACATGTCTAGCCTGTGTCGAAGAAAAAATGGTCCAAAACGAATTCCTGATTTATGACAACTACTACACCATTCCTTGTGCGAACTGTGGGAAGATGAATCCAGCATTAGATTTCGCGGAATATGATGGAACCCATCCCTTCCAAGTTGGAGCCCTTCAACCAGAAGAAAGCCTTGTTATCTGGAAACCTAGCCCGACGGATGAAATCGCATCACAAGAGTTTCCCCATAAGGCTTGGGGGCGTCAACGGGTTCTCACGCTAGGAAGATGTGGATTCTGGGAGAGGCTAGAATCGATTGATGAAATCAGTCTAATAACCTTCTGGGACAATGCAGCTCCCACCTGGGTGTCTTTTGCTGGGGAAGGCGGGGATTACCATCATAAGTACATCATTTTGCCAGTATTATATCACTTGATTGATTTACAAAAGGACGAGACAATATTAGACGTTGCTTGTGGCGAAGGAAACGTGGCCCGCCATCTAGCCAGAAATGGCGCAAAGGTCACCGGGATTGACCTTTCTGAATTGCTTGATTTTGCCATCGAAAGAGAAGAAAAAGAGCAATTGGGCATTAGCTATGTGAGACTCAACGCTGAACAACTTACAGACAAGTTCGACGAAGCCTCTTTTGACAAAGTAATCTGCAATATGGCGCTAATGGACATTAAAGATTATAAAACGACCATCCAGCAGATATCCCAGGTGTTGAAGGAAGGGGGCATCTTTGTGTTTAGTATTCTCCATCCGGCATTCAGTTGGCCAGCATGCAATACGATCAGAGTTCCCAGAGATAGCCAAAGAAATGAAGACCGGATGAAAGTTGTCATCGATTACTTCGATGAAAGACCAATGCTCAATACCGATCATCCACCAACAATTACTTTCCCCAGACCGATAAGCGCATATCTCAATGAACTAATTAAAAATAATTTCGTGCTTGTTGAGGTGAGTGAACCGAAGGCCTCTGAAGAAGTGGTTCAACAATTCCCACGAAAAGCTTACCTCGATGATCATATGGTACCCGACTTTCTCATCGTGAAGGCAATGAAGAAATTAGCTTAAAGTTTGAATGCAGCAAATTCATCTTTTGTCATTTTCAGATTAACAACGAAAATTAAGTATACGTGTGATTTCTTGGGATCACATTTGAAATATACTCATATTAACCGAAATAAGCAATTCAAGGATCTGTGGCTCTGAACATAACAGAATTTCATTTTACCTCGTAAGTTTGTTCGAACAAACTCCATGTTTTACTTATGTATTACAATTCTAACGACTGTAACGCTTATGTACTGGCGGTCACACGTTGTCGGCATCAACACCTTGATTCCCCTTAACGGAGGCGTCCAGCGTGCCTGGCAATATTGATAAATTCGTTGATGAAGCCACCAAAATTATTGGTCCTGATCATATTACCACTAACCTTGCGATGCGCCATAGTTACATGGCGCGATCTGTGATGGGTATTCGAGCAGCTGTCGCGGAAGCGATTGTGAAACCGGGCAATCGGGATGAAATCCAAGAAATCGTTAACCTTTGTAACAAATATAAGATTCCTATCAGTCCATATTCCGGAGGATTGAGTGGCGGATATGCTCAGCCTCTGAAACCCGAAGGCATTATTTTAGACTTGGTACGATTGAATAAAATCATCGAAGTCGACGAAGATGCCCGATATGTCATTGTGGAAGCAGGCGTTACTTCAGGGCAGGTATGGACATATTTCCGGAAACACCACCCAGAATGGGCTCCGCCCGTCCCAGATGGTGCCCCACCACGTGCCACTCTCATCGGTGATGCACTCGAACGGGGTTTTAGCTTAGTCACAAGCAAGTATGGTCCCCAGGGACGAATGATCAACGGTCTTGAAGTCATTCTCCCTCGTGGCGACATCATATACACAGGTAGCTGGGCTCTGAAGGGTTTCAAACCCTATTACCCGTGGGGACCTGGACCCGACTTCACGGGTCTCTTTCTTGGTGCTCAAGGCACCATGGGCATCATCACAAAAGCCGCAATACGTATCATCCCCCATCCCCCCTATATTGACTTGGTCGCCTATGATTATGATACCCCTGAAGATATGCAAAACCATTCAATGGCTGTTTTAAAGAAAGAAGTCGGTGTCATGGTACAAGGGGGTAACTGGTGGCTAGTCCCCAGCCGAAAGGATGAGCGGGAAGTCCCCACAACTCTAGAAGAATGGCGAGAAACGAAATACTACATTCCTGAATGGCTTATGAACTACGAGCTCTGGGCGAACACCGAAAAAGAAATGCAAAGCCAAATGGACATCATCGAAGAAGAAGCAGAGAAAATCCGAGAAACCGGTGGCAAAGCCGACCCCATGGAACTTCACCCCCGCGCCAAAGCCGTACGCCTTACTAAACCTAACCTTATCGCAGTTCCATATGCTATGCACCGAGCTGGCTACGTATTCATTACATGGTACTGTCCCTGGAAGGATTGCGCTGAAATCTCCCGGATTTCTGTAGAGACCATGGAGAAATTCGATATTCCACCCGTCCAATGGGTAGCAAGTATCGAGCAGGGGCGACAGTGTATCTCAATGCCAATTATCACCTTCGATAGCCGAACCGAAAAAGGCTATGAACAAGCTGAAGCCTGGGATAAATACTTCACTAAAATTGCCCTTAAGAAAGGCTGGTTAAATTATCGTCCAAACGCCTTCATTCATTGGCCTGCGATGAGACCCTTGATGCCCGAATATGTGAAGATGCTCAAAGAACTAAAAGATCTTTGGGACCCGAATGGGATAATGCACCCCGGAAGACTCGAGGTTTAGGAGGCCATAACATACAAGACTCCAGACGAATATATCGAGTAAAATTTAGTAGCGTGAATTTTTCGAAAAAAGGCAAACTGTAAAAGGGTCAAACGTATGTGGAACTCAGCAATTCTCCTCACATTTCGGAGGACTCCCCAATGACCGAAACTGAAAAACCAAAAACCGAACTGAAGGATTACGAACTCGAAATCGCCCGTTGCATCCACTGCAAGGCATGCACCATTGCAGACGCCGCTAACCCCAATGGTGGCTTTGAAACAGGATGCCCTGCCTGGAATGCCATGGAATGGGAAGCATACAGTGGCGGTGCGAAAATGTGGCTTGCACGAGCCATCCTCAATGGTAACTACAAAATTAACGAAGATATTGGTGACCTTCTTTTCCGTTGCTCCACTTGTGGTAATTGTGAGTCACAATGTGAAAACGAGCTACCAACAGTTGACATCATTGAAGCAATGCGGGCTGAAGCTGTTAAGGCGGGCGTTGGACCCCTCGATAAACAACAGGGATATTCCAAAGCGACAGAGGTGAAGCGCAATCCATACAACGAGGATCATGCCTGTCGGACAGATTGGATTCCGAAGGAGTTCAAGCTGAAAGATCAAGCCGATGTAATATACTTTGTGGGCTGTACGGCATCCTACCGGTTACAAGAACTTGCAGTTTCTACTCTACGAGTGATGGAGAAACTGGGTACAGATTTTACGGTCAAAGAGGATGAATACTGTTGTTGTTCACCACTAATGCGTGTGGGCAAACTGGATTTGGTTAAAGATTATGTAACTCATAATGTGGAGCTCTTCAAGAATTCTGGTGCAAAAGTTGTCGTCTCATCGTGTGCTGGGTGCTTCCGTACAATGAAACGAGACTGGCCCAAATATTATGGTCCGTTACCCTTTGAAGTCAAGCACAGCGTGAATTTTATTGCGGAAGCACTCGAAGCGGGTAAAGGGAAGCTGAAACCACTAAAAAGGGTTAAAGCTACGTACCATGATCCCTGTCATTATGGTCGCCACATTGGTGAATTAATTAAAAACCGCAAGGAAAAGGCGGCCTGGTTTGAAGTTCCGCGAACCATTCTTCGCACCCTTCTCGGTGATAACTTCGTTGAAATGCCTCGCAATCGCGAAAACAGCTGGTGTTGTGGTGCCGGTGGCGGAGCCCGAGCGCAGTTTCCTGATTGGACACTTGAAACTTCTATTGAACGCATCAAAGAAGCCGAAGCAACAGGTGCAACACACCTAGTTAGTGCTTGTCCCTTCTGTGAAACAAGTCTTCAACTTGCGATCGAAAAGAGCGAGTCCAAGCTGAAAATGGTGGATTTGATTCAGTTCGTTGAGAATGCTCTTGAATAAACTCTTCAGCATCCTATACCTATACAGTTAATTTATGTATAGGTATAAGACCCAAATCTTCTGGAACCTTACGAGTCGCAAACTTTGTATAGCTGTAGACGAACAAGTTTGTGGAACGGATTCTTGTGACACGTACCTATAAGATTCAAGTGTTACCAGGCGATGGGATTGGACCCGAAGTCATTCAAGAAGCTGTGAAGATATTAAAAGTAATTTCCGCAGGAATTTCTGGTTTGAACCTCTCTTTTCNNCTCTTTTCATGAGTTTCCTTGCGGAGGTAAATACTATCTGGAGACAGGTGTTGAATGGTCGGGTGAAGCTGAAATATTTTCTAAGCAGGAGGCTGATGCCATTCTGCTAGGTGCTGTTGGATGGGAGAAGACACCGGGGGAACCTGTGCGTCGCAATGATGGGCAATTAGCAGGAGTATCGATTGTTTTGGGGCAGCGCCGTGAACTCGAATTGTATGCGAATGTGCGGCCAGTGAAACTGTATCCAGGCGTTCCATCTCCTTTGGCAGAGAAACAACCTAAAGATATCGACTTTGTAATCATTCGAGAAAATACTGAAGGTTTGTATGCAGGCATTGGGAAACATTACGGTGAAAGCGAACGGGAAGAATTAGCGATTGACATGCGCCCAATTTCCCGGCTTGGATCAGAACGTGTCATTCAATATGCTCTGAAGCTGGCTCTGAAACGGAGACAAGGTGCACCTCACGATGGACAAAGACGAGTCACATGTGTTGATAAAAGTAACGTTCTAATTGGAGATCAACTCTTTCGCCGTGTATTTCAGGAATTGGTTCGTGAAACTCCTAAGATTGTTCCCGATTTCGCGTATATCGATGCATGGACGATGTGGTGCCTTCGTCGACCAGAATATTACAATGTGGTCGTAACTGCAAATTTGTATGGTGATATAATCTCTGATTTAGGAGCAGGAATTCAGGGAGGAATGGGTGTTGCTGCAGGTGGTAACATAGGTAACACGCATGCGATGTTTGAACCCATTCATGGATCAGCCCCGCGTCATGCTGGGAAACGCCGAGCTAATCCGATTGCAGCCATTTTGGCTGGAAAGATGATGCTTGAATGGCTCGGTGAACAACACCAGGACCAAAAAGCCTTAGAAGCCGCTTCGATAATTGAGGCGGCTGTTATTCAAGTGTTGAGTGAGGGCCAAGTTAGAACCTATGATCTATGCGTTGGAGCGTATGCTAATGTGAAACCTTCAACAACGAAACAAGTGGGAACAACCATAAGAAAGTTAATTCAACAACAATTGAAGGAGCTATGAGACGCAGATGACCGGTCATACTATGGCAGAGAAGATTTTTCTTAGCCATACAGATAAAAAGAAGATAGAACCCGGAGAGATTATCGAAGCCTCAATCGATGTTGCGATGTCACATGAGATGATGGGAACCCGCGTTCTCCAGCATCTCACAAATACAGAAGTCAAGAAAATATGGGATCCCAGCAGAGTAGTCATCATTCTTGACCATTGGGCTCCAGCACCTTCCGTTGAAGCAGCAACCATTCACCAACGGGTTCGACGATTCATCAAAGAATTTCAAATTAAGAATTTCTATGATGTTGGGAGTGGAATATGCCACCAGGTCCTAGTTGAAGAGGGACATATTCGACCTGGAGAATTAGTGGTGGGTACTGATTCTCATACAACGACAGCAGGAGCCTTTGGGGCGCTTGCAACGGGAATTGGTGCAACGGACATGGCAATTGTACTAGCGACGGGGCGGTTATGGTTCCGTGTTCCTGAAACCATAAAGATCACTTATTCAGGTACCATTCCACGAAGGGTAATGGGAAAAGATATCATTCTCTATACCCTCGGCCAACTCGGTGTGGAAGGCGCAACCTTTCAAGCACTCGAATACCATGGAAAAACCCTCGCCCAGCTAAGCTTAGATGCCTGGATGACCCTCACAAACATGGCAGTAGAAACGGGCGCTATGGCAGCCCTAATCCCTCCGGATAACCGAATTATCAAATACATTAAAACCCTGACTCAGAAAGATTTCACGCCCGTTTATCCTGATAAATCTGCCAAATATAACCAAACCCTTGATTTTGACATTTCGAATCTTACCCCACAGATTGCAACACCCTCACTTCCTACTCAAGCTGTGCCAGTTTC
>JABAOH010053574.1_pt1 | contig 11949 bp, 12 predicted proteins | sample 7062181 | NCBI WGS metagenome assembly JABAOH01 (sample SAMN14538630, study PRJNA623070) | marine sediment metagenome | biome: marine biome [ENVO:00000428]; feature: marine pelagic biome [ENVO:01000023]; material: deep marine sediment [ENVO:00002113]; isolation source: pool of 5 deep marine... | reverse complement strand
GAGGAACGCTTTTTTTCGATGAGATATCGGAAATCCCTTTATCCTTTCAAACCAGACTGCTGCGATTCATCGAAACCAAAAGATATCGTATACTTGGGGAATCTTCGGAAAGGGAAGCGGATGTGCGCATTGTTACCGCCACCAACAAGAATTTGCTCAAAGCCATCGAAGAAAGTGAATTCCGGGAAGACCTGTATTTCCGGCTCCATGTATTGGAAATAGAAATCCCTCCGCTGCGGCAGCGAAAAGAAGATATTAAAGCATTGGTCCTGGAAAATCAAAAATATCTTAATGGCAAAGCCCTGGGAAACGCTTTCTGGGACGTGATTTTAAATTACCATTGGCCGGGAAATGTCCGGGAGTTAAATACGGTACTCAAACGGGCCGGTATTATATCAAACGAACCCATTACCGGCGAAGACATCCAGTCCATTATTAGCCAGGGCATTTACAAAAAATCCGTTGACCATGAAGGCGATAAAACCGAAAACACCTGGAAAGAGATAGAAGCGGGCAAAAGTTTCTGGGAGGTATTGTGGCCGCTGTTCATCGATAGAGAGGTAGATCGCTATTTTGTTAAACAGGTATTGAAAAAAGCATATATGATAAGCTCAAACAGTTTTAAAGAGATGATGGACGTATTAAATATCGGCCAAAAGGACTACCATAAGTTTATGAGTTTAATGTACAAATATCGAATCGATCCGCGAAACTAATACCGTGTTTCATAAATTTTGTATTTTATGATGGCAAGATGGAATTGCCCCACTTTTTTTACGATTATCAGAAGACGATAAATTCGAAATTCGAAACAAATCCGAAATTCAAATGTTCAAAATTCAAAACAAAAGCATCATGACACTGATTCTCACTGTAATTTATTACCAGAGCCCTTTTTAAATTAATAGGGTGCCCGCGCCGCGGGCTTTTGGTCATTTGAATTTCTGTCATTTGAATTTGTTTCGAATTTCGAATTTCGTGCTTCGAATTTTAAATGTAATGGTATTACTTCTACAAAATGTGAGAAGTTAAATTGCCGGAATCTCATGACCCACGTTTGAAACAGTATACCAGGCTGGTTTATTGAATAAACCCATGGGTTTATCGGCGGATATGTTGAATTGATAATGATCTCTGTTTTTTTTCACCTGGTTTATCCATGTCAATAAACCTATGGATTTATTAAAAAAGAAAGTAAATGGCGGATAAATTTTAAAATCCCGTTTAGATAAGGATTTTAAAAAAATTTAAACCTGGCAAGGGAATTGCTATTTATGTTTTGGTTTGATTGAGCTGCAGGTAATGCTGCTCATCAGGCTGAGAAAACTAAAAAAAGGAGAAAAAAAATGAAGACAAAAAAACAAAAGCTCACGTTAAAGAAAGCCACCATTGCTAATTTAAATGATCTTGAATTAGCGAACGTTTACGGAGGTGGCGAAACGGACGATTGCACATTAACGTGTGAGTGCAACTCGGAGCTAACGGATTGCAAACAGTGTCAGATTGAAACTGGTAATACCGAAGAACCCACGTGCGAACCATGGACTAACTACAGCGTTTGTTGGACGCAAGCAGTTTGTTAACGATTCTTAACCTCTTAACCAACTGAGGATAACCTGAAGCCGCCGTCCGGTCAATATCCCGGGCGGCGGCTTTACCATTTCTGGGTTTACTAAAATTATGAATGATGAATGATGAAAAAAATCTGACGAAATCTGACGAATTAAATACCCTGCCTTCATCATTCAATACTCAACACTCATCATTTCGCTTTTCCTGGCTGCTATTCTCATGGGTTGAAATTTCCTGTAGGTCAGGGAGCGCCACAGCCATTCAAAAGGTCCGAAGCGGAAGTGTTTTAACCACAGGGTAGAGAACCACATCTGGAAAGCCAGGATAAGGACAACAATAAGGAACTGCCCGGTTCGGTTTATTTTTCCAAACAGTCCGAAGCCGTGCCCATAAAACAGTGTCGTGCAGATAAGGGTATGCATGAGATAGTTGGTAAAAGCCATTCGTCCTACAGCCGCCAATGACCGGGTGATACGCGGCATTAGCCTGGACTGACAGATCAGCATGATGCCGGCAATATAAGCAAGGCTGAGAAACATGCTTCCCCAATAATTGAGTTGTATTCCCTTGAACATGGCATATTCAAATGCCCAGTTATGCCGGGCACTGATAATCCATCCCCACAGCACCAGGGGGACTCCGATGACTGCCCCGATGATTAACATATTCCGGTAAAAGGCTTTTGATTTTTTTGCCGATAATATTCCCCATTTGAAAAAAGCCATCCCGATAAGCATCAAGCCTCCGGCGCTCCACAGCATAAATATCAAAAAGGAACTGATCTGGAAACCGAGAGTGAAGGGCACACGGTGTTCCATCTGTTTCCACCACCCCCCCTGGTAAATAGCAATCTCATTGGCAATCGCTTCCTCCCCCGGCTGCCAATTTTCAAGTTGCTGCTCCAGCATTTCTTGCGGCCAATGAGGGAGAGACCACTCAACAAGACCCAAAATCCCCGAACATAGACAAATACCAACCAGGCCAATAATGAGAAGCTTTTTGGGAGAAAGGTTTCGAAACAGGTAAACCAGAAGTCCACAAAGTGCATAGGTAAACAGGATATCACCGTACCAGAGTACATAGGCATGCAGCAGACCGATGAGGAGAAGCCACAACATGCGTCGATAGTGTATCCCCGCCGGTTTCTTTCCCTTTTCTTTCATTTTACTGGTCATTAACCAGATACCAGCCCCGAAAAGCAAGGAAAAAATCGTCCAAAATTTATTCTGCACAAAGACCCGTGTAAACAGGGCCACCACATAATTTAAACCGGTCAGGTCACCAAAAGCGTTGGGATTCTGAAGTGCGGCAGTAATCATGGCAAAGGCTTGAATATTCACCACCAGGATCCCAAACAAGGCAAACCCACGCAAGACATCCAGGGATACGATTCGTTCCGACGGCGACGTCGGAGTCACCGGGATTGAATTATTTTTTTCCATTTAAAAACCTCCTTAAGGGATAATGTCTTATAGAGGATATACGCAAAATAACCCTCAAATGTTTATCTTTTGAGTTTTTTTTTGAATTTTTTTTTTAACCACAGGGCGAAAAATCTCTTATGGGTGAGGAAAGACAATGCATTTTACCGGTTTCATGAAATGGCTGAAAATGGCAGTTGGATATCCTTTATTCGCACCCACTTAAGACCAGCCCGGTTAAATCAACCGGCACCGGATTTCACCCTCACCGACATAAAGGGAAATAGATTTAATATAAAAGGCCTGAAAGGGAAAGTCGTTATGTTGGATTTTTGGGCCTCATGGTGCCAGCCTTGCGTTTCCGAATTCAAAGGAGTAAAAGAATTTTATAAAAAAATCAACGTTCTTTAACTAATGAGAAATAAGTAAAGAGGTCTCTAACTTTATCAATACTTTCCTTCAGTACAAAGGGATCCAGGGAAAGATGAAAATACATGTAGATGCTTTTTTTCTTAATTAGGAGTATTGAAGGATGAGGAATATCCAACTGACTTTGGATGGTATGAACGTTGATGGAATCAAACTTCATTTTTAAATGAGAATGAAAGCTTTCTGTGTTACCAGTTTCAAGAGCAAAAACAACAATTCCCCCATTTTCATCTCTAATAGTTTCCAGCGCTCTTAAACCTGTCAAGATACAACTCAGACAATCAGTTGAAGGGTCTGTATATAAGACAAAATGAAAATTATCGTCCAGGAAAAAGGATTCTTTTTTTTCTTGATTGCTTCTACACGATTGAAAGACCCACACAAACAATATAAATATAATTACGGTAACGATAATTCTGCCTCTTTCCATGAGATACCTCCTTCATTTTCCTCACTCATTTTTATATACACTGTTCCCTTTACGATTTTGAAATCGTATATATAGTTGTCTGTTTCGTCGATAAACCAACGGTGCTTTCTATCATTTGCATTTATAATTTCATAATAAAATTTCTTTTCGTAACCTTTTCTATAACAGATAAAAATCCATCCGTTCTCTACGAAAATATTGTGCAATCTAGTCCATTTGGACATCCAATTGATGTGACTACTATGATCATATTTGCCTATATTGTACTTGCCTGGAATTTTTTTGTAAAAAGGTGGAGTTAGACTTATTGTATCAATCTTTTGCAGCTTTTTTAATGAGAATATCTGGATTTCAGGTTTAATACTTTGAATGACATAGGCCATATCATTCAACACTGCAACTGAGGCACTATTTACATTAAATTTTAACATTAATTTTATAAACTCCGGTTTCCCCAGCCTTTTTATTTCTCCTGTCTTAAAATCATACACCTTCAGAAGTCCATCTCTCCAATATACATTTACTGCTATTATTTTATCTTTCCTAATTGGTGTGAAATCATCAAAGCAGTTAAAGTCAATTAATTTGATATTCTCTAATTTCGGATTTAACGAATTTGCTGAAAAACAATAAATAAACTTGTAGTAAAACAAAGAATTTACCCAGCACTGACCATTAAAAAATATGATCTTTAATGGTTTATATATTTGATTTGGCCCAATCCCATTTTCAAAAATTATTTTTTCTTTCTTACTTCCTGGCTCTATTTTCCATATATCGTTCTTGCAAATAGCATAGATATTTCCATTTGCATCAACAGCAGAATTTATAGTGGGTAATCCAGTTGAGACATGCTTGATTGTGACTGACTCAAAATTACCTTCACTGTAATTAATTTTTTCTCTTTTTCCACAATGGGAAAAAGTAAGATTGATAATAACTCCAACAATAAACAAAATAGAAATTTTTCTTTTCCCTAATATCATGGTTCTACTCCATAAACCTGGAACTCCAGTGGGTGGGATTCCTCCCACCCACAAGAAGTCTCATTTAAATTTTTTGATACTCACTCTTCTCCTAATCATTATATTGATGGGTTCACTTGCAGTTTCGTCGCTCTAGCTCTCTCTAGCTGTGCAATCGGTTCCTGGGGCCTGGCAGCCATTGAAATGTCCTTCATCATCATAGAGCCTGTGGCCCTTAACATCTTTAGCTGCGAAACCGCTTGAACTTGTTGAACTTGCATCGAATGCTTCAAGTGTTGGAATTCCCACTATGAAGATGAATCCAATGACTAAGAGAGTGACAGCTAACACAAAAGATTTTTTCTTGTTCATATTATTCTCCTTTTTTATTTTTTTTGTCAATCCGGACTGCTTTAAACCAAATAGTGAATCTACCCGTCCGAGAATAGAACCACTACTCTTTCGTTTTAAAGACGATTGACTTTTTTCCGTTTCTTGTCTATTCTCAATCGCTGCCGGAGAAGCCTCCTTCTTCTTTAACAACGCCAACTTCTTGTCTCTCACTATTTCACTCATCATCTTCTAAATCCTATCAGAAACATCACACTAAACAGATAGCAATTTGAGTGCCAGTCCTGGAGATAAAGCTCAAAACCCTTTTATATAAATGCTAAAGAAAATTATGAGCTATTTTGCCGAATTTTAACGTAAAACTAAAAGTGTCTCGTTTTGGAACACTATTTTTTCACAAATAATGCCGATAGGCTTTTATATCCATTAATGCAAAGATTTCCCCTAATGTATCGTTTTGAGACACAATATTTTTTCATATGTTAGTTGGCCCCCCTTATTGCTTTAATGTCCATGCTTTACAAACAAATCCAGGAGTGTGCCATTTCGACACACACAAAAAAATTGTATCAAAAGGTCAAAAACAAACCGGTTGAAATTATCGGTATAAGTATTGACACGGAAGCACGGGTTAATAAGGCGAAAGACGTTGTATTAAAGGAATATAAGCTTCCCTGGCGGCAGGTTATCGAAGGCAAAGGGCACCGGTATCCCATATGGCAGGTATACGGCAGCCTGCCTGAAAAGCTCAAATTTGGAATCCCTTTGTATGTCATCATCGATCAATCCGGGATCATCCGCTTCGGTGATAGAGACATAAAAAAAGTGGAGTCCCTTATCAATCAATTGCTAAAATCAAAATAACCAGGCTGATGATAAGAGGACAAACAAGAAATACTGGATGGAAATTAAATCTTTTAGCTCTGTCATAACAGCTTTTTGCTTTTAGCTAAGAGCACTTTTTTAGTTATTTTTTGACTGACACCCTCTTTCATTTCTGCTTCCTTTTCAAACTGAACTCTCGTACCTCACGGGCACTCTAAAAAAACTGACGCCCTCCGTGCGGATCTACTGACCAATATTCAGGATGGACATAAAAACTAAAAAAAATTAAAACGTTGAGTATGTCCATCCTGAACTCATAGTAGAACTCTATAAGAACTTTTTTTTGTCTCCGACGGCCAGGGGGGCTCTTTTCGAGAAAACTGCCCCCCTGGACCCCCCGCAAAAGCTTTTGATTAATTTCATTGGTTTCCGGGTGAGGGAATTGCACTCACGATTGATTGTCCCCTTTTTTTCAATTGTCCGACTAAAGATTCTGTCCGATTGGAAATTGAGATTGACAACGGACAACTTTCATTACATAATATAACACATGGAGGTAACCATGAAACTAAAACATGGAAACAAAACAAACGCGAAGGTAAAAACAGTTAAAAAATCACTGTTTACCCTGTTGCTGTTAGCGGTGACACTGGCAATGTTAACCCTGCCAACCCCCACAACAGCAAAGAAAACCCAGGAAAAAGTGCTGGTCCAGATGGCGATTCTTTTGGACACCAGCGGCAGCATGGAAGGACTGATCGAACAGGCCAAAACCCAATTATGGAAGATCGTCAATGAAATGGCCTTAGCTAAAAAAGACGGACATACCCCAAAACTGGAAGTGGCCCTTTATGAATACGGCAAAAGTTCCATCCCTGCTTCCGAAGGTTACTTGCGGATGATTGTTCCGCTGTCTATCGACCTGGACCGCATATCCGAAGAGTTATTCAAGTTAAAAACCAACGGCGGCAGCGAATACTGCGGCAAGGTGATCCAATCGGCTGCACGGGAACTCCAGTGGTCCAAAAACAATAACCACTATAAGGTCATTTTCATCGCCGGAAACGAACCCTTTACCCAGGGGGATGTGAATTACAAGGTGGCCTGCAAAGAAGCTATCACCAAAGGTATTATCGTCAATACCATTTTCTGCGGTAATCTCCAGGAAGGAATACGGACCTTCTGGAAAGACGGTGCCGATCTTGCCGACGGCAAGTACATGAATATCGACCAAAATCAACAGATCGTGCATATCAGCGCACCCCAGGATGAAAAAATCATCGAATTGGGTAAAAAATTAAACCAGACCTACCTGGCCTATGGAAGAGGCGGCAGCAAGAAAAAAGAAAGGCAAGAAATGCAGGATGCCAATGCCGCGGCAGTAAATCCTTCCGTCATGGTGCAGCGCTCCTATACCAAAGCCTCTAAACAGTACAATAATGCCGGCTGGGACCTGGTAGACGCGGAAAAAGAAGGAAAGGTAAAGATCGAAGAAATGAAAGAGGCGGAACTGCCGGAAGAAATGAAAAAGATGTCCAAAGAGGAACGAAAAAAATATATTGAAGAGAAAAGAAAAGAGAGAGAAAACATTCAAAAGAAAATCAGTCAATTACGAAAAGAGCGGGACAAATATGTCGCAGAGAAACGTAAAAAAATGGCCGCAGATAATACACTGGATGCCGCAATTATAAATGCTGTCCGGGAACAGGCAAAGAAAAAGCATTACAAATTCGAGAAAAAATAAGTTAGCCACCAAGTACACGAAGAAACACGAAGGTAGAGAGGAGAAAAAAATGTTTCGAATAAGGAGAATAAATATTATCATGGCAATGATTTTGGTAGTTGGATTTTCAGTTTCGCTGTATGGCGATGGTTTTATCGTGGTGCATCACCATGGCCACACGATTCGGCCGCCTCATCCGCGGCCGATTCCGCCGCCGCGTCCCTATCCCCATCCGTTTCCCTTAGAAGTCAAATACCACCGGGTGAACGTAAAAATCGACGGCCAGGTGGCAGTGACCCACATTGACCAGTCGTTTTACAATCCCACCCCTTATAGACTGGAAGGATATTACCTGTTCCCTATTCCTGCCAATGCGGTTATCAAAAAATTCAGCATGTTTGTGAACGGTAAGGAATTAGAGGCCGAACTGCTGGACGCTAAAAAAGCCCGTAAAATATACGAAGACATTGTTCGACGTCAACGGGACCCGGCTTTGCTGGAATACATGGGCAGGGGTGTGTTTAAGGCCCGGATTTTCCCTATCGAACCCCGTTCGGAAAAACGGGTCAAGATGTCTTATACTGAAGTACTCAATAAAGACAACCGTACCATCGAATACATTTACCCGTTGAATACGGAAAAATTTTCTGCCAAACCCTTAAAAGATGTATCCATTAATGTTGACATCAAGTCCGGGGAAAGTATAAAAAGCATTTACTGCCCGACACATGAGGCAGAGATCGTGCGCAAAGGTGACAAACACGCCATTGTCAGCTTCGAGGAAAAAAATACCAAACCGGATATCGATTTTAAGCTTTATTACAGTACAGACAACGAGAAATTCGGTTTTTCCCTGCTTTCTTATAAAAAAGAAAACCAGGACGGGTATTTCTTTTTAAGCCTCAGTCCCGGTTATACGTCCAAAGAGGATGAGATTTCAGAAAAGGATATCACGTTTGTGCTGGACGTATCCGGCAGCATGGCGGGTGAAAAGTTAAAACAGGCCAAAAAGGCACTGCGATTCTGCGTTGAGAATTTGAACAAAGGCGATAGCTTCGAAATCATCCGTTTTTCCACTGAAGCCGAAGCCTTGTTTAATGGTCTGGTTACTGCCAGCGAGAACAACCGCGATAAAGCCCGGGAGTTCATTGATAACTTAAGGGCCATTGGCGGCACCAATATCGACGAGGCATTAAACCTGGCATTCAAAATGAAAAAAACCAAAGGCCGGCCCTACATGATCATATTCATGACAGACGGCAAGCCCACTATCGGTGAAACCGATGAAAAAACCCTGGTCAAAAAAATCAAAGATGCCAATATTTCTCATACACGCATCTTTACCTTTGGAATCGGCAACGATATCAACACCCATCTGCTGGACAAAATCACAGAGTTAACACGGGCGTACCGGACTTACATCTCGGAAAAGGAAGATATTGAAATCAAAGTGTCCAACTTTTATACCAATGTCCAGTCTCCCATATTAACTGACATCCAACTGGATTTCGGGAGGGGTATCAAGGTATCAAAAGTATATCCGCGGGATTTACCAGACCTGTTCAAAGGTTCCTCCCTGACGATTATGGGCCGGTACCAGGGTCATGGGGATGCAGAGATTGTACTCAACGGAAAAGTTAAAAATAAGAAAAGGGAATTTGAATTCAAAGGGAAAGATGGTTTTGTGTCGGGGGACAGCAGCGACAGTGAAAAAAATGATTTTATCCCGCCTTTATGGGCGGCCCGCCGGGTGGGTTACCTGTTGGACCAGATTCGGCTCCACGGCAAAGACAAAGAACTTGTGGATGAAATCACTCAATTAGCCAGGACTTATGGGATTATTACACCCTATACCAGTTACTTGATTGTTGAAGATGAGAAAGAAAATACTCGCCGCCGGGTCATCCGGGAAGAGGACCAGACACTGGCCCAGGTTGCCGGAAGGGCACCCGGTTTTTATAAGAGGAACCTGGAGGAATATTCAGGAATGAAATCCAAGTATGGAGCTGACAGCGTTCGTGCCAGCAAGGAAGTCCAGCAGTTGAATACGGCGGCCAATTATGCCCAGGCCAAACCGGGAAAGTCCCGGATGACTTACAGGGACAAAGAAGGAATGATTCAAAATGTAACGGCCCAGGTGAGGAACATCCAGGGTAGGGCTGTTTACAATATAGGGAATAATTGGGTGGACTCGCAGATTCAGCAGCAAAAAACTCAACAAAGCAAACGCATTCAATTTGCCAGTGATGAATATTTCGAGCTTATAAAGAAAGAACCGCTTTCTGCTCAATTTCTGGCATTAGGTAAGAATGTGCGCTTTGTATTGAATAATACTCTTTATGAAATATATGAATAGTAGGTAGTGTCATGTCAACTCTCAAATGACGGTAAATTAACTGCCCGAAGGGCTACAAAAAGTTTTGCGGGGGTCCAGGGGGCGGTTTTTCAAAAGAGCCCCCTGGCCGTCGGAGACAAAAAAAGTTCTGATAGAGTTTTATAGGAGTTTCAGGATGGGCAGGCAGGAAGCTTTATATTTTTTTCCGATTTTCTGCCCATCCTGTAGATAAAAATAGGGTATAGTAGATCCGCACGGAGGGCAGCAGTTTTTTCAGATTGCCCGTGCGGTACGAGAGATTAGCTTTAAGTCAGCAGCATTGGGCTCAGGGGGTGGATTTTGGTCTCGTTTATTTCTTGACAAAAAAAGAGTGGTATAGTATTGTTTCATTTTTCAGATACTATTGTGGAGATCGAAGAATAATAAATAGAGGAGATAAAAGCATGGCGATAAAAAGGGTCTGGATTGAAGAAGGATGTACGCTTTGCGGTCTTTGCCAGGAAACTGCACCGGAGGTCTTCGAATTGGGGGACGATACCGCTGTGGTTAAAGAAGGAGTGAATTTTGACGGCTACGAGAGCGAGATAATGGAATCTGCGATAACCTGCCCCGTAGAAGTAATCAAATACGAATATAAATAGATTAGACTCTACTACCAAAAGGGGTTTTCTTTTTCACCCACGAATTACACGAATTTTTTTATATTTATCTGTATCAATTCGTGCTAATTCGGGGTGATTTTCTGATTTTAAAACTACTTTTGAAAACCCTAAATTTGCTGATTAACACGTATTACATGGGGGGCCCCCTGTAGTACCACATCCATCGGTATCAGGACAATACTCATGTATTACTGTTTTTACACGTGGATCATCAATCCCTCCGTGGATGCCTTTCAACTCAGCAATTTTAAAGTCTGCAATGGTTTTCTTGTTTAACCTGAGCTTTTTCTTGAAATTCTTAGTTTTCATGATTCCTCCTTTTGTTAGAGAGTTTTAAACCTTCAAATTAACAATCAGGACAACAAGGGCCGGGATATGATGGGAGTCCGGTCTCGCAAGTCGCACCACCACAAGTAAAAAGCGAACAATCTACATGACAGGTTTGAGTCAGGTCTGGCTTATTAAATCTACCATGGACTTTTTCCATTGTGCCAATATCCAGATTGGCAATGGTTTGTTTGTTGAACGGTAATTTCTTACGAAAATTCTTGATTTTCATGATTCCTCCTTTTTGTTTATATATCTTGCATAGAGCGGAGCGCATCGGGCAGAGAGTATGGAATTATTCTCTGCTCTACGCGCTGCGCGCTGCGCTTTACGCTTTACGCTTGACAAACATCACATATCGAGGGGCCGCCGCATGTCTCAATGGGCACATTCGACGTACAATTTTCACAGGAATCCTGGTTACAATAGGAAAAATCGGAACAAGGTTGAATTATGCCCCCGTACACGTGGGCCATCACTTCATCACCCAGGTTGGCAATGGTTTTCTTGTTTAACCTGAGCTTTTTCTTGAAATTCTTAGTTTTCATGATTCCTCCTTTTAGCCTTTCTTTTTTCTGAAACATATTTATACCACACCGGGGGAAGAATTGCAAGAAACAAAGAGGAAAAATTAGAACTTAGTTCGCTTCGCTCACAATTGATTGCCTGCCTGTGCGTGCCCGCACGCAGACAGGGGGTGATGGGGTATTGGAATAATGCGGGAATGGGATGGCGTCCTTCGGACAAATAAACGCCTGCGGCGGAGGCCTAAAGGACCATTGGTTTTGTCGCTATCAGAAATTTTCATTTTGACTCTGGAGTGTTGGAGAAGAAGAGAAGAGCTAGAATGGTGCCAATGGGAAATACCTTTATGAAGCGTGGTACGATGATTGACCGTGTATGAAAAGC
>JABAOH010046452.1_pt1 | contig 11951 bp, 10 predicted proteins | sample 7062181 | NCBI WGS metagenome assembly JABAOH01 (sample SAMN14538630, study PRJNA623070) | marine sediment metagenome | biome: marine biome [ENVO:00000428]; feature: marine pelagic biome [ENVO:01000023]; material: deep marine sediment [ENVO:00002113]; isolation source: pool of 5 deep marine... | reverse complement strand
GTGGCGGAGATCTTTGCGAACGCCATAACTCGGAAACAGGCAGAGGCAAAACTTCAAGAGGCATTTTCGGAGATAAGGGAGTTAAAGAACCGTCTCGAGGCAGAGAACGTTTATCTCCGTGAGGAGGTCCAGATCAAATACAGTCATGAGGAGATTGTCGGCCAGAGTGATGCTGTCAAAACCGTCTTGAGGCAGGCAGAGCAGGTGGCTGACACAGAATCAACGGTTCTGATCCTCGGTGAAACCGGCACTGGTAAAGAACTCCTCGCCCGGGCGATTCACAACCTGAGTTCACGCAGGGAACGGGCGATGGTGAAGGTGAACTGTGCAGCGCTGCCATCCACGCTCATAGAAAGCGAACTGTTCGGCCGGGAAAAGGGCGCTTACACCGGGGCTCTGACCAGGCAGGTGGGTCGCTTTGAAGTTGCCAATGGATCGACGATTTTCCTGGACGAGATCAGTGAGCTGTCCCTGGGACTCCAGGCCAAACTCCTCAGGGTACTCGAGGATGGCCAGTTCGAGCGGTTGGGAAGCACCCAAACCCTTAAAGTCGACGTCCGGGTCATCGCGGCGACGAGTCAGGATCTGGCCAAGGCCGTAACGGAGGGAAAATTCCGGGAGGACCTCTATTACCGTTTGAATGTCTTCCCCATTACCCTACCCCCACTCCGCGAGCGTCGCGAAGACATTCCCATGCTCGTGTGGGCCTTTGTCAAGGAATTTGGCGAAACCATGGGTAAAAGCATCGAACGCATCCCGCAGCCTAGCATGGACGCTTTGCAAGGCTACGGGTGGCCTGGTAATGTCCGGGAGCTACGAAACCTGATCGAGCGGGCCATGATCCTCACCAAAGGCTCGACCCTTCGCATCGATCCGCCGAAAACCTCGGGCTCATCAGAGTCTGAGCGTGTGACACTCGAAGAGATCGAGAGAAGGCATATCCTGAGCATATTGGAGGCGACGAGATGGCGGATCAGCGGTCACAGAGGGGCTGCCGCACGTCTGGGACTCAAACCGACTACCTTGCGCTCACGCATGGAGAAACTCGGCATAAGCCGGCCCCGATAGGTGCAGGGTGACCGTCCATGAACCGTCCCTCTTATTCCGGTGGGCTTCTCCAGTGTGGCTTCATATCCCCGGTTGCAGGAAAAGGGGTAGCGAGGAGGAGATGGTTTTGAATTTACGAAGGATAACTCAGCAGACGAAGAACCCTTCTTGACATATTCCCATATATACTGTATGGTAAACCATATGAAAACAACACTGAATATTGACGACAATGTGATGGCGGAGCTGAAACGGGAAGCCGCCAGGCGTGGGTGTACGATGTCCGAATTGGTAGAGTCCGCCCTGAGAGTGCTGCTCAAGCCTCGGAAAAAAAAGCCAGAACTGCCCCCCCTGCCCACATTCAAAAGCGGCGGTCATGTGGTGGATATTGCTGATAGGGATGCGCTCTATCAGGCGATGGAGGGTAGATAGTGTACGTCGTGGACACCAATGTCCTCGTTTATGCAGCCGATGCTGATTCGCCTTTTCATGACAGATGCTATGAGCTTCTCCAAACGAGCAGAACCGAGACGACAGCTTGGTATATCACCTGGGGTATCTGCTACGAGTTCCTTCGGGTCACGACGCATCCTCGGGTTTTCCGCAAGCCTTGGACCGCTTCCCAAGCCTGGAGTTTTATCGGAGCAATTCTCGTTTCTCCTTCTCTGGGTATCCTGATCGCCACGGATCGGCATGCAGCTGTCGCCGCAACGGTATTTAAGGAAATCCCTCATCTCGGCGGAAACCTGATGCACGACGCACAGACTGCCATCCTGATGAGAGAACACGGAATCAAGACTATCTACACCCGAGACACCGACTTCCATCGTTTCCCCTTCATCGAACCCATGGACCCCGTCGCCTGAGGACTCGCCCCCTTTACACTTTGAAACGTTGCACCTTCCTCACCTTCCTTGAATGCTGACAGCCTTCCTTTATATCAGCCCGTTTTTTTGTTGAACCAGACGCAGGTTTGGGGGTTGAGATTTCTGAGGGGGTTCTGCGTGATTATTTTGACCCAGGGGCGGTCATGGGGCTTGTCGCGAGCACGCTCACTCGGCTAGGCGGAGTGCTCACCAATGCATTCTTGATACTGCTCACCGTGATTTTTATTCTGCTCGAGGCGTCGAGCTTTCCCGCCAAGCTGCGTGTCATCCTGGGCGAGTCCAATCCATCGCTGTCTAATATCGACAAAGTCGTTGATGATGTCAAACGGTATATGGCGAGAAAGACTTTGGTCAGCCTTGCAACGGGGATCGCCATTGCGATCTGGCTTGCAATTCTAGGCGTCGATTACCCTCTGCTTTGGGGTTTGTTGGCCTTTTTGCTTAACTTTGTGCCAAACATCGGCTCCATCATCGCGGCACTTCCGGCAATTCTTCTCGCATTTGTCCAGCTTGGGGTGAGCTCGGCACTGTTTACTGGGTTGGGGTTCTTGGTGGTAAACTTTGTGATAGGAAGCGTGATCGAGCCGCGGTTCATGGGACGCGGACTGGGGCTTTCGACATTGGTGGTTTTCATTTCCCTGGTGTTCTGGGGATGGGTTCTTGGCCCGGTTGGCATGCTGTTGTCTGTGCCCTTGACCATGACTGTGAAAATTGCCCTCGAGAGTAACGAGGACACACGGTGGATCGCCATTCTCCTTGGATCGGAAGCGTCAGCTAAAGCCGCCTCGGAAATGCTACCCAAAGCGTCGAGAACCGAGCCGGCCGAAACGAAATGCCCGGCATCCCCTCCGGGTGATTCTCCGTGATATTCACGAAATGATCAATATTTTGGCTGTCTATTGGATGAACTTAATTGGGCATTAATTGATAGAAGTTATCTAAGGTATATGTTGTAGGTGATGAAACCAGTTAGATAATACGCAACAACCTATGGAACATGTAGAGATAGCGACAAAAGAACAAATGTGTTACTCTCAAATGTAGTGCTTCCTTCAAGATAGCCGTTTCCAAGGAGTTAGATATGAGAATACTCAAGCTCTTTGTGACAGTTGTTATCGCAGTTCTGGCTGCAAGCCCTGCCGGTGCGATTGATCTCACGTCTGTCCAATGTGGACTGCAGGTGGTCTATGAGGGAGACTTGGACACAACGGTACTATCGAAGTGTGGGACGCCAACATACAAGAAGGTCGCCCGCTGGATTTATGATGACGGCTATTCAGACTCCTATCTCGTCATCCATTTCGGTGGGGGTGGCGAGTTTCGGCAACGGGTAGTCAGAATTGAGATCGTCAATCGACGGGCACCGTAGCCCACAGAACCAACCGAGAGATCTGAGAAAGCGGCACTGACCATGCATTGCCGATCAAGGCCCGGTTTGTGCCGCTTATGTCCATCCGCAGGTCGGAGGGTTTTGGTGAGTATCTCAAGGCTTTGAGATCCGCTTGGGGTTGGATATTCAGACGAGAAGATGAGAAAGCAAAGAGGATGGTATCGTGATGAGGAGCATTTCTTCAGAATTTAAGCCAAGGAACGGACGTTTAACTTTGCCACCGGTGTTGGTTTGCACCGTGCTGGGAATCGGCTTGCTCGCACTCCTTACGCAAGGATGCGCGCAGAACCCGGTCAGCGGTCGTCCTGAGGTGGCTCTCGTCTCAGCAGAGAAAGAGCGAGAGATCGGGGCCGAGCTCGCCGGCCAAGTTAAGGCGGCAGTTGGCCTCGTCGAGGATCATGAGCTTGCGGCCTATGTGAGAGCCATCGGGCGTCGTCTCGCCAAGCACTCGCCGCGACGCGACGTTGAATACACCTTCGACATCGTCGATATGGTCGAGCCAAACGCCTTTGCCCTGCCTGGAGGCTACGTCTACGTCTCGCGCGGGCTGCTCCCCTTGGTGAATTCCGAGGACGAACTGGTGGGGGTGATCGCTCACGAAATTGCCCATGTGGCCGCACGCCATGCTGTCCAGCGTGTGAACGTCTCCGCCGCTACCGCGCCGGTCAGGATTGCGACCGGGATCACCGGGCTTGCCACCAGTATCGTGTCGCCGCGTCTAGGGCGGATGGTTGCAGGGGTCGGTCAAGTCGCCAGCGGCCTCGTGCTTGCACCTTACAGCCGGGATCAGGAACGAGAGGCCGATCGCATTGGACAAAAACTGGCGGCCCGCGCAGGTTGGGATCCCAAGGGTATTGCCATTTTTCTTGAGACGCTGGGGCGCGAGGAAGCCCTTCGTTCCGGAGGACCCCCTCGAGTCAGCTTCTTTGCCACTCACCCGACAACGCCTGACCGGGTCACACGAACCACTCGGCATGCTACCGATCTTACCCCCTCGCTGGCAGAACCGATCGCTCGGGATCAGGCTGATCTGCTGGCACGGCTCGATGGACTTCTGGTCGGGAATAGTCCTGCTGAGGGCATATTCATTGAGAACCAGTTCCTCCAGCCGGACCTCGATTTCACATTCCATTTCCCATCAAAATGGGATACGGTGAACGCACACAATCTCGTGGCAGCGAAGGCCCCCCAAGAAGATGTGCTCATATTGGTCCAGCTCGTCGGGGAAGGAGATGATCCACTCCAATTCGCGCGTCAAATCGAGGAAAAGGCCAAGGTCAGACTCCTAGAGAACGCCCAGTCGACCCTGATCAATGGGCTCCGAGCGGTCCGCACGGCAACGGTGGTTCGCGGCTCCAAGGGCAAAATGGGGCTCGATCTGACATGGATCGCCCACAGAAAACTCGTCTACCAAATTACGGCCGTGAGTCCGTTAAATCAATTTGATAGATACCGTAAGCTCTTCGCCGAGAGTGCCGGAAGTTTTCGACCGCTTTCGGAAGCCGAACGGGCCGGAATCAAAGAGGCCCGTTTGCGAATCGTCCGTGCACGCGATGGTGAGAAGTTGGAAGAGCTCATTGGGCGCACCAACGGACTCTGGACGCCAGCCGAGACTGGGGTGGCAAACGCGATGGAGACGAATACGGGCCTGCATGAGGGCCAGCTCATCAAACTTCCCCTTCCTCAGCCCTATGTGCCCACTCCGCCCGGGAGGGCGTCTTCAGACTAGTCAGGTCCCTGCCGACCCCGATTTGCTGACCAAGAAGACACCGAGGACGGGGGATACCATCCCAGCTAACACTCTCTTTGGTCTCGTCAGAACTCACAGGCTCACTCACGAATTGGAGCCATCGCCGAGCTAGTTGTGTGGGCCTTTTATGATCTCGCCGGCGTTTTTGCCAATGGGGAAAGGCCTGGGCACCCAAGGATATAAATTCGGCGCGTGCCCGTTTTCGGTTTCCATCCTTCAAGAACACCATCTCCCTGTTTGGACATGTTGATCGTGAGAAACCTCAGATCTCGAAGGACAGTTGTGTAAGGGATGAATTTCATGAAGAGGGCAAAAAACGACGATATTCAGAAGTCCCGTAAGATCAGAGGCCTTCGCTACTATGCTGACCCGGATTATACAAGGCCTTTATTCGAGATTTCATCCGAGGCCCGCGACCGGATGTACGGCCGACTGCGCTTCCTCTATGGCGAAGCCCAAACAAAAGCCTGGATGCCCGAGTTAGAGCGAATCCTGAGGGTTCACCATGCCCATAAACCTCAGGAGATGATCGAGGGGGAAAAGGATTTTGATCCTACAAAGCGCTTTACAGAAAAGGACATGATTCTTATCACCTATGGTGATCTCGTTCGTGGTCAGGAGCGGTCCCCCCTTGCCACATTACATAAGTTCGTCGACACTTACAACCGTGGCGCAATTAATACACTCCACATCCTTCCTTTCTTCCCCTACTCCTCTGATAAAGGATTTGCAATTATCGACTATAGGCGCGTGGATCCGAAAATGGGAACCTGGGAAGATATCGATGGTATGGGAGGTCGCTACGATCTCATGTTTGACGGGGTCCTCAACCACTGCTCGTCTAGGAGTCAGATGTTTAGGGAATTCTTAGATGGAAATCCGGACTATAAAGATTTCTTCATTTACTATGACTCCCCGAATGAGCTGACGGCCGATCAGCGGAGCAAAATATTTCGGCCTCGAACCTCGGACATCCTTACAAAGTTCAATACAATCGACGGTCCAAAATACGTCTGGACGACTTTCTCCGAAGATCAAATCGACCTTAATTACAGGAACCCCGCTGTGCTGATGATGGTCATTCAAGGGCTGCTGTTGTACGTACGTCGTGGGGCCGATATTCTTCGCCTAGATGCCGTTACCTACATATGGGCAGAACCCGGGACGGAATGTGTGCATCTGCCCCAGACCCATGGAATTGTGAAACTCCTGCGCGACGTTATGGATGTGGTTGCGCCTGGTGTGGCCTTGATCACAGAGACCAACGTTTCTCACACCGAGAACGTCTCCTATTTCGGCAACGGTTACGATGAGGCACACATGGTATACAATTTCGCTTTACCCCCTCTTGTCCTCAATACGTTCTACAGACAAAATGCGACCCTCCTTTCGACGTGGGCACGAAACCTGAGGGTGGATTCCGATGTTGCCACGTTTTTCAACATCCTCGACACCCACGATGGAATCGGAATCATGGGGGCAAAGGGTATCCTCTCGAAGGAAGATATCGAATTCATCATTCAAAAGGCAAAGGCAAATGGCGCCTACATCTCCTACAAGATGACTGAGGATTTTGCCGAAGAGCCATATGAAATCAACACAACCTGGTGGAGCGCCATTAACTCCGACAATACCGATGAGGATATCGCTTTCCAGGTCAGACGCTATGTTGCCTCAAGGAGCATTGCCCTCGTTCTGAGAGGCGTGCCTGGTGTTTATGCCCACGGTTTAATCGGAACTCCCAACGACTACGAACTCGTCCGGACAACCAATTTCAAGCGTGATATCAATCGCGGCGTGATTGATAGCAAGACTGTTGCCGAAGGTCTGAAAGATCCCAATTCCAAGATCTCGCATATTCGCCGGAAAGGTAGCAAAATCAATCTCATCCGCACAGGTGAACGTGCCTTTCATCCTCATGGAGATCAACACGTTTTGACGGTCTCGCCTGATATCTTTACGGTCTTGAAGATATCCCCGGATGGGGATCAGCACATCCTGACTATGACCAACGTGACCAACCGGACTTGCACGATAGAGATCCCCATCCTTGACCTGAATGTCGACGAAAAACGCTGGTATGATCTGATAGGTGAAAGGGAATGGGTAGCCGGAAAGAGAAAACTGTCTCTTACCTTGCAACCCTACGATGTCATCTGGCTAAAGCCCTACGGTGAATTGGAGAGAACCACTGAGTCATAGCCTCCAGAAATACGAAGCACGCGTGAAGCCTTCCAATTCGTTCCATCCACATATCTGCACAAACCTTCTGATCAACACCAATGGCGCGAGTTCCCCTTACCTTTGGCGTCGATGACCATCGTGATTGGACGGAGGCACGACCATCCCGGCACTGTGATTCTGAAAGCGGCACGGATGTGATGTCAAACGGAAGGAAATGCTCTGTGAGGTGATCCGGTTATTTTCTTTGGAGGACAGTCGCTCTCAGATCCCCTTCGAATTCGGTGAGGAGGCTCCCCAGGGCTTCATTCCAGCCCTGGACCAAAGCCTCCGGACCGGTTCCCTTGAGGGGGAGTTCTTTGCGATAACGCTCTTGCAGGATGATCTTGGAGCGAGCCGCAATGTCATCGATGAGGAAGAACTCGATCTCCAGTGCCGCTCTGGGCTGAGTCCCCCGGCTGTAATCCCCGTACAGGTCGATGACCTTGCCCTCCAAGATGTGAGTCGGGGCGACCTGGCCAGAGAAATCAACAACCTGTCCGAAGATTCCTGAATCTGCCAACCACTGGCGGACCTGTTCTGCAATCAGAGAACTGGGGGAAGTTAAAAACTCATTGTAGAAGTCTGACTGATAATTCAAGTCACCCGTGCGGTACACGAAGCCCTTGCCTTCGTATTGCGGTGAAATACTGAATGTGCGAATCCTCAGGACGGCTTCGCTTTGCGGAGGACCCGATTCGCTCTGACGAGAGACATCCAGAACAAAAGTATGCTTTTCCGGAAGGTTCGGCCGAACACCCAGGCATCCCGACAGGAGAGGAAAGAAGACCACAAAGCAGACGAAAAGCGTTGATGGCAGTCTGTGCTTCATCATTTGCGCCCCGGTTCCGAGGGAGGTGGCGGTTTTCCGAAAATTATTTGAGATGGATGCCGCTTCGCCGTCTCACTCCACTCTCTGAGATTCTCGGAGATCATTCTCATATTCTCAACGGTCTTCTCCAAGTTTGGATGCTGATTAGAAATCAGATCGTCCAAGTGACGGGAGATTCTCTTCCATCGGACAAAGGTTTCGGAGAGATCATTGGAAACAGCCTCGAGTCTCTTTGCCACGCTGTTCATGCGTTTCGAAATCTCCGAAAGATCGGTCAGTGCCTCGTTCACTGGCTTCTCCGAACGCTCCATGATCCTTCTGGCGGCCGCCGTTGCGGCCGAGGCATCGGTGATCACCGACTTGACTTTCCCATTCGTGATGAGTCGATCGATGTGTCGATTCGTTTCTCTCACCTCAGCAAGGAGCTCTTCAGCCTGCTTACCGATCCCCTGGATATTCGCCTCCTCGATCGTATTCGTCACCACGTTCAAGGAGTTGCTCATATTCTCCGCAATTTTCTCAAAATCGACCTTTTCCAGATGCTTTAAGATGTTTTCGACGGATTCGCCGAGCCGAGCAATCGTACTCGGGGCAGAAGGAACATAGGGGTATTTCGGCTCCCAATCGATCTCCAGGGGAGGATAGCTCTCTGGGTCAAGGTAATCGGCCTCAAGAAAGGCGGTACCGGTCACTCCCTGGAAGGCTAGCCGAACTCGAAAACCCCTTTCGATCTCCTCTCTCAGGCCCTTCTCAATCTTTTTCTTGGAACGCCTTTCACCCACCCCCTGGCTGAACTGCCCTACCAGCGCGTCGGGAAAAACGGAGGCCCGAATGATAACGTATCGGTGCTTTGTCGGATACGCTCTCCCCACAAGTGTGATCTCTTCGACATTTCCGATCTGGACCCCTCTGAATTTAAACGCAGAACCGACCTCCAGCCCCTGCACGGACTTCTCCATGTAAGTTTCCACCAAGGCTTTTTTCTGTAGAAGCGCACCTGCACCGAGTACGATGACTGCAATGACACCGATGGTCATCGCAATGATCGTGAACAAGCCGATCTTAAAATACCTCGCCCTCACCCCCATCGTGGTTGGTCACCCCATACGCTGACAACGACTCAGAGCTTACCGTTTCTTCTGAGATAGTGCAAACCTATGCAGTCATATCGCGTCCAGGTTCCCGTCTAAAGAATCGACGAACCCATTCATTATCGCTGTGATCTCGCAAATCCTGGGGCCGGCCCATTGCCACAATCCCTTTAACCCTTTGCTCCAGCACGATGACCCGATCCGCAATCGTATAAATGCTCGGGAGCTCGTGGCTCACCACCACGAATGTGATCCTCAGGTTCCGGGCGAGACTGAGGATGAGGTGATCCAGCCCTACCGAGGTTATGGGATCAAGCCCTGCCGAGGGTTCGTCGAGAAAAAGGATCTGCGGGTCAAGGGCCATGGCCCGAGCAATGGCAGCCCGCTTCTGCATGCCGCCGCTCAGCTCGGACGGCATGGATTTCTCGACCCCCGTCAACCCGACCAGCGACAATTTCATTTGGGAGATGAGGTTCATGGCCGAAAGCGGAAGATCCGTAAACTCCTCCAGGGGGAGACGGACGTTCTCCAGAATTGTCATGGATCCGAAGAGCGCACGATTCTGATACATCACACCGATCTTTTTGAGGATTCCAAGGCGCTCATCTCCCTCAGCCGATGTAATGTCCTGCCCATCGATCAGAACGCTCCCCGTGGCCGGGGTGTGCAGCCCAATCATGTTTTTCATGAGCGTACTCTTGCCACACCCCGAACCGCCCAGAATGATGAATATCTCACCCCGGTTGACCCCAAAAGAGATATCTTTGAGAATGACCATTTCCTCATAGGCGGCAGTCAGGTCATGAACGCGAATAATGGAATCATCAACCGTGTCCATCATTTGTCAAATGCCCAGGTAATAGTAGAGGACGGAAAATACGCCGTCTGCGATCACAATGAGAATGATACCGCTCACGACAGCTCGTGTGGTAGATTCCCCCACGGCACTCGGCCCGGTCTTTGTCTGCAGACCACGTAGGCATCCGATCCCCGCGACAAGAATACCGAAAACAAAGGCTTTGATGAGCCCCCCCAAGAAATCCACATAATCCACAGAAGACAGGATCTGATTGAAATAGGTAATCAGCGGATAACCCATCGAGAGGAGGACCACCGATCCCCCCAGTACGCCGAGAAGGTTGGAGAAAACCGTGAGGAGGGGGGTGACGACGAGAGCCGCCAGCACCCGGGAGACTGCGAGGAATCGCACAGGATCGAGCCCCATGGTGGTCAGGGCATCGATCTCCTCGGTCACTTTCATGGTCCCCAGCTCAGCCGCAAAAGCAGAGCCCGAACGACCGGCAAGGAGTATGGCCGTCATCAGCGGACCAAGCTCTCGAACCATCGAGAGTCCGACCAGATCTGCCACAAAGATCTCAACACCAAATTGACGCATGGGGATGGCCGCTTGAAAAGCCATGATCAGCCCCACGAGAAAACTGATCAGGGCGACAATCGGAAGGGCGTTGACCCCCGCAGTCTCCGCAACGACAAGCGCGTCTTTCCACCGCACCCGCTGAGGCTTCACCAAGGCGGCCAAGAGGGCTGCACCAAGCTCCCCCACAAAGGCAACCAGGGTGAAGAGGTCTTCCCAGACCTTCACCGTCCAGCGACCGATCTCTTCAGTAAAACTGGTTGGTTTCGCCTTTCCCAGGTCCAATACCCCCTCGACTGCAGAGGGGTCAAAGAGATCCAACAGCCGCCGAAATTCCGCTCGAAGGTTCTTAATCTCCAAATCTCCACCGCGCTTCTTTTGGAGACGGCGAAGCTCCACGAGCAGGCTGATTCCAGACATATCGCAATACTCGATTTTCGACACATCGACGACAACGCTGGTCGGCGATGTCTGCTGGAGAGCTTCCATTGCCTCACGCCACACGCTTCCCGTTGAGGTCGAATCGAGCCGCCCCGCAATCGTGAACGTGAGGGTCCCCGTTCCGCTCGTGTGAACGCGGATTGTAGCCAAGGGTTCACCCGAAACCTGTGGAGACGAGTTATTGGGCATGGCCGCACCTGTTCCAGTTAAATATCATTTCCCCGTCTAAACCACAAGGGAGGGCCAGGATCAGGGGAAGGGCCTGCCCTCCTCTCAACCCCCCCTGACTCACAACGATGATTCGATCCAATGTGAGATCATCGGTCCCCGCAGAATCGTGTAGTTGGATGGGAAATACCCTGTCGAAACCGGGGACAGAGATTTCCGATTCACTGCGGGTCCTAATTCAAGAATCCTATAAATTTGTGAATCATGGAGGTGAGGGATCGCATCCAAAGGAAGAACGTATTGGCCGTTCAGGCTAGCGGGACCGCTTTTCAGAAGACTGCGAGATATGGATTCCGACGAGCCGAGCGATCAGAACAGCAAGATAAAGCTGGCCGATAATTGCCTCCAGGAGGGAAAGAGACCGGGCCGGGGCAGATAAAGGGGTGATATCGCCATAACCCAGGGTCGTCTGGGTGACAAAGCTGTAATAGGTAAAATTGACGACTTCTGCAGTCTGGCCCTCCACCAAACGAAAGGACCCTGGTTGAAGACTCTCAATGACAGAAAATACAAAAGCCCACATTAATCCGATGAAGATGTAACCGCAAACCGCCGCCATGATGACATCAGCGGTAACCTCGCTCTCACTGAAAAGGTAAGACAGGAGGTTGATCATGACATAGACAAAGAAAAGAATCATTAAGCTGTTTCCCACCAGAAGGAGGGAACTCGTCTGCACGAAGTGTGTCG
>JABAOH010248446.1_pt4 | contig 11952 bp, 10 predicted proteins | sample 7062181 | NCBI WGS metagenome assembly JABAOH01 (sample SAMN14538630, study PRJNA623070) | marine sediment metagenome | biome: marine biome [ENVO:00000428]; feature: marine pelagic biome [ENVO:01000023]; material: deep marine sediment [ENVO:00002113]; isolation source: pool of 5 deep marine... | reverse complement strand
AAGGTATTGATTCATTCAACCATTTTTTTGAACGCTACAGTTATCATAACGAACGTTTATGGGATAGATATACCAAAGGGTTTATTAAACAGGATGAATTGCGTTGGAAAAGAATGTGGCTTGCTTTATTAGATTTTAAAATTGCAGATGAGCCACTTTCCCGGCAAATGGCTGTTGATTTTTTAGAAAGATTGCCATTCAAGAATGCAGTTTTTCCCTACACGAATGAAATACTCATTTACCTTACACAAAAAGGCTATCAGTTACACCTCATTACCAATGGCTTTGAAGCTGTTCAACACAAAAAATTATACAATGCCGGCTTGCAGGGTTATTTTAAAAAAGTAATTACTTCTGAGGTTTCCAATAGCTTAAAGCCCAATNNTTGGCGATAATTTAGATGCTGATATTCAGGGTGCAGTGAATGTGGGTATGGATAGTATTTTTGTAAATCATTTGGGCATAGAGCCACATATTCAGGCCACTTATGCAGTAAGTCATTTACAGCAATTGGAAAATATTTTATAATTTTAGGAAATTAAAAACCGGCTACTCATGTTTGAATGGGCAGCCGGTTTTTTATGGGAATCAAAATATTTCTTATTTATACATGGCGGTAGTTCCGGACTTTTTGCAACAATCCTTTTTGCAAATTTTTTTGCACTCTTTTTTAGAACAGTCTTTACAATCTTTATTATTGCATTTCTTTTTTCCACCATCCTGAGCAATTACGGTTCCTGCCAATAGCAGAACCAGTATTCCTGCAGTTGCAAATTTTTTCATGTGTTGATGATTTGTTTGAATTAAAGTTAAGGAAATTTTAATTATTTGTACTGCCACAAATGTTAAATATTAAAAGTCCAGGTGGCTAAAACGGTTACTCCGCCCTGTACTTGTTGGTTAAGTTTTACTTTAATATTGGTATGTAAAGGCAATATAACATCTACCCGGCTGCCAAATTTAATAAAACCATATTCAGCACTCTGTTGCACTTTATCGCCCACTTTTGTATAATTACAAATGCGTTTGGCTAAAGCTCCGGCAATTTGTTTGTATAATACTTCACCATAACCATTTCTAACTACCACACTCCAACGTTCATTTTCAGTAGAGCTTTTCGGGTGCCAGGCTACCAGATACTTTCCTTTGTGATATTGGTTGTAAACAATTTCACCACTCATTGGGTTTCTGTTTACATGAACGTTGGCAGGGCTCATAAAAATGCTTACCTGAATACGTTTATCTTTAAAATATTCAGTATCTGTTATTTCCTCAATCACCACAACTTTCCCGTCTGCCGGACAAACAATGGCATTGTCCTGTATGGTTAATGTGCGATGCGGTATCCTGAAAAATGAAATAATAAATAATAACAAAATTAGAGTAATGATAAAAATGGCAATGGACAGCCATAGTACCGCGCCGCTTAAAAATGCAAATGATAAAACATTGATGAGCCCGAACAGCAAACTGGCAATGCCTATAGTACGGTAACCTTCGTGGTGTATTGTCATTCTAATTGGTTATGCTGCAAAGTTAATAGATGCAGGGTAAATTTGTAAATTCAGTGTTCTATTGGTTTTTCGCATATCCCGGATAATAGAATAGTACCCATTTTAATTTTAAATTCAAAATTAGTTGTTGCATAATTTTCGGAGCATAGTTAATACAATCTGCTTAATTTCAATTTTTGAATGAAGGTGGGCTTTGATGCTGTAATTTTTAAAATATTGATCCAGCAGCCTTCAACATCTAATCGTTAAATATTGTACAATGAAAAGTAGTTATGTTTTTTTAGGAATGGTATGGTTAATGACTTTTTCAAGGGTGCAGGCACAAAATATACAGCAAAAAAGCTCATTAAACGGCAATTGGCAGGTATTTGCGCCACTCAGTTATCAAGGTAACGGAAGTGTATACCGTTCTGCTAATGGCGCTCCGTTAGCAGATTATTGGCAAAATAGAAGCGATTATAAAATACATGCAACTTTAGATACTGTGCAGAATATACTCACTGCTTCTGAAACAATTACCTATACCAATAACAGTCCCGATGCGTTAAATATTTTGTGGTTGCAATTGGACCAAAATACCTATTTACCCAATGCCCGTTCTCAATATTATACCAATCGTATCCGAAATGAATCTACAAATGGTTTTCAAATTGCATCTGTGCAAATTGAAGAGAATGGAAAATTGCAGCAGGTAAACTATTTGGTGAATGATACCCGTATGCAGATACAATTATCAAAAGCGCTGGCAGCAAAAAATGGTAAAATTTTCATTCATATTCAATATCAATATCAGATTCCAGGTGCATTTGGCGGTAGAACCGATTATGTTGCTACGCAATATGGTAAAATTTTTGAGATAGCACAATGGTACCCAAGAATGTGTGTATACGATGATTTGGAGGGATGGAGTACTTTGCCATTTTTAGGTAGCGGAGAATTTTATTGTGATTATGGCGATTACGATTACACCATTACATTACCTGCAGGAATGATTGTGGCCGGTAGTGGCGAATTGCAAAATCCGGAAGAGGTATTAACTCCTTTGCAACTGAATAGGCTTGCCGAAGCTGCAAAAAGTAACCAAACCGTATGGATTAGAACACTTGCTGAAGTGCAACAACAGCCTGCTTTAAAGGGAAATAAAACCTGGCATTTTAAAATGTTTAATACACGAGATGTGGCGTTTGGTGCATCAAAAGCATATATATGGGATGCATCAAAAGTAAATTTACCAAGTGGTAAAAATTGTATGGCCATGTCGGTTTATCCGGTCGAAAGTATAGGGGATAGCGCATGGGGCAGGGCAACTGAATACTTAAAAAAATCAATTGAATATTTTTCTGAAAAATGGTTTGAATATCCCTATCCGGTAGCCATTAACGAGGCAGGCATTGCCGGTGGAATGGAATATCCGGGAATTGTATTTGATGGCATTACCGATAAAGGAAAAGAATTATACTGGGTAACTGCGCATGAAATTGGGCACAACTGGTTCCCCATGATTGTAGGATCTGATGAACGCAGGTATCCCTGGATGGATGAAGGCTTTAACACATTTATTGATGTGTATGCATCTGATGTGTTTAACCATGGCGAATATGCTCCTAAAAGAGATGGCGAGTATGCACCGGATGGAGGTAATCCTGCAGATGAAATAGTGCCTTATTTATCTGATCCGCATGCTCCGGTAATGATGACCAGGGCAGATGGTATTCCCGAAAAATATCGACATCCTATGGTATATTTTAAACCGGCGTACGGGTTGGTTTTATTGCGTGAAGTAATTCTGGGCCCTGATAGATTTGATGCAGCTTTTAAGCACTACATTCAGCAATGGGCTTATCGGCACCCTGCACCATTCGACTTTTTCAACACCATGAATAATCAGGGTGGCGAAGATTTATCGTGGTTTTGGCGGGAGTGGTTTTTTGACAATCAATCGCTCGATCAATCCATTGAAAATGTTGTGTATACAAATCAAAACCCGGCTGATGGTATAGATGTTACTCTTATAAATTTGCAATCCATGGTAATGCCAATACCCTTGGAAGTTAAATACACCAATGGCGCAAAAATGCAATTGCAGTTACCGGTAGAAACCTGGTTGCAAGGCAATCACAGAACGGTACATCTTGCTACCAGCAGCCCCGTAAAAAGCATTGTTATTGATCCCAAAAAGCTGTTACCGGATGAAAACAGAAAGAATAATGTATTTATGATGGCAACTGTGCAGCACAATTCTAATTAAGTTTTATGGTAAATTCCCATAACGTATTACGCAAAAAATATTGGCGGCAATTCTAAATGAATGAATAACTTTGAGTGAAAATCTGCTGAAATTGGCTGCTAACAATAGTATATTCAATTGTAATATTGCTGAATTGCAGTACCAAATAGCCTCTTATGAAGATGAGACTGCTTACAAGAAATTATTTTTTTGTGTCTTCCCCTCTCTTCAAAATCATGCCTATGCTATTTTGCAATCAAGACAATTAGCTGAAGAGGTTGTTTCAGATGTATTAATTGAAATTTGGAAACGCAGGGCAACCTTACTTGAAATAGAGAATTTAAGACTTTACCTGTTCGTGAGTGTTAGAAATGGTGCGTTAAAAAAATTACAGCAGGAGAAAAAAACATTTCGATACCAACCCATTCATGAGTTGAAGGTAGAATTGATTTCTGAATACATTCAACCGGATGAAACCCTTCAGCTTTCAGAAACAGCGCAACAATTAAAAGAAGCCATTCAACAATTACCACCACAATGTAAACTCATTTATAAACTGGCCAAAGAAGATCAGTTGAAATATCGGGAAATTGCCAGTATACTTCAAATCAGTGTAAAAACAATTGATCATCAATTGGCTATTGCACTTCGAAAGCTGGCAGAACGGCTTTCTATTTCCCGCAAACAAAAAAAATAATGATCCCCCTTTAGGGGATTTTCTTTTTTGAATACTCTTATTGATACAGAACTATGGAGAAAAATGACAGAATATGGCAATTATTGGCACGCAAGTTTACCAAAGAAGCTACGGAAGCTGAATTGGAAGAATTGGCTGGTCTTTTAAAACAAGATGAAGTCAATGCTGCAGTTGCTGCCATTCTTGAAGAAAACTGGCAAACATATCCGGATGTGGATATGGAATTTTTAGATGCCACTTTCTTATTGCACCTGCAACGTATGCAGGAGCAGGGTATAACAANNTGTTCTCATTTATTTTGATATTGCTTATTGCAGGTTGGTGGCGTTTTTCAGAAAACAAGCAGCAGCCCATTCCACAACCTGCCGTTAAAACAGTAGAAATACCTAATGAAATTGTTACAAAAAATGCATCTAAAACAAAAATTATATTACCAGATGGTTCTACCGTTTGGCTCAATGCCGATAGTAAATTATGGTATTATAAAAGTTTTGGAAATGTACAACGTGAAGTTTATTTGACCGGTGAAGCATTTTTTGATGTTGCAAAAAATGCTGCGAAACCCTTTATCATCCATACCAAACTGATTGATGTAAGGGTATTAGGTACCTTATTCAATGTACGTTCATATCCGAATGATAAAACCGTAGAAACCAGTCTGGTAAGGGGTTTGGTGCAGGTTACTTTGCATAGTCGCCCGGATGAAAAGTACTTTCTGAAACCCAATGAAAAATTAGTAGTGTTGAATGTGCCTGATTCTGTAAATGCGCAGAAAAACATACAACCTGTTTTGAAAAACTTAGATGATAATCTTGTTGCCATTAAAAACTTAACACCGCTACAACAGGATGATTCATTAAAAATTGAAACTGCATGGACTAAAAACCGATTGTGTTTTATAGATGAAAGCTTTGATGAAGTAGCGCACCAGTTAGAACGTTGGTACGATGTACAATTTGTGTTTAAAAATGACAGATATAAAAATATAAGGCTAAACGGTTCTTTTGTAAATGAAACGCTAACTCAAGCGCTTGATGCGTTAAAATTTTCTACCAATTTTCATTATGAAATAAAAGATAAAACGGTTACCATTTATTAATTCAAATTTTAAAACGACTGCCTATGCCCATCCTCAACTCCGGTTAAATCAACAACTATATTCAAAAAAAAGCGGGAAATGCTGCAACATTCCCCGCCGGAAAAACACCAGAATGCTTGCTATGAATAGCAGGTTCTTAGCATTATTCACTTATTCAAACACTAATGTATGAAAAAATCGATTGCTGTTGCAGGGAAGTTGCGTCTTCCCTTAAAGCCATTAATTTATATGAAACTAACACTACTACTTAGTATTTTTTGCATTTTTAATGCCACTGCCGGTACCCATGCGCAAACGGTTTCTGTAAAAATGAATAAAACAGAAATAGCCAAGGTGCTGGGAAATATTGAGCAGCAGGGCGGATACAGATTTTTATTCAACAGCCGCTTGAAAGACCTGAAGGAAAAGGTAAACCTCAACGTTAACAATGCGGCCATTGAAACTGTGCTTGACCAATTATTTTCCGGCACCAGTTTAACCTATAAAATTTTAAGCAATAATTTAATTGCCATTCGTTCTGTTAATCCAGATGAACAGGATATTAAAATAACGGGAAAAATAGTAAACGAAAAAGGAGAACCGTTAAGCGGCGTAAGTATTTCCATTCAGGGTACATCAAAAGGTACGGTTACCGATAATAATGGTAATTACTCATTGAATGTTGCGCCTAATGCGGTTTTAATTGTTTCCTATATTGGCTATACCACACAGGAAGTAAAAGTAAATAACCAGAATGTGATTAATATATCATTGGTTGCTTCCGAGAAACAGTTAGATCAGGTAGTAGTAGTGGGATATGGTACCCAACGTAAACAGGATGTTACGGGTTCAATTGCTACCATTCAAGGTTCTGAAATTTCAAAACAGGCTTCTGTTAACCCCATTAGTGCATTACAGGGTAAGGTAGCCGGTGTGCAAATTACCAACTCTGGCGCACCGGGTAGTGCACCACAAATCAACATTAGAGGCCTAGGTACTTATTGGTCAAATACCGGCCCGTTATATGTGGTAGATGGTGTTTGGTTAAATGACGTTAATTTTTTAAACCCCGCCGATATTCAATCTATCAGTATTTTAAAAGATGCCTCCAGCGAAGCTATATACGGTATTAAAGGGGCCAATGGTGTTGTAATTATTACAACTAAAAAAGGAACGGGTGCTAATAGAAAGCCGGTAGTTAATTATACAGGTTATGTGGGTTATCAAAAAGCTACCAATCAGGTAAAAATGGCCGATGCTCATCAATATGCTGTTTTATTTAATGAATTGGGCAGAATGACAGGGGCTACCAACTTCTTAGATTCTTCGAAATTTGGCACAGGTACCAATTGGTTTGATCAGGTTTTACGCAATGCCATCATTACCAATCATCAGGTATCGGTAACCGGTGGTTCTGATAAAAACACCTATAATTTTTCTTTGGGTTATTTAACTCAACAAGGTATTTTAAAAACAAACGACTATACCCGTTATACTGCCAATCTGAGCAATGATATACAAGTTTCTAAAAACATTAAAGCAGGCTACACTGTAATTGGCAATTTTAATAATTCGCACAATGCACCAGGTGGAATTTGGCATGCATTGTATGCTGCTCCTCCTGTTTTACCTGTAAAATTTGCCGATGGTGTTACTTATGGCGATCCGGGTTATTATGGATTGGGTTCTGCAGTTAGCAATCCGCAGGCAACATTAGATTATAATAATTCATATAGCAGAGGATACAACTTTACCGGTAATGCTTATGTAGATATTCGCTTTGCCAGTCACTTTGATTTTAAAACAACCATTAGCGGGGTATATGGCGATAATGAATCTAAAAATTATGTGCCTGTTTATAAAGCTACCTCTACGCAACAAAATTCTGTTAGTAACCTGGGTGTTTCCCGAGGTGAAAACAGATCGTGGATCGCAGAAAATACCATTACTTATTCCAACACATTTGCTACCAATCATCGGGTAACTATTTTAGCCGGTCAGCATGCGGAATGGAATAATTATAATTTTATTTCAGCATCTGCACAAAATGTTCCGAATGTTAATTCCGGTAACTGGTTTTTGGGTTTGGGTAATAACCCCTATGTAAATGATGTGGATAATAGTTATAACCAGCAATATCCATTACAATCTACCATCTCCTCTTATTTTGGAAGAATCAATTATGCGTTTAAAAATAAATACATGTTGAATGCTACCATGCGTGCAGATGGTTCTTCTAAATTTACCGGAAGTGAAAGATGGGGATATTTCCCATCTATAGGTGCTGCATGGATTGTTTCTCAGGAAAATTTTATGCGCAATCAACACATATTTAATTCGCTGAAATTAAAGGCTAGTTGGGGTAAAGTGGGCAATGCAGGTGTACCCACATTTGTGAGTACACAACAAACCGTTTCAGGCGGCGCATACAGTGTAATTTATGGCAATAGTGGTACCGTTTCGCAGGGTGTAAGTGTTGCATCCATTCCTCCACCACCATTAAAATGGGAAAAGAGTGTTGGAACAGATATTGGCCTGGAAGCCTCTGTTCTAAATAGTCGCTTAACTATTGAGGCAGATGTGTACAATAAAAAAACACAGGATATTATTATGAATGTTTATTTGCCGGGCTCTGCAGGATTGGCCAACCAATTTATTACAACTAATGTGGGTGATGCACAAAATCAGGGTTTTGAATTATCGTTGAACTGGCATGATAATGTAAACAAAGATTTCAGTTACTCTATTAATGGTAATGTTTCTTATAATGAAAATAAATTTTTAAGTAACAGTGCAGGCGGGCAAAAAATTTATGATGGTGGTTCCGGTGCTACCGGTGGTCAGTTTACTACGTTAACAACAGTAGGCCAACCTATTGGGGTATTTTATGGATACAGAGTAGTGGGCATTTTTCAAACTGCTGCAGATGTAGCGAATTACAAAGACAAATCCGGTAACTTATTTCAACCCAATGCTCAACCGGGCGATTTTAAATATGCCAGCACAACAGGCGTAGGACCCATATCTGCTAACGACAGAGTAGTATTGGGCAACCCAAATCCAAAATACATTTATGGTATCAGTACCAATTTTGTTTACAAACAATTTGATTTGTCGGTTGATTTTCAGGGAGTAGCAGGTGTAGATGTGTACAATGCCAATAAGGGTTTGCGTTATGGTGCTGAAAACTGGACACAGGATTTTTACAATAACCGCTGGCATGGTGTAAATACTTCTAACAGTTACCCTTCTGTAAATATTGGCGGTGGTAATAATTACTGGCCCAATTCATGGTATGTAGAAAGTGGCAGCTATTTCAGAATTAGAAATATGCAATTGGGTTATACTTTACCGAATGCCCGTTTACAACATTTAGGTATCCAAACACTTCGGCTATATGTAAATGCGCAAAATGCATTTAATTTCTTTAGCTACAAAGGTTTCTCTCCTGAAGTGGGTGGTAGCCCGGGTAATATTGGTATCGACAACAATACCTATCCGTTATCTGCTATTTACAACTTTGGTGTAAATCTTTCTTTCTAAACTTATTAAAGCATATTATTATGAAAAATATATTGAAAATAAAATTGGTCACCCGGGTGGTAAAGCCGGCAATATTATGTTTGTCGATGGCAGTGATTGTTTCCGGTTGCTCAAAAAATTTTTTGGAAGTACCCGTTCAGGGTCAGCAACCCGCTACACAAATTTGGAAAACCGCTACCGATGCAGCTAATGCAGTAAACGCCATTTATGGAAATTTACGTAGTTGGAATAATGTGGCTTTTGCCCCTATTTGTGTAGAAAGCGTAGGATCTGATGATGCAGCAAAAGGCAGTGTGCCCAGCGATGCTACTTTCATTAACGCTTACGATAATTTTACTGTAACAGCTACTGATGGCCAGTTAGATGGTTTTTGGACAGGCCAGTATCAGAATATTAATTTATGTAATCAGGTGCTTGATAATGTGCCCAATATTAATATGGATGCAACTTTAAAAGCACGGTATTTGGCAGAAGCAAAATTTGTAAGGGCTTATTCTTATTTTAGATTGGTACGCGCTTTCGGAAATATTCCACTCATTTTACATGTGCCGTCAAAACCTGCTGAATTAAACCCTGTACAAAGTAAACCTGCTGATGTGTATACTGCCATTGAACAGGATTTAACAGATGCTGCCGGCGTTTTACCCGCTACTTATGGCCCTGCCGATATTGGCCGTGCTACCAAAGGTGCAGCATTAGCTTTGCACGCCAAAGTTGCCATGTATCAGAAAAAATGGAGTGATGTAAAAACATATACCGATCAAATTATTGCATCGGGTACCTATAGTCTTTTCCCTAGTCCGTATAAGTTGTTTAGAATTCCGAATGAGAATAATGTAGAATCCATTTTTGAAATTCAGTGCAATTATGTTGCGGGCAATGGCGGACTCTCTAATAGCCAGTATTCACAGGTGCAGGGTAACCGAGATGCCAATGCAGGATGGGGTTTTAATGTACCAACCCAAAATTTGGTGAATGAATTTGAGCCCGGTGATCCGCGTTTAAATGCAACCATTATGTTTGCCGGTACTACTACACCGGATGGTGACGTAGTGCCGTTGCCGCAAGCCGGTGCTCCTTCCATGTATAACATGAAATCTTATGTTCCCTTTGCATTAGCGTTAGTGGATAATCAGGGTGCCGATCAAAATGTTCGGGTAATTCGTTATGCTGAAGTGTTGTTAATGAATGCTGAGGCGAATAATGAATTGGGTAACACAGCAGCAGCATTGGCTTCTTTAGAAAAAGTAAGAGCCCGTGCCAGAGCACAAAGTGCTAACCCTGCAGTTGATTTACCCCCGGTTGTTACCACCGATCAGGCTACACTTCGTAATGCCATTTGGCACGAAAGAAGGGTTGAACTGGCCATGGAGTTTGATCGTTATTTTGATGTAATTCGTCAGGGCCGTGCAGCCACTGTTTTTGGCCCATTAGGTTGGAAAGCCGGTAAAAATGAAGTATGGCCTATTCCTCAAAACCAAATTGATATTAGTGGCGGGGTATTGGTTCAAAATCCCGGATACTAATTGTTTTATTCATTAATTAAACTTCTGATTATGAAACGGAATAAAAAATATAATTTTTCAACATATATTTCCGAAATTTTATTGTTGGCCGTTGGAATAACTTCCTGCCAAAAATCCTTCGATCCTGCCAGTTATNNTTTGGGGGTTATACAACATCAAGAGAAATTGCAGCTTCTAATCTGGTGGGCTATTGGGGCTTTGAAAACTCGCTGATTGACAGTGTTTCAAATAAAAATGGCAACGGAGTAGGTACTTCATTTACAACTGGTATTAAGGGAAATGCCTTGCAAGGTGCCAATAACGGCTATTTTATTACTACACCCAGCAGTGCAGTGGTGGGTTTAAAAAGTTTTACCATTTCATTTTGGGTAAATTCACCACAAAACACAAATGGTACTTTTGGATTGGTTTGCTTATCCAATACGCAGGATTTTTGGGGCAATATTGATATTTTCTTTGAAAATGGCAGTACACCTACCAATGCAAATTTAAAAGCGCATATTGAAAACTGGGTGAATCCTACAACTGATAACGACCAATGGTTGGGTACTTTTGCCGCAGGCAATATCTGGAATAAATGGTCACATATTGTGTTGACTTACGATGCTACCACTTCTACATTTGTTACTTATTTAAATGGCAGCGCTATCAATACTACCGTAAAAGCAGGAAATGGTCCATTAACTTTTCAAAATGCGTCAGCTTTAATTTTTGGTACTATGCAGTTTAATACAACACCTTCATTGGGTACTGCAGGTAGTGCGCAGGGGTGGGCCAGTTATATGCCAGGTGCTATGGATGAGGTGCGTATATACAATAAAGCCATTGCTGCAGCAGATGTAAAAGCTTTGTATCAGTTACAAAATTTGGGTAAATAATTTTTTCATTGTTGTAAATAAAAAAGTGTGTCCTGTGGTAATCATGCGTACAGCAGGATGCACTTTTTACTTTTATTATGAAACTTTTTTTTAAAAACGGTTGGATGGCTTTTATGCTGCTTGTTTTTTTTAGCGGTTGCAAGAAAAAAGATACAACTGTTTTACCAGGCCCTGCACCTGCACCGGCATCATTTAGCCTGAACAGTTTAAAGGTAAATGGGCAATACAGCGGATTTACCTATTACAATGTAAATACAACTCCCTTCATTTTATTTTCATTTACAGCCCCCATTAATAACACTTCATTGGCAAACAGTATTCAATTAGTGGGTGGCAGTGGTGTAGTAATACCCATCAATACTACATTGCAAAATAATGATAGTGCAGTTTTAATACAACCTGTTAATAACATTAACCCTATTACGTTATATACTTTAACTGTATCAACTGCATTACAATCAAAAGCCGGAGGAAATTTACAATCGCCGG
>JABAOH010016545.1_pt3 | contig 11952 bp, 9 predicted proteins | sample 7062181 | NCBI WGS metagenome assembly JABAOH01 (sample SAMN14538630, study PRJNA623070) | marine sediment metagenome | biome: marine biome [ENVO:00000428]; feature: marine pelagic biome [ENVO:01000023]; material: deep marine sediment [ENVO:00002113]; isolation source: pool of 5 deep marine... | reverse complement strand
TGGGGGGGGGGGGCGGGGGGGCTGGCGTTTGCCCCTATTTTTGTTTTTTCTCCCAGACCTTGCGTTTGGCTTTTAAGAGTCGGGCAGTGTAGGTCTCTTCTTCCGGCGGGGGTCCGGCCGCCGGTCCCGGTTCGGTCGGCTTGGGCTGCGGCGTGGCCTTGCCCCCGGTGGGGGGCGTGTCCAGCGGTTGCTGCACGTCCGGCTGGAAACGGGCCCCCGCGCGGCGCTGCTGGATCTGGCCGGATATTTCTGCCTTGCGGCTTTGCAAACGGCCCATCGTCGCACTGGGCACGGGTGCCACTTCGTGCTGGAACAGGCCCGCGCGGACCCGCGCGACCAGCGGTGCCAGCCAGGCGAAATCGATCTGCACGCGCCGGAAGAATACATCAAAAAAGAACAGGCAGCCACCCGCCAGCAGCAGCAAGTACCAGGTGTCCTGGGGGCTGGTGGCACGAGCCAGGTCGTGGCGGAAGCTGTTGAATCGTTGGACCAGCTGCTGGTCCTCCAGCGGCCGGGCCGGGTCTTCGATGAGGAGGCCCGGTTTCCCGCCGGTGGGCGTGAGGGCGGCCATCTGACTGAGCAGCGCCAGATTTTCCTGGCGATCACGGTATTCGGCCGAATACGGGACGTTGATGCCGGTCCGCAGGGGTGCCTGGCCACGGCCCGGATGGACCAGGATCATGTAGCTGCCGGCATCGGCCGCATCGAATTCGCCCAGGTAACGGCCCGGTGCGATCTGCCGGATGTCGATCTCGCGTGCCTTCAGATCGGGACCCACGACACGGCTGGTCATGTTCAGGAAATCGAGGAACTGGTCATCTTTGTCCCAGGCGTTGACGATCACCCGCACTTTCCCGTCGGACGTGTCGGTCGCCACCATGAAGTTCTGCGAGTTATCGACTGGGCGCATCGACCAGCGGACCATCTTGCTGAAAAACTTTTTGTAATCGGGCCAGTTTTTCCACTGGCGAGCCCAGCCTTGGGAAGATTCGCCCGTATCGGTGGTCCAGGCAACGGTCCGGCCCAGGCCGTAGGTCCAGCAGGCCAGGAGGGTGTTGTTGCGATCGCCACTGGGTACCGGCGAGGTGATCAGGACTTCAACCAGCGGATTGTCTTTCCGGCTGGTCAGGACAAAACCGGTGATTGGCGGCGGAGCGGAGATTTCGCGGACGATTTCATGGTTGGCGACCACGCGGGGCTGAAAACCCTCTTCGCGCTGGAAAACCAGTGGCCGCGCGAGGCGGCGGACCTCTCTTTGGTAGATGCGGGGCAGAGCAGCGGAGTTGCGGACCTTGTAGTACTTGCCCCCGGTACGCTGGGCGATGTCCTTCATCGTGCCGGTGCCCAGGATGCCATGGCTGCCGACGGCGACGGTGGTGACCACCACCGGCGGCTGCTGGTCGGTCAGCAGTTTTAAGGTTGCTCGCTTGGGCGGCGTGGGATCCCCGTCGCTGATGATAATCATGTGTTTGACCGCCGCGTCGGTCAGCTTGGCAAAGGCGGCCGCCGCTTTGTGCATGGAGGGATCGAATTCGGGCATATCGCCGGGCGTCANNCCAGCATTTTTGAGCGGTTCCCGCCGACCTTGAGAAAGCCGTTGGACCACAGCCAGCTGTCCCCACCCTTCTGCCAGTCCCACTGCAACAGGCCGCAGTAGTCCTGGTTCCCCAGCGCTCGGATCGACTCCTGCGCGACCACTTTCTGCCAGTGGTTGCCTTGGGCCATTTCCCCGGCATGCATGATCAGGCAGAGGGCCCCGAGGGGCGCAATCTTGAGGTTGTCGATCTGGAAATCGACCGGCATCGCCTTTTCGACTTCGGTATTGGTCCAGCCCCCGGCTCCAAACGAATTCGGACCGCCCAGCATGATCAGGCCGCTGCCCATCTGCTGGGTATTGGTCTTTAGCATCTGCACCTGGTCGTCGCTGAAGTTGCGGACACCGGCCAGGTCGTCGCCGCTGGACCGGGGCACGTTGGCCAGAATGACGGTATCGTACCGCTGCAACTGTGCCAGGTTTGTAAACAGCTGGTCGCTGGACATCACCGTCACCGTCAATTCTTCCTCGCGCAACTTTTCGACCAGGTCATCGAACTCGCCGCGATTTTTCCAGTCTTCGATCAGCAGGACTTGCCCCTTGCCCCGGACGTGCGTGAAGGCGGTGGCGCTGTTGTTTTTGGTTTGAGCGTCCTGGGCCGGGTCATCGGGGGTGAACCGCGCCTCGTAGGTGTAAAAGTCCGACCGATCGATCTTCTCTGGCGACGCTCGATCGGTTGAGATCACCGTCTTGCCGGGCGGCAGCGCGACCGGCGATTCGCTCAACAAACTCTCTCGATCCCCCATCTTGCGGACCAGCCGCAGTTTCCCGCGGACGGTTTCGCTGGGGCTGTTGTTGTGCAGGACCACGCGCAGATCGAACGGCTGTCCCTTGCGGACATCGGCTGGCACGGTGACTTTTTCGATGGAGACGTCGGAAAGTGAGGCGAGGCGAATGGGAACCACGTCGATGCCCACACCCGCGGCGGCCGAGCGGGTCGCCTGCTGCAGGGCGTCTCCCAGGTTCTCGTTGCCGTCGGTGATGATCACCACCCGCTTGGCCGCATCCTCGGGGAACAGGGCCAGGGCCATCTTGAGGGCCGCTTCCAGATCGGTGAATTCGCCGTCCACCTCGGCTTCCACGCGACGGGCCAGCGGGAGGTCGTCCTCGATGGGGCCGATCTCCACGTCCGGTTTGCGGCCGAACACGATCACCGCCGCTCGGTCACGCCGCCCCGCATCCCGGTGCTCCTGAACCGCGCGACGCGTATATTCCACCATCGCGTCCCGCGCCGTCCGCGGGATGCTTTCCGACTGGTCCAGCAGGTAAATCACCGTCAGCCGGTCACTGATTCGTACCAGCCGCAGATCGGCGATGGCCAGGATCAGCAGCAACATCACCAGCGACCGCCAGGCAATCGCGACCAGGCGGCGGACGTGGCCCAGGCCGGCCAGGCTGTGGTAGCTGAAGACCCACAGCAACGGCAGGAGGCCCATCAGCAGCAGGTACCAGGGGGAACCGAAGGTGATTTGGTAGTTGGACATGAAACGTCAAGCGGCAGCGGACTTGTCAGGATGCGGATTTTCCAATTCGTCGTATCGGGCTTTAGGGGAGATTTCGTTATTTTACCTCTCAATCGTCAATCCAAATCGGGAAAACAACCCGCACCTCCGCGGCGAAAGCTCGCTATGCCGCTGGCGGAAGAGGGGCCGGACGGGGATTTCCATTTCACGTCAATTTTTTTATCTGGACCCGTTTATCTAAAGCCGTATCTTTTGCACGCGATGATTGTTCGTGTCCAGGACCAACAATTGGCCCGCTCGGTTCCGCACCAGTGCCCACGGATTGTGCAACTGCCCCGCTCGTCGACCGCTGCTGCCCCAACAGGCGACCGACTGTCCGTCGGGGGTGAATTTCTGGACTCGATTGTTGCCGAATTCGCAGACATAAACAAACCGCTCGTCCAACACCAGATCGTAGGGATACGCCAGCTGGCCTGCTTCCTGCCCATGTTTTCCCCAGATTTTGAGCAGCCGGCCCTGCGTATCAAAGACCTGGATGCGATGGTTGCAGGCGTCGCAGACCCAGATCTGATCGCGCTGGTCAATGGCCAGGTTTTGGGGGCGGCGAAACTGGCCCGGCTGGTCCCCGTGCCCGCCCCACTGCAGGACGAATGCTCCCTGAGCCGAAAATTTCTGAATGCGATCGAATTCTCCATATTCCGAGACGTAATAGTTGCCCTGCGAATCCTGGACGACGTCGGTCACCAGGCCGAACTGGCCGGGACCGTTTCCTGGCGAGCCGCCGAGGGTTTTGCGGTCCAGCAGCTTGCCCTGCGGGGAAAAGAAGAGCACCCGGTAGTAATGCGTGTCTGCCACGGCGAGGTTGCCGTCGCGATCGATCGAGATGCCGGTCGGCTTGCCGTTGGCAAAATCGGGCATCCGCCAGGGGCCGCGACGCAGATTCCCGTTGGCGTCGAAGACCTGGATCCGAGCAGACATGTCGACGATGTAAATGTTGTCCTCCGCGTCGATCGCCATGGCGCGCGGCTTCTGCAAGCGACCGACTGAAGTCCCACGCCGTCCCCAGACTTGTTCCAGCTGCCCCGAAGGCGGGACCGGTTCCTGGCAGCCAGAGATCCCGAAGACGGACAGCAACCACAGCAAATGCCAGCGGCAGTTGACGATAGCGGAGCTCTGCATGCTGCCATGATGCAGGAAGCTCTGCGAGCGGACAAGATGGACACCTGCTGAAACCGGGCCTACCCCGCTGAGCGGCCGGCTGGGGGGGGGCGGCGCGCCAGCCTTTGCCGGGCCGCCGCAGACAGCGCCCGGGGGTCNNTGAGCAACTTACTTCTTTTTCTGGCCCCGTCGACATTTCCTGTCGCTGGCGATGAAGTTTGGGGGAAAGCAGGGCGAAATAGTCGCCGGATCCCCTTCGATCGCGGGTACATAGCCAGCCCTTTCCAGAATCGTTAAACTATCTCGGATTGACTGACGACGACATTCGGCAAAAGGGTGCGTCACGCCCTGCGCGACGGCTGTGCCCGGTCGCGGCTGGAGCCCTTGTATACATCGATCGCGTGCTGGCCGGGTTGCGATGTGGCCTGCCGAGCCGATTTTTCGACGACGGAAGGGGTATCCCGGGACGGGACGAACGAGCATGAAGAACATCCTGACAGTTGTCCTGGGCGGGGGCCGTGGGACGCGACTGTTTCCCTTGACCCGGTATCGATCCAAGCCGGCCGTGCCGCTGGCGGGCCGCTATCGATTGATCGATATCCCCATTTCCAACTGTATCAATAGCGGCCTGCGACAGATCTACGTGCTGACGCAGTTTATGTCTGTCAGCCTCCATCGTCACATTCGCCAATCGTACCAATTCGACCGTTTCAGCGGCGGTTATGTGGAAATCCTGGCGGCTCAGCAAACCCTGGAGGACTCCAACTGGTATCAGGGCACCGCCGACGCCGTGCGGCAGAATATCCGCTACATCAAGCAACATGGAGTCGATTATGTCTTGATTCTGTCGGGGGACCAGTTGTATCGCATGGATTTCCGGGACATGTTGACAACACACCAGCAGGCGGGTGCCGAGGCCACGATTGCCGCCATGCCGGTCGCACGGGAGGAGGCCTCGGGGTTGGGAATCATGCGCTTGGACGACAGCGGACGCGTGATCGGCTTTCTGGAAAAACCGCAGACGCAGGAGGAGATGGACACGGTCCGGATGGACCCGGCCTGGATCGAGGCCCACGGCGTGCAGAGCCGCGGTCGGGATCTGTTGGCCAGCATGGGGATCTACCTTTTCAATCGCGACTTCCTGGTCGACGCGTTGGAGAAGACCGACTACCGGGACTTTGGCAAGGAAATCTTCCCTGCCTCCATCCGTGCCCGACATGTGCACGTGCATTTGTTCGACGGCTACTGGGAGGACATCGGGACGATCGGATCGTTTTACCGGTGCAACCTGGAGCTGGCGGGCGCGGCTTCGCCGTTCAAGTTCATTTCGCCCGGATCGCCCATCTACTCCCGCTCGCGTTACCTCCCCCCCGCCAGGATTGACGGCGCCCGCATCCAGAACAGCCTGGTCGCCGACGGCTGCATTATTGAGGAAGGGGCCACGATTGAAAACAGTGTGATCGGCCTGCGGTGCCAGATCGGCAAGCAGGCGGTGATCCGCAATTCGGTGTTGATGGGTGCCGACTTTTACGAGTCGCCAGCCGAATTGGCACGGGACGCATCCGAAGGCCGCCCCCCGCTGGGCATCGGACGGGAGGCGAAGATCGAAGGGGCAATTATTGACAAAAACTGTCACATCGGCAGCCACGTCCGGGTTGTCAACGAAAGCAACGCGGAAGAAGCCAACCTGTCGGACCAGGTCTTTATCCGGGACGGGGTGGTCGTGGTAGAAAAAGACACCACGTTATCGGACGGGTGGAAGATCTAAGCCAGCCGGTTGCTTGCCGCGCCGGCCACGTTCGCCGTCGGCCGCACGGCTTCACCCTTCCGCGGGCCCGGCAGGTGGGGTCTGGGGCGACACCAGCCGCCCAGGCCTGTAAGGGCCGCTCAACACCGACCCCGCTCGGACTCCCTCCCAGCCGTAGGCCGGGCCGCCGATCAGGGGGCCGTGCGGATACCTGCTGTGGCACGGCGCGCAACCGGATGCCAGGGCGATGGCAGCCAGGAAACAGCTCAACACAAAGGGCTTCATGGCGTCAGCTTTCCTGAGGGTCTGGCCGGCAAGCAGAGGGGCGTCCCATCCACGGGTCTCGCCCGGCCGGGCTTATACCAATCGGTGAAAAACCGGCACAATGCCATTTATGGGGGAACCCTGCCGGTGCCGGCCGCCAACGGTCCGCTAGCATGCGGATCCGCGGTCCAGGCCGATTGCCTGGTACAGTTGCGGATCCTCCAGGCTATCGATCACCAGGGCCGCCCCCTCAAATGTGTGATGCTTACTGACCGGTCCGGGTACGGCCACGGCCACCGCGCCTGAGGCGACGGCCGCGCGGCAGCCTGTCTGGCTGTCTTCCAGGACCAGCAACTGGGGTGGTTCCAGTCCCAGGCGGTTGGCGGCGGTCAAATAAATTTCCGGATGGGGCTTGCCGTGGGTAACGTCTTCGGCGGTCAACAGAAACTGGAAGCGGGGCAGCAGTTCAAAACTGGACAAGACCTTTTCCGCAAAATCGCGTGGGCTGCTGGTCGCCACCGCCTTGGGGAGGGCCGCCGTCTCCAGGGCTGCCAGAAGCGGCAGCAGGCCCGGCATGGCCTGCAGCCGCGTCTTTAAAATCGGGGCGAACACCTCGCGCGATTCGGCTTCCAACTGGTCGACGGTGTCGGTCAAGCCGTTCCATTGGATCATCAATTCGATCGCTTGCCGCGGCCGTCGTCCCATCATGGCGTCCAGCAGTTCCGGCGTGAACCGGCGGCCACGCCGCCGCAAGACCTCGGCACCGACCTCGATGTACAGCTCTTCGGTGTTGAACATCAGGCCGTCCAGATCGAAGATGACGGCAAGTATTGGTTGTTGTTGCATGCCCGCAAAAGCGTCTCTCGGTTTTTGTTCCCGGGCCGGCCGNNCCCTTCCTACACCATCGTCGAATCCATCGTCTCCAACAAGTGGAGCAGCTGGCCCAGGATCAAACAGGTGGCACCCCAGATCTGGTGTGTGCCGACGGCGAAATATGGCGAGCGAAATTGGACGCCGGCCATGCGGCGGTAGGTGGTCTGCAGGCTGTCGGGGTTTGCCAGTAGATCCAACGGCAGTTCGATGACCTCGGCGACCTCGGTCGCCTGCGGTTCCCAGGTTGGTCGGTGGTTGCAGAGACTGACCCAGGGCGTTACCAGATGGTTACTGGCAAAGACGTAAATGTCGGAAAGTGTGCCCAGCGGGCGGACGTTGGCGGAGGGCACCCCGAGTTCTTCTTCCAGTTCACGGCAAGCGGCCTCTTGGCTGGTCTCGCCCTCCTCCAGCGTACCACCCGGCAGCGAGATCTGGCCCCCGTGCGGCTTCAGTTCTGCAGGGCGTAACGTCAGCGGCAGCGACCAGCCGTTGGCCGTCGGATACAGCAGGATCATCACCGCCGCATGCCGCGCCCCCAGGTCGGGAGGTCCCTTATCGCGACCGTAGGTCAGTTCCGAGGCGAACCGCCGCGAGGCAGCCTGGCCTGCCGCCTGCTGCAAAGATTGCTCCAGCCGATCGGCAAAATCGTGATCAAAACGTGGTGCGGCCATCAGCGTCGGGTGGGGATGGGGGGAACAGCCGATACACGGCGAACGAATCGTTGCGGATAATCGGGGTAAAGGGCAGTAGAGGGGTGGCGTCGGTCACAAGATAATCGGCGCCGTAGTTGGAAGCCAACTCCAACAGCCGCTGGGGGGGGGCATCGGTCAGCGATTTTCGCCAGCCGTAGCGGCTCAGGTGCAAATCCTCCAGCCGCGACCACCAGGGGGGAATCGAGGCGGCGTCTTGCGGCATCTCCTTCCAGGTGCCCACTTCGCCACGGTGCGCATACCATTTGAAGGTGTGTGCGCGTCGCGGCACGATGAAAATCGCATCGGGAGGGGTCACCCGACGGATGTGATCACAGACCGCTCGCCAGTCTGCAAGCTGCCGATCGGTTTGAGCGGTTCTGCGATCCGCCAGGGGAATCGATGCGGTACTGTGCCGGGTTACCCTGTCGCCCACATGCCAGGCAGCCAGCAGCAGCCCGGCCGTCCACATCAGGCCGCTCAGCCGCCGCCGGCTATCGTGCCACGTGGTGATCCAGCCGGTCACCGCCAGCGCGGCACCTGCGGGGAGGATCACATCGGCCAGCCGGAACCAGTAGAAACGTAACCAGGGGGCCGTGGTGTGCGGGTCATGCTGCCCCAGCAGCGAAATTGCCAGACCCACGCCGGCGATGGCCAGCCCGCCCAGCACGACTGCGGCGAGCCGACGGTTTGGCGGGTCCGGCAGACGACAGACCAGCAGCAGCCACAAGGCGCTCAGGGCCAGAAAACGTAACCCAAACGGGACGTTCAGCCATCCTTTTTCCAGCAAAAAATGTTGCGGGTTCAGATGGTGCGGCAAGCGGTGGAATACCTGGATCCACCGCGCCTCGGCCACGATCTGCGGATCGACGCCGGTGGACAGCTGGACCGCGGGCCAGATTCCCACCAGGGCCAGTAGTCCGGCCAACGCCATGGCCTTCAACATGTCGATCAGACGAGGTCGCTGCGGGTCGTCACGCAGCCAACACCAGGCGAACCCGGCGGCGATCAAGGCCCAGCCGCCGACCAGCACGTGGATCGCCGTCGCGGCCCCCAGCAGGATCCAAGCCAGGTTCCAACGAGCGCGGACGAGGGCCGCCAATCCGGCAAATACCAGGGCGTAGGCGAACCCTTTGGATTCTACCCCCCCCACGGCCCATTCGCCCGCCATGTGCAGCCGGCTGTTAAAGCAAACAAACAGCGCCGCGGAAATGACCGCCAGCCAGCGCCGCGGGGCGACCTGCATCGCCAACCGCTGCCAGGCAACAGCCAGGCAACCGCAAGTCACGATACGCCCCAGCAGGGCAACCGCCGGCAAAGACCATACCTGAGTCAGCCAGCCGAAAAACCAAAAGAAGACCGCATGGGCATCGCCCGATTGCAAGAAGAAGTCGCCACCACACCATTGGGGATCCCAATAATATTTGGCCTTGGCCAGATAGTTGGGCTCGTTGACGTCCGGGACCAGCCAACCGGCATGGGCGAGAAACACGATCCACACCAACAGCTGCTCAAGCGGCAACTGCCAATGGGAAAAACGCAACGACGACATGGGAACCTTCGTGGATACTCCCGCCGGGGAGGGGGGCTGACACGTTGCACCGCTGGCCGGGCAGCGGCACAGCTTGCCATCCCTCGAAAAAAACGTCCCGCTCCGCCTCTTTCTCAACGGCCCGGCACCGGCGAGGGATCGCGTCTTTTCGCGAAGGATTTTTTTGCTCACCGGTCGCAAGGCGAAGATCGGGATCCGCAACATGGGGCTGCTTCAGCGCCGATCCCGGCCGGGTGGCAGCAGGACCCCGTTCCCCCGCCAAGCCGGCTGAAAACGGGCGTATGCATTGTAGCCCAGCCCGCAGGGAGACACCAGAGTTTTCCCGTAGGAACATTTCCCGGCACCCGAAACTCGCACGCCCACTCAGGCACAGCGGGTACTCGTCCGCTTCATCCTGCTGCTGCTCAAGCACAGCCGGTCCCCGTACTTGTCCTCGTGCTCGAAAATCGACTCGACGTCACGCAGCGTGGAGACAAGTGTGAAGGCAGCGTGAAGGCAGCCTGGAAAAAGACTCATAGGAACCGATCTTCGATTACCAGACGCTGGACTGTTTTCGGGTTGCCATCCAGCACAGCGATGCGGCTGGTGAGGATCGAATCGCGCAGGAGCACCGCGAAGCAAAGCACGAGTGCGAAACAGGACAGATTTCGGAGCTGAGGGGGTACGGGTTGAGCGGGGGGTAGGGCGGGATGTCAAATGCATCCCGGCTTGCCGGGACCCGCCGTGGGAACGGGGACGTTGCCCGCACGTCTGTTGCCTGAAAGCCCGCTGTCCGCTAGCGTGTTGCCCGAGAGCCTGTTGTCCGATAGCGTGTTATCCGGGCAGGTCGGGTGCTGTCGAGCTGGGTGATGGATGGTGATGGATAGCGAGCTGCGTGAATATTTTGACCAGCAACTCCAGCAGGTACTGCAGGAACTGCCGCAGCGGGTGCATGATTTGCTGGACCACATGCCCCTGCACGTGGAAGACTATCCGTCATCGCAGGTCATGGCCGAGTTGGGTATCCGCGATCGCGGCGCGCTGTGCGGACTGTATACCGGGGTGCCGATTGACCAGCGAAGTGCCACTGCTCCTCCCCTCCTGCCAGATGTGGTGACGATCTATCGCGAAGGGATTCTGAACCTGGCCTCTGACCATGGCGGCCGGGTGGACACAGACCAGCTGCGGCGGCAAATCCGCATCACGGTGCTGCACGAATTGGGTCACCACCACGGCATGGATGAAGATGAGCTGATTCAGTTCGGCTACGGTTGAAGCGGGGTCCCACCCGCTTGCCGGTGTCCGACCGCTGCGTATGATGTGGTGAGGAGGGCTCGTGGTCAGCCGACAAGTGAAGGGCTGTTTTTGCGCTGACGGTGTACCGATCCAGGGGCAGGGTAGGGGTCGAGTCCGCGGTCCGGCGGGTAGCTTTGCTATCCCGGACGGCCGGCCCTCGGAGGGTTTGCCTGCCCACCTGCGGCCGCACGGCGGCTGCGACTTCGAGAACCAAACATGAGGGCATGCGAAGATGCCTGGGCTACACCCTGGTGCCATCCTGCGAGCGGCCGTCCGCGAAGCGACGATTCAGGTGCCGGGGGTGCCCAATGCGCTGGCGGCACGATTGGCCGAGCGCCACGGTTTTGCGGCCGTTTATTTTTCTGGAGCGGCCTTGTCGGCCGGTGTGTTGGCCCTGCCCGATGTCGGCTTGTTCACGCTGAACGAACTGGTCCAGCAAGTCCACTATGTCTGCCGCAGCACGCAGCTGCCGGTCATCGTGGATGCCGATACGGGCTTCGGTGATGTCGAGCAAGTCCGGGAGGCAATCGAGCGGCTGGAGGAGGCGGGAGTGGCAGCGATCCAGCTGGAAGACCAGCAACTGCCCAAGCGGTGTGGGCACCTGGCCGGCAAAGAGCTGGTTGAAAGCGCAGTGATGTGCGAAAAGCTGCAGGCCGCCGTCGACGCGCGACGCAACCCCGACCTGGTGCTGGTCGCGCGAACCGACGCTCGCAGCGTCGAAGGTTTCGAGCAGGCCGTGGCCCGGGCCCAGCAGTACCTGGCCGCGGGCGCCGATTGGATCTTTCCCGAAGCACTTCTGTCGTCCGCAGAGTTCGCTGCATTTGCCGACGCTCTTTCCGCGCCGCTGGTCGCCAATATGACCGAATTCGGCCAGAGCCCCCTGTTAACGTCGGACGAACTGGCAACGCTTGGCTACGCCTGTATCTTGTACCCGGTGACCCTCTTGCGGATGGCGATGAAAGCGATGGAAATGGCGCTGGCCGTCATCGGCGACGAAGGAACCCAACAGGAATTGCTCGATTTGATGCAGACCCGCGAACAGCTCTACGACCTACTGCAATACAATCCCCCAGAGGATTAACGATGTCCGAACTTGTCTACAGCCCCGGCCTGGAAGGCGTGGTCGCCGGCGAAACGGCGATCAGTACCATTGCGGACGGCCTGCGATATCGCGGTTATTGCATCGAAGATCTGGCCCAAAACGCTCGCTTTGAAGAGGTCGCTCACCTGATCCTCCACGGCGAGCTACCCACGGCCCGGCAGCTGGAAGAGTTTTGCGACCGCCTGCGAACGCAAGCGGTGGTCGATGCCGAGCTACTGAATCTGTTGTCGGCCAT
>JABAOH010149431.1_pt1 | contig 11954 bp, 7 predicted proteins | sample 7062181 | NCBI WGS metagenome assembly JABAOH01 (sample SAMN14538630, study PRJNA623070) | marine sediment metagenome | biome: marine biome [ENVO:00000428]; feature: marine pelagic biome [ENVO:01000023]; material: deep marine sediment [ENVO:00002113]; isolation source: pool of 5 deep marine... | reverse complement strand
GGGGGCGGGATTTGAACCCGCGACCTTCGGGTTATGAGCCCGACGAGCTACCAGACTGCTCCACCCCGCGTCGGTTGTCGGGTATCAGTGTACCCCGGGAGAGGTCAATGGCAACCGTCGGCTACGCCGCCGGCGGATCGTTGACGTCGGGAGCGTGCTTGGCGTCCATCTTGTCCCAGGAGAGCTTCCCGGGACCCATCGACGGGGTGCCGCCGACACCGGCCGACGACTCGACCTCGCCATCGAGGATGGCGTACTTGCCGTCGAACTCGAAGTCCCGGCCGAACAGCACATCGGTCAGCAGCAGCGGGAAGCCCGTGGTCTGGTTGATCCCCCCGGCCTCGATGGTGAGGGTCGCCTTCGGGTCGGACGACAGATGGGCGTGGATGTTGACGTCGACCAGCTCCGGCGGGGCCCCGATGTCGGTGACCACCAGGGTGCCGATGAACAGGAAGTGGGCGCCCTCGTGGTCGGGCTGATTCTCCCCAACCGGCATGTCACCCGAGCCCTTCAAGGTGAACGTGCCCCCACCCTTAGAGCTCGACCCCGAAGCGGACCACGACCCCCAGGAGTCACCGACCGCCTCGATCTCGACGGTCCGTGATTTCGGCTCGTCCCACGGCCTCTCACGGGCCAGGTGGACGTCGGCGCGGAGGTGGACGGTCAGGCTCATCTCGTTCAACAGGTTGGGGGCAAGCGCATCCGCCGATGCCCGGTAGTTGATCTGACCCCTCCACTCCGTCAACGGGACGAGATTGCTCTTCCGGCCATCGACGACCACCCGCACCCACCCCGCCGACGTAGGCCCCTTGTCCTCGACCTTGCCCACCACCATGCCGGTGTTCCAGTTTCCGGTGGGCAGTGAGTTGCAGGCCGACAGATCCTTGGGATTAGGGCACATCTGGATGGTGTCGCTCTCCGACCCGAACATGCCTTCGATGAACAGCTCGTTGGACTCCTCGTGCACCTCCATCGTCCCGATCGACGGGACCAGGACGGTCGGCCCCACGTCGGCCACCAGGAAACGTGCCGGTACCTTGGCACCCTGGGCGACGCGAGAGTCGACCGCCTTGCCTTTTCGCTCCATGTACTCCCCCACTGAGTCGGCGTCGAAGGGCCGGAGGTCGGGCCACTCGTCGGGGTCGATCTTGTTGCGGCCCAGCATCCGATCGAAGAAGAACTTCAGCATCGTGTTGCCACCGTCGTAGGTAACGATCTCGGTGAACCCGACGAAGGCGCCGATGGTGCCTCCCTTCGGTAGGTGATGAATCGTGTTCGCCAGAGTGGCTCCGGTGCAGGAGCCCAACGCGACGAGAGCGTTCTCAGCGAAGCTCCAATACTCCTCGATGCCAGCGGTGGTAAGTGCGTAGACCGTTCTGAGGTTGTACCGGCGGCAGTGTGGGGGGAGGACCTCTCCATCCCCCACTTCACAGCGCCCGTCGGGGGCATAGGCGGGGTTGTTGTCCCACGCGATCGACCCCCAACCCATGCGCCCTGTTTGAAGGTCTGCCTTGTAGGTTCGGTCCAACCGGGGGTCGATCTCGGTGGTGGAAAAGAGGGCGTACGTGTCGGCGAGTGCTGGGTTGTCCAGATTCGGCAACCCACCGTGACCGTTGAAGAGGAAGACGCCGTCCCCACTCACGTTCCTCAGGCTCTCCATCGTCCCCTCCGCCAGAGTGGTGGTGTAACCCGCCTCCTCGAGCCAGGCAGCGACACTCTCGGTGACGTCGCCGCCCTGGGGCCCGAGTGCATCGAGCACGGTCGCCTGGGTGGACCTGGGGAGCTCGGCGCCAGCCGAGCCGGCGGCCTGTAGGGCGGCGGGTAGCGCGATGGCGGGCTTGGTCATGGTGACCTGGCGGATACTCCCGGTCGACGATGTATCGGCGGCAACCTCATCCCAGTGCGGAAAGCGGTTGTCGGCGTGAAAGTAGAGACCACCGTCGGTGAACACTCCCCAGACGATCCCGCCGTCGGAGACACCTGCCTCGGCGAACTCGGGCCGTGACCGGAGATACTCGACGATGGCCGCCCGGGTGGCCTCCCGGTCGTCGCTCGACACTGATACGACATAATCGAGGACCTCGTCGAGCACCTGGTGCCGCTCCTCGGTATCCATCCACGGGCCGTCTGGGGCTGGAGGAGCCCCGGAGGAGGTGGTGGAGTTACCGGAGTCGGTCGGCTGGGTCGCCTCCCTGTCGGTGGAGCCTTGCCCGGAAGACGAACACGCACCTAAGAGCAGGGCAAGGCCGACAACCAACGCCGGCCAGATCCGGCTTCTCCCGATCATGGAAACCCCTCCCTTTGCAGACTGCACCTGGCTCGTGGCCGCAGGCTACACGACGGATTGTCGACCACGGTCCGACCCGTGCGCCGCCTACCGTCCCCGGCCGCGGGGAGATGCCGCGACCCCTCGATTGGGAAGTAGACGAGACACTGGCAAAAGCATGGAGAACAGACCGACCAGCATCCACACGAACAGAACCGTCGCCTAGGCCTCTTGCGCCAGCAGGTCCAGCGCCTGCTGGATCAGCTCCCGGCCCTCCTCGACCTTGTCCTGGTAGCGGCCCAGGTCGCCGGCCCGCAGCGCCTGTTCCGCCTCGGCGAAGGCCTCCTCTGCCTGCTGCAGCAACTCGGCGACGTCGCCGCTCACTACCGGAACGTCGGGGGGCGGTGGGCGCTCCACCACCACCCCGCCGAACACCTCCCCCAGCGCGTCCTCCAGCGATTCCCGCATCACCACCCGTTCCTGGAACACCACCACCACCCGCTTGAACTCGGGCAGCGCCGCCTGAGTGCCCCGCAGGTAGATGGGCTGCACGTACATCACCGAGGTGTCGACGGGCACCACCAGCATGTTGCCCTGGATGACGTCGGAGCCCTGCTGGCCGAGCAGGGTGAACTGGGCGGAGATCTCCGGGTCCTGGTTGACCCGGGCCCCGATCTGTCCCGGCCCGTCCACCAGGCGGTCGCGGGGCAACTGGAAGTCGATGAGCCGCCCGTACTCCTCCGGGCCCGACTTGGCCACCATGAAGGACACCATGTTGGGCCGGTTGGCGGGGGTGAACGGCTGCATGATCAGGAAGGCGAGCTGCTCCTCGTCGGGAAGCCGCATCAGCAGGTAGTAGGGCAGCATCGGCTTGTACTCCCGCCCGTCGGAGTCCCGGTAGAAGGCCTCCAGCCGGATGTTCTCCTCCTCGGTGGTCGACGGATCCCGGGCGATGGCCCACGGGTCGCTGTTGTTGTAGAGCACCCGACTGTCGGTGACGTGGTAGCGGGTGTACATGTCGCCCTGCACCCGGAACAGGTCTTCCGGATAGCGCAGGTGGGCCCGCAGCTCCTCCGGCATCGTGGTCCCGTCGGTGAAGAGGCGGGGGAACATCTTGCGGTAGGCCCCCAGCAGCGGATCGGTGGGATCCACCACGTAGAAGGTCATCGTGCCGTCGTAGGCGTCGACCGCCGCCTTCACCGAGTTGCGGATGTAGTTGAAGCTGGTGGGCAGCGTGGCTCCGGGGCCGAGCCGGGCGGTGTTGGCCGGCTGCGAATAGGGGTAGCCGTCGGAGACGGTGTACATGTCCACCACCCACACCAGCCGCCCGTCCAGCACCACCATGTAGGGGTCGGCGTCGGCATACAGGAAGGGGGCGGCGCGACCCACCCGGTCCGCCACGTTGCGCGCCATCAGCACCTTGGTGTCCCCGGTGAGCTGGTTGGAGATCAGCGTGTTGAAGTCGCCAAAACGCAGCGCGAAGGCCGCCCGCCGCACCAGACTGCCCATCTCCACCCCGCCGGCCCCGTCGTAGGTGTTGAACTGGACGGCGTCGGTGCCCGCCTCCAGCGGGAAGTCGACTTCCTTCTCCCGGGTCCGCACGAACACGAAGCTGGTGGACGACACCCCCTCCCCGAAGTAGATCCGGGGCTGGTCGATCCGCAGCGCCTCCTCCTCGGTGGCGGGCGGGATGTCCTTCACCAGGAACGCCGGCTGTCCCTCCGGACTCACCGAGTTGGTGGGGCTCAGCACCGCCCCGAAGCCGTGGGTGAACACCAGGTACTGGTTGACCCAGGTGGCGTTGGGCGAGGTGGGCCCGTAGTCCAGCTCGCGGGCCGCCAGCATCACCTGGGTGAGCCCGTTCGAGGTCGGGTAGCGGTCGGTGTCGACGTCGTCGAACTTGTAGTAAGTGCGCAGCTCCTGGAGCTGCCGGTAGGTGGTGCGCAGCACCACCGGATCCCACAGCCGCAGGTTGTCGATGGTGGGCCGGTTGGCCTCGATGGCGTCGACGTCGAGGTCCTGGCTGGCCGGGAAGGAGCGCACCTCGACGTCGCCGAAACCGAACGCCTCCCGGGTGAACTCGATGTTGTAGCCGATGTACTCCTCCTCGCGTTGGAACTCGGTGGGGTCGACCTGGAAGCGCTGGATCACCGCCGGGTAGATCCCGCCCACCACGATCGACACCACCAGCCAGCCGCCCAGCGCCACCCCCGGCAGCAGCCAGCCGCGGCGGCGGATGTTCATCAGCAGCAGCACCGCGCCCGCCAGCGAGATGAACGCCAGCAGGTTGAGGGCGGGAAGCTGGGCGTTCACGTCGGTGTAGGAGGCGCCCCACACCGTGCCCCGCGTCGAGTAGACCAGCTCCCAAGCGTCGAGCCGGTACATGACCGCCTTCAGCAGCGCCAGCACCGCCAGCAGCACCGACAGGTGCACCTTGACCGCCCCCGTCACCTCCGGGCCGCGGCCGCGGCGCAGCCGGATGCCTCCATTGAGGTAGTGGAGCGCCGCCACCAGCAGGGTGGCGATCACCAGCAGCTGGAACAGCCACGAGGCCACGTCGCGGAACAGCGGCAGCCGAATCACGAAGAACGAGATGTCGAGCCCGAAGACGGGATCGTCGGTACCCCAGTTGACCTCGTTGAGGTAGAGCAGCACCCCGTCCCGCCACGCGCCGGCCCCGGCGCCGATCATCACGCCCAGCACCGCGGCGACGATCAGCCGCACCCGGGCGATGCGGGGCTCGATCCACTCCTGGAAGCGCTCCACCACCTCGTCGTCGCCGCTCATGTCGAGCAGGCGCACCCGTGGCGACAGCCGGTCGGTGACCACCAGGTTGAGCCACAGCACCCCGAACGCCACCACCGAGGCACCCGCCACCAGCGCCACCCTGGTGAAGAACAGCGTGGACCACACCGAGGTGAGCCCCACCGACTGGTACCACAGGTAGTCGGTCCACAGCACGGCCAGGGCCCGCGGCGCGAACAGCAGCACCACCCCCAGCGCCGCCAGAATGAACAACCAGCGTCGGCTTTGGGGAGGAGCGCGGGGAGGTTGCGGCTCTCGGCTTAGCATCCAAAGGCCATTCTAAGGGGGCCCCTCCGAGTAGTCACCCGCGTCGGCGCCGCTCACGCCGGCAGCAGCGAACAGCCGCAGCCGGCATGTGCCGGGGGCACCTCGCCGGCGCCGGGGAACGACGCCCCGATCACCACCGGACCGGCTTCTTGAGCGGCGCGGCAGTCGGCGCAGCCCCGGCCGGACACCACCCAGCGCACCCCGGTGACGCCGGCCCGGCCCAGCGCCCGGCTCAGGCCCCGGTGGTAGGCGGCGGCGGAGAGGTGGAACATCCGCTGCTCCCCCTCGTCGGTGCGCCACAACCGGTACACCCGGGACAGAGTGGCCGCGGTCTGCTGGGGACTGTCGCCGGCGTCGACCGATTCCGCCACCGCCTTGCGCACCGCCTCGGTCACCGCGGCGGCGATCTCGGGAGCGTGGTTGGGGACATCGGACTTCTCCGGACGGGGACGCCCGGCGGGCACACCGGTCATCTCCTCCGCCGCCACCCACCCGGCGGCGAAGCTCTCCTGGGCCAGGATGGCCAGGTCGCCGTGGAGCCGTTCCTCCAAGCCCACCGGGTCGGGTTTCCACTGAGCTTCCGAGAGGCGCAGCTCCTCGAGGGCGATGTTCTGGTCCTCGGTGAGCTGCCGCTTCACGCTGCGCATGATGCGGTTGGCCACCGGCAGCAGCAGGCGGTCCCGCAGCTCGTGAGGATCCACCGGGCCGCGGCGCCGCGTCGCTCCCCGCCGCAGCGGCCGCTCCTCCACCGCCGGAGGCTCCTCCTCCACCGCCGGAACCTCTTCCTCCGCCGCCGCGGACTCCTCCGCCACTTCCGGATGCTCCTCCTCCACCTCGGGCGGCGCCTCCGGCTCCGCCGGCAGCACCTTCACCAGCGGGCCCCCGAACAGGTCGGGCTCGTCGACCGGGAAGCCTGCTGCCGCCGCCCCTGCCTCCTCGCTCGCGCCCAGTTCCGGCGGAGGCAGCCGCGGGGGCGCGGCGGGCGCCGGTGCCGGTGGCGCGGTCGCGGGCGGGGTTCGCAGCGAGGCAAACAGCTGGGATACGTCGTCGCCGGGCCCACCCGGCGCGGTGCCCTCGCCTGTTGCAGCCGCCTGCTCGGCGCCGGACAGGGCTTTGGCAGGCGTCGAGGCCGCTCCCTCCTCAGGAGGGAGGACCCGCACCGGCTCCGCCGACCAGTCCGGCTCCTGCCGGGGCGGCGGGTGTACCACCCGCACGGCGCCTTCCCGGAAGGGCTCGGGGATCGGCTCCTGGCGGGGTGCGGCGGCGGCTTCATCGCGGGAGGGCTCCGCGGCCACTTCCTCGGCGGGCGACTCGGTGGCGGTTAGATCCAAGACCGGCTCCTCGCCGCCTTCCTCCCCGCCGGGCTCCCCACCTTCCGCGGGGGCGGGCTCCTCGCCGGCTTCCTCGCTCTCCTCGGGGGACAGCACCCGCACCCCCACACCGGAGGATGGGAAGGTGTGCACCGCCAGCGCCTCCTGGCGCTCCTCGAGGTCGGACTCCAGACGGTGGATGGTGCCGCGCACCGACTCCAGCTCGCCCAGAAGCTCGTTGCGCCGTTGCTCGAGGGCCCGGGCCCGCTCCTGGGCAGCCTCGGCGGTCTTGCGGGCCGACTCCACGATCTCGTCGTGGCGGGTGCGGGCCTCCACCACCAGCCGCTCGCCTTCCATCTTGGCGGAGCGGAGCGTGTCCTCCGACTCGCGCCGCGCCGTCGCCAGCAACCGGTGGGCCTCCCGCTCCGCCTCACCCAAAACGGTGAGCGCGTCACGATCGGCGTTGGCGCGGATGGATTCCCCCTCCTGCTGGCACTGCTGGATGAGCTGCTCGGAAGCCGACCAAGCGTCGCCCCGCAGAGCCTCCGCATCGGCATGGGCGATGCGCCGCAGCTCGTCCGCTTCGGCCCGAGCCTCGGCGCGCCACCGCGCCGTGTCCGCCGCGGCCCGGCTGCGGAGTCCTTCGGCGGCCTGGCGCGCCGACTCGAGAAGCTCCCCGATGTCGCGCGCCACCGCCTCGAACTCGGCGCGATGATCGTGGTCGCCCAGCTCGCTTACCCGCTGGGCCAGCTCGTCCCGCTCTTCCCGGAGCTGTGCCAGCTCCGCGGCGACCTCGTCCAGGAACTCTTGCACCCGGCGCCGGTCGTAGCCGCGCAGCCGCCTACGGAAGGTGCGCTCGGCGACTTCGTCCGGCTTCAACTCGCCCGCCATGGAGGCAACGATACCCCCGCCGGCGCCGAAACCCCACCCGGAGCGCGCCGGTCGTCAAGCCGGCGCCAGCCCGGCCAGGAACTCCAGCGCATCGTCCAGACTGCTGACCGGGATGATCTCCGTGCCCTCGCGGGCGACGGTCAGCGCCTCCTCGTAGTTGCCTTCGGGTACCAGCACGTACTCGGCACCCGCGGCGTGTGCCGCCACCACCTTCTGCCGCACCCCGCCGATGGCTCCCACCGTGCGGTCCGAGCTGATGGTGCCGGTACCGGCGATGACATGGCCCTTGGCGAGGTCCTCCTCGGAGAGGATCTCGATCACCGCCAGCGTGTACATCATCCCCGCCGAGGGGCCGCCGATGTTGGAGGTGTCGATATCGATCGAGAAGGGCAGCCCCTCCAGGTCGAGCCGCTCGTTGTAGGTCTCGGCGAGGAAGCCCACCATCGGCCGGCCCGGCTCCTGGGTGTGCTCGATGAGCGTCACCGCCACCTCCATCTCCTGCTCCTCGCGCAGCACGGTGAGGAGCAGCGTTTCCCCTATGTCGTGGCTGGCGATCTCGGTAATGGCGTCCGGCGCCAGGCGCACGGTGCTGCCGTCCACCGCCACCACGATGTCGCCTACCTCGAGAAGGCCGTCGGCGGGGGTCCCCTCCAGCACCGCGGCAACGCGTACCCCGTCGCCGGTGAGGTTGACCTCGTAGCCGAGCTGCTGCAGCGCCACCACCACGGCGGTGCGCTTGGAAGCATCCATGAGATCCAGGTTGCGCTCCTGGTACTCCTCCTCGGTCACGTCCCTGGGCCGGATCACCTCCCGGTCGACCAGGTCGACGCCCTGGTCGAACACCCCCTGCACGAACTCGAAGGGGTTCACCTCCTGCAGGGAGACGGTGAGCATGAACAGGTCTCCGCTGCTGTCGAATGTGTCGGTGCCGTCTACTTCCACCAGGTCGGCCAGCTCCAGCACCGGGCCCGGGGAGAGCGCAAAGTAGGGCAGGGTGATGTTCCACGCCCACACCAGCGCCGCGCTGATGGCCAGCAGCAAACCCGCCAGCACGAACGGCCACACCGGCAGGCGCCGCGGGGCCCGTGGCGGCGGCACCTCACCGAGATCGACGACGATGCCTGAGGGAGGATCGGACTGGGACACGCCGGCATGCTACCCGCCCGGGGTGGCTGTCGTTCCCGGGCGACGGACCCCGGCCGGAGCGGCCCGGCCGGCTGCCGCCTAGCCCTGCTCCAGCTCGGGCAGGCCCTCCAGCTCCTCGCCCAGGTAGGCGTGGATGACGTCGGGGTGGCTCTGCACCTCGGCGGGCAGGCCCTCGGCGATCTTCTTGCCGAAGTCGAGCACCATCACCCGGTCGGCGATGTCCATCACGAAGCCCATGTCGTGATCCACCAGCACCATGGCGATCCCCAGCTCCAAGCGGATATCGAGGATGAAGCGGGCGATGTCCTCGGTCTCCTCCAGGTTCATCCCCGCCGCCGGCTCGTCGAGCAGCAACAGCCGGGGGTCCATCGCCAGCGCCCGGCCCAGCTCCACCCGCTTCTGGATCCCGTAGGGCAGCAGCGCCACCGGGTGCTTGCGCCACTGCTCGATCTCGAGGAAATCGATGATGTCCTCCACCCGGGCCCGGTTGGCCACCTCGTCCCGCCGGGCGGCGGGCAGCCACAGCGCATCAGAGAACCAGGACGCCTTCATGCGAATGTGACGTCCCAGCATCAGGTTGTTGAGCACGGTCATGGTGGGGAACAGCTCGATGTTCTGGAAGGTCCGGGCCACGCCCAGCTGAGCGACCTCCGCTGGTTGCATGCCCACGATGTCCTTGCCTTCCCAGAGGATCTCCCCCTGCTGCGGCCGGTAGACCCCGTTGAGGCAGTTGAAGATGGAGGTCTTGCCGGCCCCGTTGGGACCGATGATGGCGAACAGCTCCCCCTCGTCGACGTGGAAGGACACCCCGTCCACGGCCCGCACCCCCTTGAAGGAGAGGTGCATGTCCCGCACTTCGAGGAGATGGTCGCTCACGACAGCCAGCGCTTCCGCCGCTTGTAGTGCTTCACGTCCCGGAACGATTTCCGGGTCCCCTCGGCGTGCAGCCCCAGGTAGAACTCCTGGACGTCCTCGTCGCTCAGCAGCTTCTGCGGGTCGCCGTCCATCACCATCTTCCCGGTCTCCATGATGTAGCCGTAGTTGGCGATCGAGAGCGCCATGGTGGCGTTCTGCTCGATGAGCAGCACGCTGGTCCCCTGGCGGTTGATGTCGACGATGATGTCGCGGATCTGCTGGACGAGTTTGGGGGCCAGGCCCAGCGAAGGCTCGTCGAGGATCATCAGCTTGGGGTGCGACATGAGCGAGCGGGCGATGGCGAGCATCTGCTGCTCGCCTCCCGACAGGTAGCCGGCCGTCGCCTTGCGCCGGTCCTTGAGCAGCGGGAACAGCTCCATCACCCGGTCGTAGGCGGCGGCGACGTCGCTGCGGTCCCGGTTGGTGTAGGCACCGGCCGCCAGGTTCTCGTCCACCGTCAGCTCGGCGAAGATACGGCGCCCTTCGAGCACCTGCCCGATGCCCTGGGCGACGATCTGCGAGGGGTCCTTTCCCTCCAGCCGGGTGCCGTCGAACGTGACCGAGCCTTTGGTGATGTCACCTTCGTGGACGTCCAGCAGGCCGGTCACCGCCCGCAGGGTGGTGGTCTTGCCGGCGCCGTTGCCGCCCAGCAGGGCGACGATCTGACCGTCCCTCACCTCCAGCGAGATCCCCCGCAGCGCCAGGATCACGTCGTTGTAGACGACCTCGAGATTGGCGATGTTGAGCACCGGCCTCCTTCGTTGGGAGGAGGCGGTGCGGCACGGGGGCCGCACCGCCTCCTCATCGGCCTACGGCGTGAAGCATGCCTCCTGGAAGTCGTAGTCGGCGGCCAGCGGGGACACGTAGGAGTCCTCCAACACGTCCACGCCGGTGTTGCCGCCGCCGACCATGGTGCCGTTGACCCCTCCGCCCTCGGTGAACTTGGTCAGGTTGGGCTTGAAGATCAGCGACTCCCGCACCACGTAGTCGTTGGGCGTACCGGCATAGGTCTGGTCGGGTGCCAGGCCCTGCAGATCGATCTTCTCGATGCTCAGCGCGGCTTCAACCACGCCGGCCCGGGTCATGTCGCCGTTGGCGGCCGCCGTTTCCAAGATCTCCGTCATGATCATGCCCTCGATCCAGCCCCGCACGAACACGTCGGACGGCAGCCGGTCCGGGAAGGCCTCGGTCATGGCTTCCATCAGCGCCGGCATGCCCGGGACGTCGGCGCCCCAGAGGTTGTAGTAGCTGGAGCCGAAGTAGGTGGCATCGAGCAACTGGGCCACCGGGCTGTCCAGCAGCCGGAAGCTGTAGGAGGGCCCGGACCCGGTCCAGCGCCCTTGGAAGCCGGCTACGGCTGACCCGCCCATGATCTCGGCCAGTATCGCCGGGCTGATCGTGGTGAACACCCAGTCGGGACCGGCCGCGGCGATGGCCTGGATCACCGGCGTCTGGTCCTGGCCGGGAATCACGGCTCCCTCGCCGTCGTACACCACCTCCAAGCCGAGCGCATCGGCGGCCAGCTTGGCCCCAGTAGCGCCGTCCTGTCCGTACTCACCGGGGAACGTGGCGATCCCCAAGGTCGGCTTGGCGCCGGTCTCCTCCTCGTGCTTGTCGGAGATCCACTGGATCACGTTCATCGCCTCGAGGCAGTAGTTGATGCCCTGCTCCAGCACGAGACGGCCAATCTCCGCATCGGCCCACCCCGAGTACCAGGTGAGGGGGATGGCCACCATGTTGTCCTCCTCCATCATCTCCCGGATGGCCGCGGTGTGCGGCGAACCGGTCGACTGGGAGATGGCCACCACCTCGTCACGCAACTCGTTGTACTTCTCCACGTGGGTGGGGACGTCGTAGCCGGTGTCCTCGATCACCAACTCGACCTGCCGGCCGGCGATGCCTCCCGCCTCGTTGAGCTTCTCGAAATAGACCTTCTGGGCGTCGACGATGTCGACCACCAGTCCGGAGAAGATGCCGGTCAGGTCGGCCAGCAGGCCGATCTTGATCGTGTCGTCATCCACCCCGACGTCGGTCAGGATCTCGGGCGGACCCGGCTCGGTGGTCGCCGTGGGCGGTGCGGTGGTCGCCGGGGCCGCCGTCGTCTCGGCGCCCTCGTCGTCACCACAGGCCGCGATCACCATCAGTAGGGCCAGCAGCAACGCCGGCCAGCCCTTTCGTAGTCTCATGCTCTTCCCTCCTGTTTTCGCCTCTCCCCGCAACCGGCCCCGGACCGGTCGCGCCCACCAAACTAGTGGTCTGTCGCTCAATAGATGCCGCGGTGTCGACGAGTCATCGGCGTCGACCTGGCAAGGACGCAGGACGAAGGCGCACCCAGCGCGGTGCGTCGAGGACGA
>JABAOH010008290.1_pt2 | contig 11955 bp, 15 predicted proteins | sample 7062181 | NCBI WGS metagenome assembly JABAOH01 (sample SAMN14538630, study PRJNA623070) | marine sediment metagenome | biome: marine biome [ENVO:00000428]; feature: marine pelagic biome [ENVO:01000023]; material: deep marine sediment [ENVO:00002113]; isolation source: pool of 5 deep marine... | reverse complement strand
TAACCTATATCGCAGTGGAGTCTGTAGACGAGTACAGTAAGAAGATAGAGGAATTAGGTGGAAAGGTTACGGTACCGAAGCAAGAGATTCCTGAAATAGGCTGGTGGGCCTTCGCCATTGATCCAGAGGGAAACCAATTCGGTATTTTCCAGAGCAAATAGACCATTAACTTCCGTACGCTCCCCCCTTTTTGCTCGCGCTAAAGCGAGCTAACCACTGAACTTGCTAGAGTAGCTGAACTGGCTCTATAGATCGAAAGTGTATGAATGGTGATCTCGTGTCTCACTCGTTTGATGACCACTTAAGGAAGAGATCTATGGAACTAATGAAGATTTTCGACTATTCTACAAGAGTCGATGTGGTTAAGTGTTTGTGAAGTCTTGAGCTTCCGCAAACGCAAGTGACGGCTAAAAACGATCTTTCCCAAGTTTTACGGAAAGAAGCCAGAAAAGCGGACCTGAAGAGATCTGAACCCACAGATAGTGGCGCCGTCGCCGAGCCTTCTTCCTCTTCTCTTTTTTCACAGCGCCGGTAATAACCTTCTTGAAGACCGTTTTTCATTGCGAAAAACTAAATAGACCGCCGATACTTCAGGAGGTGAGGTGAAAATATGGCTAGAGTAGCGCGAGAAATGGTGGAGAAGGCTGGCATCAACGTTGACCAGTTAGTTGAGTTGCTAGTCAAAAATGCTGCCGCTGAACTCACAACCTACTACTATTACACGATCTTACGATGCAACCTGATAGGATTGGAAGGAGAGGGAATCAAGGAGATTGCAGAGGTTGCCCGTGTTGAAGACCGTAACCACTTTGAAGCCCTTGTCCCCCGCATATACGAGTTAGGAGGCAGACTTCCAGAAGATATGAAAGCTTTCCATGACGTCTCAGCCTGTCCTCCTGCCAAACTGCCAAAAGATCCGACTGACATCAAGGCAATGTTGACAGTGTTGGTGGAGGCAGAGAGATGTGCAGTGCGCGGGTATACGCACATCTGTAATTTGACTGCTGGAAAGGACCATCGAACCTACGACTTGTCTCAGGCGATACTTAACGAAGAAGTTGAACATGAGTCATGGTTCTCTGAATTCTTAGGTGAGGGTCCATCTGGTCACTTCATGCGTAGGGGCGAGAGTTCGCCTTTTGTCTCCAAGTTCCTTAGGTAAACCTTCTCCGCCTTCCCCCTTTTTAGTCCAGAAATACTGTACAGGTTTGTGAGTTGCACGTGATTGAAGAGACGATTCTGCTTGGTTCTGTAGCTAGCCTGGCAGCGGGTTTAGCCACTGGTGCTGGGTCTTTGCCAGTGCTGTTTACGAAGAGAGTTTCAGATAGGTTGTTGGATGTCATGCTCGGCTTCTCGGCTGGTGTCATGCTGGCAGCTACTTCATTTAGTTTGATAGTGCCAGCTATCGATTTGAGTGGTCCTTGGGTGGCTGTTTTGGGGGTTGTCTTGGGGGCGTTAGCATTACATTTGATCGACCGTTTCATCCCCCATTTTCATCCAGCGGTGGGTGAGGAAGGGCCTTCTTCAAGGTTATCGAGAGTTTGGCTGTTTGTCATTGCTATTACTATCCACAATTTCCCTGAAGGCTTGGCTGTTGGAGTTAGTTTCGGCAGTGGAGACGTGGCTGCAGGGCTTGTTGTTGCTATGGCTATTGGGCTTCAGAACATGCCTGAAGGATTGGCAGTTGCACTTCCCTTGTTGAGAGAGGGGTATAGCAGGCGAAGGTCTCTGTGGTATGGAACGTTGACTGGGTTGGTCGAGCCTGTTGGAGGCCTGTTGGGTGTTGCACTCGTCTCAATATTTCATCCGATTTTGCCTTGGACGCTGGCCTTTGCTGCAGGTGCCATGCTGTTTGTCGTGAGCGATGAGATGATACCTGAAAGTCACAGGAAAGGCTTTGAGAGAGAAGCAACCTTTGGGCTAATAGCTGGATTTGTTGTCATGATGCTGCTGGACTGCATATTTGCTTGAAGAGGTTTGGAAGGGTCAAAGCGTGAAGAAGTTCACCAAAAACGAACTCGCTCAGTATGATGGGAAGAGTGGAAATCCAGCGTACGTAGCATACATGGGGAGGGTGTACAACGTCTCAGACAGCTTTCTCTGGAAAGACGGGGTGCATCAAGTTTTTCACACCGCAGGTATGGATTTGACGGATGCGTTAGCGCAGGCTCCACATAAGGGGGATGTCCTAGAGAAATTTCCCGTGGTTGGCATCCTACTTGATACAGGTACGTCCAACATGTCGCCAAAGCCGTGAAGCGCGCGCTAAAAGTCACTATTAAAGCAGATAAATTGAATTCAAATCAGGACTCATATATCTCTAGGAAACCCTGCGTTGTTGACTAAGCCCAACTACGTATGCTTCTAATGGGAGTGATTGATAATTCCATACTCTCCGCTGACTGGGTCTTGAAATATAGGTAGATGTGGTGGATAGAAAGTGAAGATAATGAACGCTAGACCCAAGACAGCCAAAGCAACCAATGAGACCCAATTAAATTCATCAGGCAGTTTCCTGAAGGTCAGCAATTTATAGCTTGCTAGTTGCCCGATTACTACAGCAATGATAAAGGTTAGAATATCTATCAGCAATTTTCCCTCGAGAAGAAGAGTGTAAGAATAAAATGTGAACGTTATGACAATTGGGATCACATAGATCCCGATGGCTTTCCCCAAAAAGAAGTTGCTGGCATATTTATTCAAGGGTCTGTACTCGATGATTGCATAGAGCAATGTCGGCCAGAAACCTAGTTTCAAATGCTCCCAATACACTTTCGTTGACAGCTGAGAATGCCCCAACTATAGGCTGATAATTCGACCACTCGAAGGTGAAGTGAAGCAAACTCCCGAGAATAGTTATGAAAATCATGCCAGCCAACTCATAACGAAAAATGGATCTATTTGCTGAGCTGCTCATTTTTATACAAAGTCTAGATTCAACAAAATCAGATTTAAGACTTTAGAACTATGTCTTCACATCGATGTCTTGGCAGTTGTGGATTTTTCACCCTGCCCTTTTTTTGTTCGCAGGACGTAGTGGCGACGAACATTTGACAGTATGCTTTAATTCGGCCCTTTAGGTATAGTGGATTGTTGAGAAGGATTATTGAATGGTCATTGAAGGAGAAGAGGCCCCCAACTTCACTTTGAAAGCAGATGATGGAAGGGACGTGTCCTTGAGTGACTATAGAGGCAAGAAGGTTGTGCTCTACTTTTACCCAAAGGATGGTACTCCAGGGTGCACGAATGAGGCGAAGGAGTTCAGAGACAGCATTGGAGAGTTTGAGAAGGAAAACGCTGTCATATTAGGAGTGAGCAAAGACAGTGTTGATTCACATCGGAAATTCAAGCAGAAACACAATTTACCCTTCACTTTGCTCAGTGACCCGGAAGGAAATGTTTTAGACCTATACGGTGTATGGAAGAAAAGAAGCTTGCTTGGCAGAACTTTCATGGGTACAAAACGAACTACATTTCTAATAGATGAACAGGGAATTGTGAAGAGAATATTCCGGAAAGTAAAGATAAAAGGACATGCACAGGTTTGTCTCTTAGACCTAAAAAGCCAGAAGTGAAAAAAAGCTATTGTACACTCTCATGAAGAACTTGTTGAAGAGATGAAGGGCAAAGAATACAAGCGCTTTGCAGATTCAGGTGAGAAATAGAAATTTGCGAATAAATCAGGACACACAGATAGAAAGAAGTCTTGAGGAGCTTATCAGACGTTGTTCAAAATGCAGATCGTTTATCAAGAAAGAAGGCGAACAATCTTAGCTCTCTGGTGCCACAAATGTGTGATTGCGTTAAGGGTTTCTTAATCCTATTATCTGTTCTACATCCTCAAGTTTGACTATCACCATAGGTTTTTCATGTGAAAATGAAGACCACCCTTGATCTTGACGGAAGCCATGAGCGAACAAGAAACTGGTTGAAAGCTTGCGTTTTCCCTCTTGGGCCATCCTCTTAATAACTCTCTTTCTTTCTTCGGAATCTGTGACGACTCTCAACGTACCATTCATGACGACAAATCTGTACTCGCTGAGATCGGGTTTGTACTTCTCTATCTCAACGCAAACCCTATTGTCTTTCCCAAGCAGCCTCATTTTCTTGCCATAATTTGTGAAGTGAAAGTAAAGTGAGTTGTCCATAAAAGTATATTGAAAAGGGGCGATGTACGGGTGTTCTCTTCCGTGGAAAGCTATGCGGCAAAGAAATTGATCCCGGATAACGTTTTGTACTTCACGTTTATCCATCCTCGGCAATTTAAAGATCGTCAGCGCGAATGCCTCCACCATTTTCTATGACAAATGCTAGCTATTTCCACACTCTTAGACGAGGTTGATGCCAAGGATTTACACTCTGTCCCCTTATAGGGATTTCTATGAGGTCTACTCGGCCATACCCCTTATTGAATCAGATATTTCAAAATCCCAAGGCAGTTGCACTCTCACAAAGGAACGAATCTACGTGCAAACACAAATGATAAAAGCACCTTAAGCTTAGAGAGATTAATATGGATCGAAAAGAGAGATTGGGAAATATAGCAAAATCACCGATTTCGTTCCCTTATCTTAGACGCTTCAACATCGGAGCAGGCTTTCTACACTTAATACAAGGAATAATTATGGTGGCTCTCGGACTGCTTAAGACCTATCCTAGAGACATATACACATTCTATCTTAAATTTGAAGTAATCAGCCCATCCATCTTCCAAGTTGGACCAAACCCTCAAGTCTTGTTCACAATTGACTATATTGGAGTGATAGCAGCCTTGTTTCCTTTGATCTCCGCGATAGCACACTTCGCCATCGCTTTCCCAAAAAATGAAAGCTACAATCAAAACCTCAAGAAAGCAATGAACCCGTATAGATGGTATGAATACGCCTTTTCGAGCTCAATAATGATAGTGCTCATTGCATCGTTCGTAGGAGTATGGGATCTCTGGTCACTTGTGATGATATTCTTCTTGAATGCTATGATGATAATGTTCGGATATCTGATGGAAAAGCTCAATCAACACTCTGAAAAGACCGATTGGTCACCTTTTGTCTTAGGATGCATCTCAGGTGGAACGCCTTGGATAGTGCTGTATTCATACTTCGTGGCGGCCATAGGCAGCGTGAATGCTGATGTGCCGACATTCGTTTACATGATATTCTTCATATACTTCATTCTGTTCAACGTCTTCGCGGTAAACATGGTGCTGCAATATAAGGGCGTTGGCCGCTGGAAAGACTACCTTTACGGCGAAAGAATCTACATAATGCTAAGCTTCATAGCAAAAAGCATCTTAGCCTGGCTGGTATTCGTAGGAATTTTTGCTCCGTTCTAGCGCATTAAAGAATAAGTCACAGTACTTCAAGAAATCGACCCGCAGCCCACGCAAAAGTAACAGGAGAGATTTGAACCATTGAGAGATCGCCTGCACATATCCTCCTTTTTTTCCGTTCTTTCCTGCTTTATTAATTTGTGGCGTTCTTAAGGAGTATAAAACCACATCAACTGCTTTAGAAAAGCTTAAGGATTAACTGATCCCACAATCTGAATCGGACGGTTGTCGAATGAAGCATCAAAGCCATAATAAAGAAGGGCATCAAGACCACGGACGTCACATGGAAGAGTTCAAAAGGAAATTTTGGATTTCCCTTATCCTCTCCATTCCCATTTTGCTCCTTTCCGAAATGATTCAGACCTGGCTCGGTTTCACTCTAGAAATACCATTCCAGAAAGAGGTGTTGTTCCTTCTGTCACTCGTTGTTTATCTCTATGGAGGATGGCCCTTCATCAAAGGAATGGCTCAAGAAATAAAGAAGCGACAGCCTGGGATGATGACCCTTATCGGTACAGCCATATCTGTGGCCTTCTACTATTCTGCCGCGACAGTTTTTTTCATAATTGGCAAAGATTTCTTCTGGGAACTCGCCACGCTCATTGATGTAATGCTTCTTGGACATTGGATAGAGGCTAGAAGCGTTCTCGGTGCCTCAAGGGCCCTGGAGGAGCTGGTCAAGATAATGCCTACTACAGCCCACCTCGTGAAAAATGGCAAAATAGAAGATGTTTCAGTTTCACAGTTGAAGGCTGACCACGTTGTTCTAGTTCGCCCTGGAGAGAAGATTCCTTCTGACGGCGTCGTCATAGAAGGAGAGTCCTTTGTCAATGAAGCCCTCCTAACAGGAGAGTCAAAACCTGTCCACAAAGAAACGGAAGGCCAAGTCATAGGCGGCGCCATAAACGGTGAAGGCGTTCTGAAGGTGAGGATAGAGAAGACAGGTGAAGAAACATACTTGGCTCAAGTGATACAGCTGGTAAGCCAAGCTCAGGAAAGCAGGTCAAGAACACAAGATCTAGCAAACAGAGCATCAGCCCTCCTCTTTTACGTTGCCCTCGGAGTGGGAATAACAACCTATCTAGCATGGTTTCTACTTGGAAACCTTGATTTAGCCCTTGAAAGATCCGTAACTGTTCTGGTCATAGCCTGTCCTCACGCCTTGGGTCTGGCAATCCCGCTGGTCGTCGCCCTTTCCACTTCCATAACCGCGAAAAGCGGAATCCTAATCAGAGATAGAAGAGCTTTCGAATCAGTGAAGGACGTTGATGCGGTTGTTTTTGACAAGACTGGCACCTTAACGGAAGGCAAATTTGGTGTGACTGATGTGGTCTCGTACATTCCTGAAGATGAACTTCTAAGACTAACCTCAAGCGTCGAGCTCAATTCAGAGCACATAATAGCGATGGCCATAGTGGAACATGCAAAGGAAGAAGGTACAGAGATTCCTAAAGCCGAAGAGTTCAAGGCAATACCCGGTAAAGGGGCTTATGCAAAGGTTAAGAGGAAGGAGGTGTATGTCGGAGGTCCCAATCTTCTAAAAGAGATGAAGCTAGAAGTAGAAGACCGAAAGGTGCAGGAGCTTCAAGAGCAGGGGAAGACCGTTGTTTTCACGGTAGTTGATGGGAAACTTGCCGGTGCTTTTGCGCTTGCTGACAGGATAAGGAAGGAATCCTTTGAAGCCGTTAGAAAACTAAAGGAGATCGGTGTACAAGTTTACATGCTTACTGGTGACGCTGAAGAGGTTGCAAGGTGGGTTTCAAAGGAACTCGATATAGACGACTATTTTGCAGAGGTCTTGCCTGACCAAAAGGCGGAGAAGGTTAAGCTTTTGAAGGAAAAAGGGCACAGGGTTGCCATGGTTGGTGATGGCATAAATGATGCTCCTGCGCTTGTCACGGCCGATGTTGGTGTAGCTATAGGCGCGGGAACCGACGTGGCCATAGAAAGTGCAGATATAATTCTTGTGAAAAACGACCCTCGGGATGTCACCGTGGTCACAGATCTTTCGCGAAAGACGTACTCGAAGATGGTTCAGAATCTGTGGTGGGCCGCAGGCTACAACATTCTTGCCATCCCGTTGGCAGCTGGTGTCCTCTATAATTACGGAATACTGGTTAGTCCTGCAATCGGAGCGTTGCTTATGTCCCTAAGCACGGTAATGGTAGCCATCAACAGTCAGACTTTGAGAAAATACGAGCCAAAGATACCAAAGTTCGTGGAGAAAAAGCATGTAACCAAAGACCCGGTTTGTGGAATGGAAGTAGAACCTGAAAAGGCGTATAGCAAGACTGAGCGTGATGGATACGTCATCTACTTCTGCTCAAAAAAATGCGAAGAGGAATTCAAGAAGGGTCCCGAAAAATACCTCTCACGGATGAAAAAGGAAGAACCTATGAAACATGAGCCACATCACTAGCGAACGCCCACTGCTATATAATAGGAAGAAAGACAACCTGAGAAATCTTCCTTCTTGACTTCTCTCAGGTAATCTTTCATTTTCCTCCACGGTTCGCGGGTCACGTCTTGACATGTGGCTTCGAAGATCAATTTGTACGCAGAGTTTAGAATTAGACCTTTAATTCCTGAAATAAGCTGAAAATCCAACACGACATATTTGCCGCCTTCTCTTAAAGTATCTGCAGAGTTTTCTAACGCTTTCTCATAATCTGGGATTGACACCATAGACCAAGTGCATAGAACAGCATCTACCTTTTCATCTAATCTGAAGTTTGCCGCATCTTCTTCGAGAAGTTCTATGTTGCGCCAATCATTGTTTCTCATTTTTTCTTCAGCTTTCTTCAGCATCCCTGGAGAGTAATCTAAAGCTATGATTTTTCCTTCTCTTCCTATTTTTCCTTCAAGATATCCAAAGTTGAGTCCGGTTCCACAAGCCAGATCCAAAACAGTGTCGCCTCTGTTGAGGTCCAATTCATCGATAGCTCGTTCCCGAAAGGCAACGTCATAGCCCGCAACATGAAGTGCCAAATCCCATATTTTTGCCCACCTGTTCCACAGGTTCCGGTATTTACCTGCCATTCAAGCTCACCTGTTTCCCCACGTTCCTCATAGAGTAGAGGGAGCACCGCCGCACAGCGCCCTGAATTACTACGTGAGACCGTGGGGTAAAACTTTTCGAGCCGTACGCTTTCCTAAATCGACAAACATGTCTATGTCCTTTTTGGATTAAGCTTTCCTCCAACTTCGTGCGGGTATGTGCAGATCTAGTGCGGGGGGAGGTTTAGATCTCGGTTCAAATCCTTGTTTCTACGGCTGTCCATAACTCGATTGGCTATGTATTTCAAAGGGGGGTTAAGTTCACATATGCGTTCAAATTCCATGCTCTTGTGAGTATCGCGATTATCACCTCACGGCAAGCAGGTCTAGTAGGATGCTGAGTTGAAGAGGCGTTGTGTACGGGGTATTGAGCATCAAAACGCGTAAATATATTCGAATATACGAATAGATTAGTTGATGTGATGGCGGAAAATCCTGTGACAAATGCTCAAGTTGATAAAAGAATTTACAAATTGCATGCTGAGCTCTGTAAGACCCTTGCGAATCCCACTAGGTTAAGAATTTTGGGTCTGCTTCGGGATGGAGAGAAATCTGTAGGTGAGTTAGCTGCTCTCACGGGTGTCCGTCAAGCCACCATATCCCAACACCTTGCAGTGTTGAGGCAAAGGAGAGTTGTGTCCACGAGGAAGGACGGTGTCAACATTTTTTACAAAATTGCGAATCCGAAAATCGTCCATGCTTGTGATCTTATAAGGGAAGTATTGTTTGAGCAGTTGGCTGAGATGGAAAAACTGGTCAAAGTGATGGTGAGATAGAGTGAGGATATTGATGTTCCATGTGGATATTTCAGTGGAGATGGCATGATTGGAAACCATGACTATACTCATCAATGACGCTCCCTATGGTGTAGAGCGGCCTTGGAACGCCCTGAGGTTAGCTTCGGCTTCCGCATCAGCAGCTTTGAAGGCGGAGGTTAACGTGTTCCTCCTAGGAGACGCCGTTTCTATCGCGAAGAAGGGGCAAGAGCCGCCTAAGGGCTACTACAACTTGGAGAAGATGTTGAGAGGCCTCATCAAAATCGGTGTGAAGGTTAGGGCTTGCGGCGCGTGTTTAGCGGCGAGGGGACTGAACCTGAAGGACTTGGTTGAAGGGGTGGAGGTAGGGACGATGATGGGTCTCGCTAGATGGGTTGAAGAAAGCCGCGTCGTATTATCATTTTAATATACGTAGTACTACTCATCTACTCACTTAGAATGAAGGAATGAATAATGAGCGGAATCCAGAGAGTGGATTTACCGACAAAAATCATGCTAATCATCCTAGTAGTCATCATATCTTACCTCGCATTATTCTTGATCCTAACCGGGCTCTTTGTTCAGCAACCCTCTTCAATGGATGATATGATGCATCACATGGTGAGTCCCAGCCAGAACACTATGGTCGTAAACCTAGTCGCCCTTTCCTCGGCATTATTGGCTGGGATCGTAGTTTCTTTTTGGTTGAAGACCGAAACAGCAGAAGCGACAGCAGCCAAGACGGATGAGCTGGAGATTATTAAGCGGGCTCTGTCAGATGATGAAAAAGCAGTTTTAGATGAGGTTAAGAGGGCTGGAGAAATTACCCAAGACTCTCTGAGGTTCAGGTTGGACTGGAGCAAAGCAAAACTCTCAAGAATTCTAACAAACCTCGACAAGATGAACATAATACAGAGAGAAAGGGTAGGCAAAACCTACAACGTATTCCTGACTGAAGAACGGAAATAACGGTTTCTGAACGGTTGGAAACGGTTTCACTGACAATCTTTAACATGGCTCCCGCTATGAATACCTCCATCTAACGAGGTGAGGAGGTGAAAATACTGAAACTAAAGGCCTTAACAATATTGGGGGTGATAGCGGTCACAGCGTTGGTCGCCACGACCTTTGCAGTCTACAGTTATGCGGCGCCGAGTCGACCCCGTTCAGGAGATGAGGAATATGGAGAAGTACATGACGAACACTACGGAATGCATGATCATTGGGAAGAAATGCACGATGAAGGTATGGAGATGATGGATGAGATGCATGAAGAGGAACACAATTCTACGAGCCACAGTGAGACTGAGGAGCCCTATCACCACCATCACGGTTGCCACTGAAACTTCATAACCTTCCGCATTTCCTTTTATATCATGGAGAACGTATGTCAGTGTAGGTGGCGGCATGTTCAGAGAATTGGCTCTCATGATGTTGACCATGTGGCCCTCAATACCATTATTTCTGGTTCAACTGCATCTTGCCCCGGATTTTTGGAGGAGACTGGGCGTTTGGTCATATCTTGTCGTGTTCTTGGAATGGTTACCAGCCGCCTACGCCATATACTTGTGGCAAGAAGTGATTCTTCGACACGAAGTCCGCATCCCCGCACCTGTCTTGGTCTTGGGAGCCATCTCAGTAGCTGCTGGCCTTGTCCTTCACGCATGGACTGCAAAGCTACTTGGAATCAAGGCAACAATCGGCTACGCTGAGTTAAAAACGCAGAATGACAAGCAGAACCTCATGACTTCTGGACCTTTCTCGGTGGTGAGACATCCATCTTATGTGGCGCATACGCTCATTTTCGTAGGCATTTTCATGATTACAGGCGTCATTGCTGTTGGGATAACAGCTTTAGCCGACTTCCTAATAGCTTATTTCATAACCATGGAATTAGAGGAACGCGAATTGATTCACAGATTTGGAAATCAGTATAGGGAATATCAGATGAGAGTTCCAAAATTCTTTCCTAAAATCGGCTCACGCGCGTCTTTGGTCAACTAGAACCATCGCCAGAACCAGTACTTTTCGAAGAGGATTTTGGACCAGTGCCATATCCTGCTGAGCCTTGGCCACCGCATTTTGACATCAGGTGTGGGCTCGGCGTAAAAGTTGCCCCTCACCATACCGGCCTTCCCATAGCCCACTTCTAAGAAGCATTCACCCCATCCATCAAACTCCTTTTCTTTGTTGCCTTGGATGTCAGCGATAATGTTGTGGGCTACAACCTCTGCTTCACCGTGGGCGAAGACCCCAGCCTTAGGCAAAGGTTTCCCCATAGCCAACATAATCTTAGTAACGTCTCCAAGGGCAAAGACATCGTCATATTTCGTCCTCAGGGTTCTCTTGTCAACGGAGACCCAGCCCGATTCATCGGTTAGCCCTGATTCTCTAACGACGCTAGGGGCTCCATGTGGAGGAACAGCGAAGAGCAAGTCAAAGTTCATGCTCTTCCCTCCCTCAAAGGTGATCTCTCCCTTCTCCGAGTCCACGGATGTTAATTTGAGGTTAGGATGATAAGTTATGTCACGACTTTCCAGCATTTCCTTCACCATGTTCCCGATTTCTGGGGGAGCCACCCCCATGGGACGACCTTCAGCAGTGAAAAAATGGATATCAACTTTGTCTCGTATTCCCTTCCTTCTGAAATCGTAGTCCATGAAGAAAGCGGCTTCATAAGGCGCCGCGGGACACTTGAAGGGGAGGCTTGACACACCCACGGCGACAGCTCCGCCTGAGAAGTTTCTTAATACTTCCCTGAACTTCATTGCCTCCTCTAACTCATAGATGTGATAGGCACCATCGGAAAATCCA
>JABAOH010081357.1_pt3 | contig 11957 bp, 7 predicted proteins | sample 7062181 | NCBI WGS metagenome assembly JABAOH01 (sample SAMN14538630, study PRJNA623070) | marine sediment metagenome | biome: marine biome [ENVO:00000428]; feature: marine pelagic biome [ENVO:01000023]; material: deep marine sediment [ENVO:00002113]; isolation source: pool of 5 deep marine... | reverse complement strand
GCGGCTTGCTACTTGCAATCCAGTTCACCCGTCGACGCCCTGCCGACCGGCAGCCAAGGAGGAGCGAGCGTGCGAGCGGTCGAGGTTGCAGCGAAATCGATTGCCGAATACCAGGCCCTGATCGGCCAGGAGGCGGTCCAGGAGATCGAGGCGCTGGCTGCGCCCTTGCGCGGCGCCCGAGTGCTGCACCTCAACGCCACGGCCAACGGGGGTGGCGTAGCGGAGCTCCTCGGCACGCTGGTGCCATTGCTGCGGGGCCTCGGCCTGGAGGCCGAATGGCATGTGCTTTCCGGCAGTGACGCCTTCTTCGAGTTGACGAAGAAGCTGCACAACGGCCTTCAGGGGATGAACATCGATCTGGCGCCTGGCCACCGCGGCCTCTATCTGTCGACGCTCGAGGCCAACGCCGACGTCTTCGCCCGCGATTGGGACTATGTGGTGGTCCACGACCCACAACCGGCGGGGTTCGTGGCACTGCTGGACGGTCGCCGCACCGGCCACTGGATTTGGCGCTGCCACATCGATACGTCCACGCCGAATGCGACGGCGATCGATTTTCTAGCACCCTTCGTTCGCGGCTACGAGCTCGAGATCTTCACACTGCCCGACTACGCGAGGCCGCGACTCAGCCCGAGTCGTTCGGAGTTCGTCTATCCCTCGATCGATCCGCTGACGCCAAAGAACCAGGCGCTCTCCGCCAAGCTGTCGCGGCAGATCCTCGCGAGCCGCTTCGACATCGACGACGAGCGTCCACTGATGACACAGGTGTCACGATACGACCCCTGGAAGGATCCCCTCGGCGTCATCGACACGTACCGAATGGTGAAGCAGCGTGTACGCGGTGTGCAGCTCGCCCTCGTGGGTAATCTGGCCGATGATGATCCAGAGGGTCGGGAGTACCACGCGCTGGCCGTCGAACACGCCGGCGACGACCCCGACATCCACGTCCTGAGCACCCTGGACCGCCTGAGCTGCGATCAGCTCACTCACGCTCTCGAAGTGAACGCGTTCCAGAGCGGCAGCGACGTGATCGTGCAGAAGTCGACCCGAGAGGGTTTCGGCCTGGTGGTCACTGAGGCCATGTGGAAGTACGCTCCCGTGGTGGGTGGGCGAGTTGGCGGGATTGCTAAACAGATCGAAGATGGCGAGAGCGGCTTCCTTGTCGCGAGCGTCGAGGAATGCGCCGATCGAGTCGTGACGCTTCTCCAGGATCCGGGCTTGCGCCGCCAGATGGGCCTGCGGGCGCGGGAATCTGTCCGCAGACGCTTCTTGACACCGCGTCACCTGGCAGACTACCTGCGCATCTTCCGCGCGCTCTCCGACGCCGCAGCACCAGCCGCGCCGGCGGCACGTTCCGCCTAATCGCCCCGCATAAACCGCACCGCCGTTTCCCGCCGCCTGTTAAGCCGACCTCTACAGAATATCGGCCGCCTTGCGCGATCCTGCCGGTCCCGAGTCGGTGCCGGGCAGCGTAGCAGATTTGCACGTCACCTCGCATCTCTTAATTTGTAGTAAGCCTTAGAACACAACAGCAAATCGACGCACGACCACGGTCCCGGCTTCCGCGAGTCGGGACCGCGTAGGGTAAAACGCGATGACTCCGGCAAGAAGACCGCTGATAATCGTGGCCAATCGCCTCCCGGTGCACCGGATGGAGGACAAGGGTGAGGCTCGTTGGGAGCGCAGCCCGGGTGGACTGGTTTCGGCGCTCACCCCCTTCGTACAGCGCTCCAAGGGCGCATGGGTGGGTTGGGCCGGCAGCGCGGGCGAAGGCCCTCGGCCGTTCTCGCACGATGGCATCACCAACATCCCGGTCACGCTCACGGCGGAGGAACTGGAGGGATACTACCAGGGATTCTGCAACGGCACGATCTGGCCGCTCTACCACGACGCGGTCGTGCAGCCCGAGTACCACCGGCACTGGTGGCGACCCTACGTGTCGGCGAACAAGCGCTTCGCGGAAGTCACCGCGCGGCATGCGGCGAAGAACGGGCTCGTATGGGTTCACGACTATCAGCTACAGCTCGTGCCGGCCATGCTCCGCGAACTGAGGCCGGATCTGCGCATCGGGTTCTTCCTCCATATCCCTTTTCCGCCGGAGGAGCTGTTCGGCCAGCTGCCCTGGCGGCGCCAGATACTGGAGGGTCTGCTCGGCGCCGACGTGATCGGCTTCCAGACGCGGACGGGCGCTCAGAACTTCGCGCGGCTGTCGCGCCGCTACACTGACGCCCAGGTCGTCAAAGGCCGTTTCCGCTTCCAGGGGCGTGATGTGCAGGTCTTGGCTGTCCCCATCTCGATCGATTTCGATAAATACGAATCGGCGGCGCGAGACCCTGCTACGAGCAAGCGCGCGCAAGATATTCGCCAACGTTTGGGGAAGGGTCGCAAGATCATCCTCGGTGTCGATCGGCTGGACTATACCAAGGGCATCGATGTGCGGCTGCGGGCATATTGGGAGCTTCTGGCCAGACGAAGGACGATAAGAGATTGCGTCATGGTGCAGATCGCGGTTCCAAGCCGCGAGCGACTCGATGAGTACAAAGAGCTGCGCAGCCGTGTCGAGAGCCTGGTCGGCCAAGTGGATGGCGAATTCGGTGAGGTCGGCGTCGCCGCCGTTCATTACCTGAGGCGTGAGGTGCCCTTCGAGGAGTTGATCGCTATCTATCGCGCCGCGGATGTCATGGCTGTGACACCGCTACGGGACGGCATGAACCTCGTTGCCAAGGAGTACATCGCCACCCGAGTAGACAATTCGGGCGTGTTAATATTGAGCGAGTTTACGGGAGCGGCGAAAGAGTTGCGCACGGCGCTGCAAGTGAACCCGCACGATGTGGACGGTCTCGCCGAGACCTTGGATCTCGCACTCTCGCTGCCGCGGCGGGAAGTGACGCGGCGCATGCGCCGGATGCGGGAAGTCGTCCGCGAAAACAGCGTATACGATTGGGCCTCCTCGTTCATGAAAGCGCTGTGCCATTGAGCAAGATGGCTAAAGGCCTCATCAAGACCCCGGAAGGAGTTCTGCGTCGCCTGCGGCGTAAGCACGACGACACCGCGCCGCCCGGGCTGGTGATCGAAAACGTTACGCCGCAAATCGATTGCGGTCGCTATCCCGTGAAGCGGGTCGTCGGCGATACGTGCCGGGTGGGCGCCGACATCTACAAAGACGGCCACGACCTGCTGGCGGCGAGGCTGTTAGCCCGCGGACCAGCCTCGCGAGCCTGGCAGTTCCATCCGATGACGTACGACTACAACAGCGATCGCTGGTACGGTTCGTTTGAGCTCGATCGCGTCGGACGCTGGGAGTTCACGATCGAGGCCTGGCCTGATGCTTTCAGCACCTGGCGAAGTGAGTTGGAGAAGAAAGTCGGGGCGGAATTCGATGTGTCGCTGGAGCTGCGCGAGGGCGCACTGCTCGTCCGCAAAGCGATGGAGCGAGCCGCAGGATTGGCACGGGCGCGGCTGAAGCTGGTCGCCGAATCGCTAGAACAAGAGAAAGTCGATCAGGCCGATCGTGTAGCGACAGCTCTGGATCCGGAGCTGCAGAAGATCATGTCGTTGCACTTCGACTCGACCTCGATCACATCCTACGATCACANNGCCTGGTACGAGATGTTCCCGCGTTCCCAGGGACCGGCACCCGGCGCCCACGGCACGTTCAAGACGGCGGAAGCCCAACTCCCACGCCTCGCCGAACTCGGCTTCGACGTCATCTACCTTCCTCCCGTCCACCCGGTCGGGCGGAGCCATCGCAAAGGCCGCAACAACCGGCTGGTGGCGGGACCGCACGATCCCGGCAGCCCCTGGGCCATCGGCAACGAGCACGGCGGCCATACAGCGGTGGAGCCGCAGCTGGGAACCCTGGAGGACTTCGAGCGCTTCGTCAGCTCGGCCCGGGAGCTGGGCCTCGAGGTCGCTCTAGACTATGCGCTGCAATGCTCGCCCGACCATCCCTGGGTCAAGCAGCACCCCGGCTGGTTCAACATCCGGCCGGACGGCAGCATCAGGTACGCCGAAAACCCGCCCAAGAAGTACGAGGATATCTATCCGCTGAACTTCTGGTGCGAGGATTGGGAGGCGCTCTGGCAGGCTTGCATGGACGTGCTGTTGTTCTGGATCGGCCGCGGCGTGCGCATCTTCCGCGTCGACAACCCCCACACCAAGCCGTTCGCCTTCTGGGAGTGGGTGATCGAGGAGATCCAGCGCGCCTACCCCGACGTGATTTTTCTCTCCGAGGCCTTCACCCGCCCCAACCGCATGAAGGCTCTGGCAAAGTTGGGCTTCACCCAATCATACACCTACTTCACCTGGCGCAACTCGGTGAGCGAGGTGAGAGAGTATCTGACCGAGCTCACCCAAACCGAGATGGCGGAGTACTTCCGCCCCAACTTCTTCGCCAATACCCCGGACATCTTACATGAGTATCTGCAGGAGGGTGGTCGGCCGGCTTTCCGCATTCGACTGCTGCTCGCCGCGACCCTGTCCCCGAGCTACGGGGTCTACAGCGGCTTTGAACTCTGTGAGAACACACCGCGCGAGCCGCGCAGTGAGGAATACCTCGACTCGGAGAAATACGAGATCAAGGTCCGAAACTGGAACGCGCCGGGCAACATCAATGAAGACATCGAGAAGATCAACCGTATGCGACGTGAATACGCCGCTTTCCGATACTTCAACAACCTGAGCTTCCATCGCTCGGAGAACGACCAGGTACTGTTCTACCAGAAGTCGCACGCGGAGAACGACCTGCTCATCATCGTCAACCTGAACCCGAGGGTGGCGCAGGAATCCACTGTGCACGTCCCGATCGCGGAACTTGGCATCGGAGAGGACGAACCCTTCGAAGTCGNNAGCGCCAACTACGTACGGCTCGACCCCGCCGAGCGCGTCGGCCACGTGCTTCGGGTCATCCGCCCTGAGGCCTAAGCGAGGACAATGGACGGCGACTCCCTTTGGTACAAAGACGCGGTCATCTACCAGCTGCACGTCAAGGCCTTCCACGACAGCAACGGCGACGGCATCGGCGATTTCGCGGGGCTGACCCGCAAGCTCGACTACTTGCAGGACCTGGGAGTCAGCGCCATCTGGCTGCTTCCTTTCTACCCGTCGCCGCTCCGCGATGACGGTTACGACATCGCCGACTACAGCGACGTCCACAAGTCGTACGGCACACTGCGCGACTTCCGCAATTTCCTGCGCGAAGCGCACAGCCGCGACCTGCGAGTAATCACCGAGCTGGTAGTGAACCACACGTCGGACCAGCACCCGTGGTTCCAGCGCGCGCGCCGGGCACGTCCTGGCAGCCGGGCCCGGAACTTCTACGTGTGGAACGACACGCCTGATAAGTACCCGGAAGCGCGGATCATCTTCAAGGACTTCGAGCACTCCAACTGGACCTGGGACCAGGTGGCCGGGGCGTACTACTGGCACCGCTTTTTCTCACATCAACCCGATCTGAACTTCGACAATCCGGCGGTTCGCAAAGCGCTCTTCCGAGTGCTCGACTTCTGGCTGGAGATGGGCGTGGACGGGCTGCGCCTCGACGCCGTCCCCTACCTCTACGAGCGCGAGGGGACGAACTGCGAGAACCTCGCAGAAACCCACGCGTTCCTAAAAGAGCTGCGGCGCTACGTTGACGGGAAGTACGATCAACGGATGCTGCTCGCCGAGGCAAACCAATGGCCGGAAGACGCGGTGGACTACTTCGGCGACGGCGACGAATGCCACATGGCCTTTCACTTCCCGGTCATGCCGCGCCTCTTCATGGCCGTGCACATGGAGGACCGCTTCCCGATCGTCGACATCCTCGAGCAGACGCCGCCGATCCCCGAGACCAGTCAGTGGGCCATATTCCTGCGGAATCACGACGAGCTGACTCTAGAGATGGTGACGGATGAGGACCGGGACTACATGTACCGCGTGTACGCTAACGATCCGCAAGCCCGCATCAACCTCGGGATACGCCGCCGCCTCGCCCCCTTGCTGGGCCAGAATCGTCGCAAGATCGAGCTCATGAACAGCCTGTTGCTGTCGCTGCCCGGCACGCCCGTGATCTACTACGGCGACGAGATCGGTATGGGCGACAACATCTACCTCGGCGACCGCAACGGCGTGCGCACCCCGATGCAGTGGAGCGCCGACCGCAACGCCGGCTTCTCGCGCGCCAACCCGCAGCAGCTCTATCTGCCCGTCATCATCGACCCCGAGTATCACTACGAGGCCATCAACGTCGAGGCTCAGCAGGGTAACCCCCACTCGTTGCTCTGGTGGATGAAGCGCTTGCTCGCCGTGCGCAAGCGTTTCCGCGCGTTCAGCCGCGGGTCTATCGAGTTCTTGCATCCGGAGAACCGCAAAGTGCTCGCCTTCCTGCGGCGCTGGCAGGGTGAGCAGGTGCTGGTGGTCGTGAACCTTTCACGCTTCGTTCAGGCCGTCGAACTCGATCTCTCAGCGTTCAAGGACAGCGTGCCGGTCGAGGTGTTCGGCCGCTCGCAATTCCCAGCGATCGGCGAAAGGCCATACCTACTCACACTCGGGCCTCACAATTTCTTTTGGTTCACCCTGGAGCCNNGTTCACCCTGGAGCCGGCGGGGGTCACCGCCGAGCCGATCGCCATAACGGCCGCGACTTTGCCGCGCCTCGCCGCCTCCGGCAGCTGGGAGGAGGTCGTGCGCGGCAAGCGCCGCGGCGCACTCGAACGCATCCTGCCGTCCTACTTGAAGGGACGGCGTTGGTTTGCCGGCAAGGCACGGCGGATACTCACGACAGAGATCATCGAGGCGCTGCCGATCCACCGCAACGGTGCCGCGTCCTACCTGACGCTCGTGGAAGTGAGCTACGCCGAGGGTGATCCCGAAGTCTATCAATTGCCGCTGGGCTTCGCCGCAGGAGCGGAAGCGGAGAAGATCCGCGAGGCGTATCCTCACGCTGTGGTGGTTCCGGTCGCGGTCAAGACCCCGGATGGCGAAGTCGAAGGCATCCTCTACGACGCGTCGGTGGCAGAGGGGTACCTCGACGATCTGTTAGACATCATCTCGCGCCGACGCGTCCGCTCCGGCGAGGCCGGCTCACTTCGCTCCATCCGCACCCGGAAGTTCCGTGCTTTGCGCGGGCCAGAAGATGCCAAGCTCAAGCCCGCACTGCTCGGTGCCGAGCAGAGCAACACATCGGCGGTCTTCGGGGACCGTCTGATCTTGAAGATCTTCCGCCGCCTCGATGTCGGCGCAAACCCGGACATGGAGATCGGGCGCTTTTTGACCGAGCGCACGCGCTTCGTACACGCCCCACCGCTTGCTGGGGCCCTCGAGTACAATGGGACAGCCGGCGAGTCACGGACGCTCGCCGTGCTGCAGGCCTTCGTGCCGAACGAAGGTGATGCCTGGCAGTACACTCTCGACGTGCTGGATGGCTATTTCGAGCGCGTGCTCGTCCTCCCGCCTGATGTACTGCAGCAGGCGCCGTGGTCCCGGTCGCCGCTGGCCCATGTCGACGAAGACCTGCCGGAGCCGGCGATCGAAATGATCGGTGCCTACCTCGAGTTCGCTCGGCTCTTGGGACAGCGCACCGCCGAGCTACACATCGCCCTGGCGTCGAGCGCTGAGAACCGCGATTTCACGCCGGAGCCGATAACCGCGATGTACCGGCGGTCGGTCTATCAATCCTCTCGTTCCCGCGCCGACCAGGTCCTGGAGCTCCTGCGCAAGCGCAGTGGGCAGCTAGCGGCGGATGCGCGCTCGGAGGCGCGTGCCGTGTTGAATCTGCGGAAGCAGATCGACCAGCACCTGAAGTTGGTCGTGGACAAGAAGGTCGCCGGCATGCGCATTCGTTGCCACGGCGACTATCACTTGGGCCAGGTACTCTACACGGGCAGGGATTTCCTCATCATGGACTTCGAGGGCGAGCCCGCCCGACCGATCACAGAGCGGCGGCTCAAACGGACGCCGCTCCGGGATGTGGGCGGTATGCTGCGCTCTTTTCATTACGCTTCCGTTGCCGCGCTGATCCAGGGTGGCGCGCGCCCCGAGGATATACCGCCGCTCGAGCCGTGGGCCCATTTCTGGTACCACTGGGTAGCTGTGGACTTCCTCAAAGCCTACCTGGACGAGGCCGCCGACGCCGGTTTCCTGCCGGAGAATCGCGAGCAGCTCGCGGCGCTTCTCGATCTTTGCGTCATCGACAAGGCCCTGTACGAACTGGCCTACGAGCTCAACAACCGACCCGATTGGGTTCGCATCCCACTGCGCGGCATCTCCAGCTTGTTTGAGGATGCTGAACACGCGTGATGAGCCGAACCTGGTCTCTGCAACGCGGGGCGACGCTACAGGGCGACGGATCGACCTGCTTCTCAGTCTGGGCGCCGGCCGTCGAGACGGCGTCGGTGGTGATCCTCGACGCCGAGGGTGAGACGGCATATCCGATGGAGCGCCGAGACGCTGGATTGTTCCAGGCGCAGCTTCCAGGTGTGGCAGCCGGCACCGACTATCTCTATCGCCTGGACGGCGGCCGCGACCGGCCGGATCCGGTGAGCCGGCACCAGCCAGCCGGTGTGAACGGACCCTCGCGCGTAGTTGACCCGACCGCTTTCCAATGGTCGGACTCCGGGTGGCAGGGCGTGGAGACCGCCGATCTCCTGATGTACGAGCTCCACGTCGGGACGTTCAGCAACGCGGGCACATTCGACGCCGCTGCTGAACGCCTCGCCTACCTGCGCGACCTCGGCGTCACGGCGATCGAGCTGATGCCGGTCGCCGAGTTCCCGGGACGCCGCAACTGGGGCTACGACGGCGTTCACCCTTACGCCCCCCAGAGCAGCTACGGCGGCCCCGATGGCTTGCGGCGCCTGGTAGACAGAGCGCACCGGGCCGGACTCGCTGTTTTCCTCGACGTCGTCTATAACCACTTGGGGCCCGAGGGTAACTACCTGGCAGAGTTCGGCCCTTACTTCACGACTCGCTACGAAACACCCTGGGGAGCCGCGATCAACTTCGACGGCGCCGACAGCGACGAGGTGCGGCGCTACTTCATCGACAACGCTCGGTACTGGGTCACGGAATTCCACATCGACGGGCTTCGTCTTGATGCGGTTCAGATGATCTTCGACTTCGGGGCCTATCACTTCCTCGCTGAACTCGCCGACGCCGTTCACCGCGTGGCGGAAGCTGCAGGACGCCGCGTTCAGATCATCGCCGAAAGCGACCTCAACGATCCACGGCTCGTTCGCTCGCACGACCGCGGCGGCTTTAATCTGAACGGAATGTGGAACGACGACTTCCACCACGCCATCCATGCCGCGCTAACAAGCGAGCGCAATGGGTACTACTCTGATTTCGGCGGCGTGGAGCCGGTCGCGCGGACGCTACAGGACAGGTTCGTGCTCGCCGGGCGGTACTCCGCTTACCGGCGGCGCCGCCATGGCGCGCCTGCCTCGGACATCCCGGCGGATCGCTTCATCGTGTTCATTCAAAACCACGATCAGGTGGGCAACCGGGCGCGGGGCGAGCGTTTGTCCGAGCTGGTCACGCACGAGCAGCGCAAGCTAGCGGCGGCGATGCTGTTGCTCTCACCTTACGTGCCTCTTCTGTTCATGGGCGAGGAGTACGGCGAGACGAACCCCTTCCTCTACTTCGTGGATCACGGCGACGCGGAACTCGTTGAGGCGGTCCGCGAAGGAAGGCGGCGCGAGTTCGCGAGCTTCGGCTGGACGGGATCGATCCCTGACCCGGGGGCGGAAGAGACCTTCCTTCGCTCGCGCCTTGAGCGCGAGAAAGCGGTGCGGCCACCGCACTCCCAGCTAGCGCGCCTCTACCATGACCTGATAAGCCTGCGGCGGTCGGAGCCGGCCTTACGGCCAGGGGCGGCGCGGTATCGCGTCGCCTCCGATGTCGAGGCCGGCTCGGTCACGATTTTCTACGAGTGCGGTGGGCAGGCGCTGCTTGTTGCCCACAACCTGGCCGCCGCCCAAGCGAAGTTGCGCCCTTCGATTCCCGCTGGGGTCTGGCGCCGCCAAGTGGCCACCGACGATGCGGTTTACGGCGGCAGTGGGCCAGCGGCGCCGGCTCAGCTTGTCAGCACGGCGAATGAGCCATTGGCCGTTGAGCTTCCGGCCCACACATCCGTGCTCTACCGCCGGGAGGCCGGCTGATGCGGGTCTGGCCGGGGGAACCGTATCCGCTGGGCGCCACCTGGGACGGCGAGGGTGTCAACTTCGCGCTCTTCTCGGAGCACGCCACGGGCGTGGAGCTCTGCCTGTTCGACGGCCCGGACAGCTCCGAGGAGTCCACCCGCATCTCGCTGCGCGAGCGGACGAACAACGTCTGGCACGTGTACCTCCCTGATGTGCGACCGGGCCAGCTCTACGGTTATCGGGTGCACGGGCCGTACCGTCCCGAGCAGGGGCACCGCTTCAACCCTGCCAAGCTGTTGCTCGACCCGTACGCGAAGGCGATCAGCGGCCCGCTACAGCCGAGCGACACGCTGTTCGGATACACTGTCGGCGACCCACGCCAGGATCTCTCTCAGGACCTACGCGACAGCTCCGGCGACACGCCCAAGTGCGCGGTCATCGATTCGGCATTCACCTGGGGCGACGACCGGCCACCGGGCACGCCCTGGAATCGAACCTTGATCTATGAGTGTCACGTCCGCGGCCTCACGCTGAAGCACCCCGAGGTTCCCGAGCACCTGCGCGGGACCTATCTCGCCCTAGCCTCCGAGCCGATAATCGAGCATTTGCTCAAGCTGGGCGTCACCGCAGTCGAGCTGCTGCCGGTCCATCACGTACTGACCGAGCGTCACGTGGCCGACCGGGGGCTGGTGAACTACTGGGGCTACAACACGATCGGCTACTTCGCTCCCGATTGCCGTTATGCTACGGGCTGTCTAGGCGAGCAGGTGCAAGAGTTCAAGATGATGGTGCGGGCGCTGCACAGCGTCGGCATCGAGGTCATCCTCGACGTCGTTTACAACCACACCGGTGAGGGCAATCATTTGGGCCCGACCGTCGCGTTTCGCGGCATCGACAACGTCTCCTATTACCATCTGAATCCGGAGAGCCCGCGCTTCTACGTCGATTTCACCGGGACCGGCAACATGTTGAACATGCTGAACGCCCGGGCCATGCAGCTGATGATGGACAGCCTACGCTATTGGGTGCGGGATATGCACGTGGACGGATTCCGGTTTGACCTGGCGCCCGCTTTGGCACGTGAGCTTTACGAACTCGGCCGCCTCGCCTGGTTCTTCGACATCATTCAGCAAGATCCTGTGCTGTCGCAGGTGAAACTGATCGCCGAGCCCTGGGACCTTGGGGCCCGGCGGCTACCAGGTCGGCAACTTTCCGACCGGCTGGGCGGAGTGGAACGGACGCTATCGCGACACCGTACGCCGATTCTGGCGTGGAGACGCGGGCAAGCTCGCCGAACTCGGCTACCGGCTCTCCGGGAGCAGCGATCTGTACGACCGCGGCGGCCGTAACCCGCCAGCATCAACTTCGTCACGTGTCACGACGGTTTCACGCTCCAGGACCTTGTGAGCTACAATCGGAAACACAACGAGGCGAACGGCGAGGATAACCGCGACGGGACCGACGAGAATTACAGCTGCAACTGGGGCCTCGAAGGTCCGACGGAATCGATGACCGTCCTGCGAACACGAGAGCGGATAAAACGCAACTTCCTCGCCACTCTCGCCTTCTCCCAGGGCGTGCCGATGATCTCGCACGGCGACGAGCTGGGACGCACGCAGCGCGGCAACAACAACGCCTACTGCCAGGACAACGAGATCTCGTGGCTCGATTGGGACCTGACCGATCGTGATCGCGAGCTGCTCGAGTTCACGCGCACGGTGTTCTCTCTACGGTCCGAGAACCCCGTGCTCAGGCGACGGACGTTTTTCAGCGGTCGTCCGGTTGGGCAGAGCGGCATCAAAGACCTCTTCTGGCTGCGGCCGGATGGCCAGGAGATGAC
>JABAOH010026162.1_pt1 | contig 11958 bp, 8 predicted proteins | sample 7062181 | NCBI WGS metagenome assembly JABAOH01 (sample SAMN14538630, study PRJNA623070) | marine sediment metagenome | biome: marine biome [ENVO:00000428]; feature: marine pelagic biome [ENVO:01000023]; material: deep marine sediment [ENVO:00002113]; isolation source: pool of 5 deep marine... | reverse complement strand
TCATCGCTTGACCCTGACCGGCTTGCGCCAGCGGATCAAGCCGGTCGAGCCGGAGGCGTATTTGCGGTTTTTGGTCCGCTATCACCGGCTGGACAGCGACGAGAAGTGGGGTGGCGTCAACGGGACCCGCGAAGTCATCACTCGCCTGCAGGGTTTCGAGGCCCCGGCCGGTGCCTGGGAGTCGCAGTTACTGGCGGTTCGGGTCCCTGAGTACGACCCGCAGTGCCTGGACCATTTGTTTATGGCGGGCGAGCTGGTGTGGGGGAGGTTGAAGCCGCCCCGCCGCGAGGAAGGGGGGGCATCCGGCCTGGGGATGCTGACGCGAACCGTCCCCATCTCGCTGGTGATGCGCGACGATTTGGGCTGGCTGTTGCCACCCCAGCCTGCCGTCGACCCGCGGTGCCGCAGCAATGCGGCGGCGGTGCTGGGCGCCCTGACCAATCGCGGCGCCCTCTTTTTCGCTCAGCTTCAAGCCGAAACCGAACTCCTGCCCACCCACCTGGAAGAGGCCTTGCGGGAATTGGCGACGTTGGGGCTGGTGACCTCGGACAGCTACGCGGCGGTGCGGGCGATCGTCGACCGCTGGCGGGGGGGGGGGGGGGGGACACGGGGGGGCCGCAAACGGAGTTCGACCGCGAGGGCACCGGCCGGACGGTGGTCCCTGTTCCCGGGACGGCTGGGCGCGGTCCAGCGGGAGCAGCAGGTGGGGCAGTGGTGCCAGCTGTTGTTGCAGCGTTACGGCGTGTTGTTTCGCGAACTGCTGACCCGCGAATCGGCCGCTCCTCCCTGGCACGAGCTGGTCAGCCTCTTGCGGCGGCTGGAGGGCCGCGGCCAGCTGCGGGGGGGCCGCTTCGTCGCCGGCGTGGCCGGCGAACAGTTTGCTCGCGAGGAGGCCATCCAGCTGCTGAGGGCCGTCCGCGACGAACCGCCCGACGATCCCCGGCGGCGGCGGTGGGTCGTGATTTCGGCCGCCGACCCGCTGAACCTGGTCGGAATCGTGACCCCCGGCCGGCGGATCCCGGCCAGTCACAAGGCGGCCCTGGTCCTGCAGAACGGCCGCTGCGTGGGGGTCAAACAGGCGGGGGCCGTCACTTGGGAAAACTCGCTGGAGGGCGCCGAGCGGTCAGAGATAGAGCATGCCCTGCGGCGGTGTTGAGCGGGCCTGCATCGCCTGCAGGCGGAACGAGCGCGGTGGGCGGTCAAATCTCGAAATGGAATCCCTCGCGGCTCAGCCGCTGGTAGCTTCTCTTGTCGAACCGGTATAGCCGCGCCGCCCGGTGGGGGACATCGGTTTCCGTTTCGTCCAGTTCGACCAGCACCCTCATGCTGAGAATTTTCTTGCGGAAGTTACGTTTATCCAACGGTCGGTCCAGGATCGTTTCGTACATTTTCTGCAGGTCACGCAGCGGAAATTTATGCGGTAACATTTCGAAACCGATAGGCTGGTAGCGGACTTTGCTGCGGAGGCGTTCCCGCGCGGTGTGCACGATGTGGGCGTGGTCAAAAGCGAGCGGGGGCAGCTGCGGGATGGAGAACCAGGCAGTGTGGCGAGCGTCGGTGGCCGCCCGCACGCGGTGGTCGGACAGTTTGACCAGCGCGTAGTAGGCCACCGTAATCACCCGCTGGCGAGGGTCGCGATCGACGGCGCCGTACGTGTAAAGTTGTTCCAGGAAAACGCAGCGGAGGCCCGTTTCTTCCTCCAGTTCGCGGCGAGCGGCCTCTTCCAGCGTTTCCTCGATTTCCACAAAGCCACCGGGCAGGGCCCACTGGCCGGCGAAGGGGGGTTGATCGCGCTGAATCAAGAGCACCTTCAGGTCGTCTTCATCCAACCCGAAGACGACGCAGTCCACGGTCAAGGCTGGCCGGGGATAGGCGTAAGTGTACGGCATGACCTACCGCCGCTCGATTTCCGCGCGCAATTCCGCCAGTTCGCGCTGGAATCCGCCGGACAGGATCGGGAAACGGCACCAGGTCTTGGGGTCCAGGTTCTCGTCGTCCAGGTGAAACGACGGCGCATAGCGTTCGCGCTTCCACTGGTTGCGGGACCACAGCCGGAAGAAACGTTCCACCCACTGGCCCAGTTGTCGCGGGTCGTATTGCGGGTATTGGGCTTCCAGCAGGTAAAAGACCTCCAAAGGCAGGTACTTGTTGCCGATGGCCGCCCGTTCGATCGCATCCAGGACCTCGTAGGGCATCAAGTCTTCCTCGTCGGTCTGACCGGCCTGGGGCGGCCGCAGTTCGGCGGTCGGTTGCTGCTGGTTGACCAATGACAAGACCGGCAGAGGACCCATCCCTTCCGGACCGGTTTGTTCCATCCAGGTCAGCCACCGCCGCAAGTAGGCTTTGTCAATGCCCGCGATCGGCGATAAGCCGCCGCTGGTATCCCCGTCCATGGTGGCGTAGCCGACGGCGGCTTCGGAACGGTTGCTGGTCGACAGCAGCAACCCGCCCTGGATATTGGCCACCATCCACACGCCCGGCGCGCGGGCCCGCGCCTGGATGTTTTGCAGGGCCAGATCATCGGTCTCCCATGTCAAGGCGCGGCCCAGCCCGGCCGAGACCATTTCCACATAGCTGTTGACGATGCTGTCCACGTCGAACTGCAGAAATTTTGCCCCCAGGACGGCTGCCAGTTCCGCGGCGGCCTGCCGCGTCGTGTGGCTGCTGTTCCGCGTCGACTGGTAGACGCAGGTCAGCAGCCGCTGGATCCAGAGCCGGGGTTGGTCGTCCGCCGGCAGTCCGTCGATGTGTGCCAGTTTGCTTCGCAGCCCGTCGCTGCCCAGTTCGTCCAGGGCCCAGCGGACCGCCAGGGCCACCAGCGTGGCCACGCTGGAGGAATCGGCGCCGCCGCTGAGCGAGACCACGAAGCCCTGCGAATGGCTCTTGCGGAGGTAGTCCAGCAGTCCCAGGGCCACGGCGCGGGCGAATTCCTCCTCCTTGACCGCGCCCCCCGTTTCCCAAGCCGGTACGGCCAGGTGGGGGGAGACCGGTTTGAGCGGGGGAAAGTCGATCTTGGCCGTAATCGCCCGGGCCTTGGCCTCGGCCACCTCCGGCTGGTAACTGCTGATCCGTGACCGCTGCTGGCGCGTGGCCGCCACGTCGACCACGGCCGTGGTCACTTGAAAGTCGGCGCAGGAAAAGCGGGGGCCCTCGGCGACCATCTGGCCGCCACTGGCAATCAACGCGCCGCCATCATAGATCGCTCGGCCCGCTTCGTTGCCCAACAAATTCGCATAAACGTAGGTCACCCCGAATGCGCGGGAGCCTTCCAGCACGAACCGGCGGCGGATTTCTTGTTTCCCAAACGCAAAGTGGCTGGCGCTGGGATTCAAAATGATGTCCGCACCACTGGCGGCCAGGTCCCCACCAGGCCGGTTGGCCACCCAGGCGTCTTCGCAGATTTCAAAGCCCAGCAGCACGCCCCCGCAGTCGAAGATCAAATCCCCGATCGGGTAGGGATGACCACCGATCTGCACCTCGCCGCGGACATCCGCCGGCCAGGGCTTGAACCAACGGGGCTCGTAATGAATCCCCTCGCCCGCCAGGTTCTGCTTGGCCGCAAACCCCAGGATGCGGCCGTCGGCCATCAGGCAGGCCGTGTTGAACAGGCCGCCGCTGTACAGCAGCGGCAAGCCGACCGAGACGATCATCCCTTCCGAGTGGGGGACGATTTCCTGGAGGACTTGCTGAGCGATCTGCTGGACGCCCGTGGCGTGAAACGCGTCCTCGCAACCGTAGCCGGTAAGGCACAGTTCGGGCAGACACAGCACGCTGACCTGCTGCTGGCGGGCCGCCTCGATCGCACTCAGGATCCGCTGCCGGTTACCGTCCCAGTCCAGCGGGGTTTGATTGACCGCCGCGGCGGCCACTTGGATCCACAGCATCGCCTGGCACCTCGTCGAGCCGCGCCACCCAACCTGCCCCCACGCGAGGAAGGGGGGCCCGCGCCTCTTAGTGTGATTGTCACACTAACAAGCTCGGCGGTCAACGCAGTTCCTCTGCGGCGTCGAGCGAGCCCTGCGGCCGTCCGCCGGGAAGCGGGCGGCGGGGCCAGATTGACGTTGTCTGGCGGTGGCGGCTGTCCTAAGCTGGCCCCCGATCCGGCCCGGGTGGCGGGTGGCCGCCAGCGTTCTTCGCCACGGCCTTGCCCCTGGCAAGAGGGCGGTCCGCCTTCCTTCTTGACCGCCACGACCCCTCGCGGCCTGGCAGCTCGGCACCCGCCGGGAACCGAAGAGGGGGCTGGGCCGCGAGAAGTGGGGAGCCAGCGGATGTCGAATTGGCGCGAGTTAGGAAAGGACCAGGCCCTGCTGGTCCTGGTGGCCCTCATTGTCCTGTTCACCAATCTGGGAGGGCCGCGGCTGTGGGATCGGGACGAGCCGCGGAACGCGGGCTGTGCCGCCGAAATGCAGGCCCGCGGCGACTGGGTGGTCCCGGTGTTCAACGACCAGCTGCGGGATGCCAAGCCGGTGCTGCTGTACTGGTGCATCATGTCGGCTTACCAGATGTTTGGCATCGGCGAATTCGCCGCTCGGTTCTGGTCCGCGGTCTGCGGCATCGGCACGGTGCTGGCGACCTATCACCTGGGCCGGCGGTTGTTCCAGCGCGAGCTTGCGCTATGGGCCGCTTTGATCCTCAGCACGACCTTGATGTTTACGGTGGCGGCTCGCGCGGCGACACCTGATTCGTTATTAATTTTTTTCAGCACGACCAGCTTGCTGGTTTACGTCCTGGGCACGTTCGCGCCGCGCCCCGCGGCCAGTCCGCTGGCCGTCTTGCGAAAACCCGGCCACTACTTCCCTTCCGACTGGCGGTACCTTGTCGGCATGAATGGCTTGATGGGGCTGGGCATTCTGGCCAAGGGCCCGGTCGCGTGGCTGTTGCCGACCGCGGTGATCGGGATGTTCCTCTTGTTGGTCCGTCTGCCTGCCCGGGCCGTCCGGGCCGAACCGCTGGCGACGCGGCGGGACCGCTGGCGGGCCTGCTGGCGGGCCGTGCGGCGACCCTTCGCCCCCCTTCACTTTGCGAGGACCTGCTGGTCGATGCACCTGCTGACCGGCTTGGCCGTGGCCTTGGCGGTCTGCCTGCCGTGGTTCGTGCTGGTCGGCTGGCGGACGGAGGGGGCCTGGTTGCGCGGTTTTTTCCTGGAGGAAAACCTGGGGCGGGCCTTACGGCCCATGGAGAATCACGGGGGACCCCCTTTCTATTATCTCTTGGCCTTGGCCATTGGTTTTCTCCCCTGGTCGATCCTGCTGGCGCCGGCCTTCATCGGCGCGGTCGCTCGGATCCGCCGCGGCGAGCCGTCGGCGGTGGTCTATCTGTTCCTCTGCTGCTGGGGCGGGGTCACGCTGGGCTTGTTTTCCCTGGCGCGCACCAAGCTGCCCAGTTACATCACGCCCAGCTATCCGGCCTTCGCCCTTTTGGCGGCCGCCTTTCTGGACCACTGGCAGCGGGGCAAAGCGGTGGCCTCGACACGTTGGCTGCGGGTGGGGTTGACGGTCTTGATGGTCGCGGGACCTGTAGCCGCTGCGGGGGTCTTCCTGGCTGCCGCTCGCTTTCTTCCCGGCGACCAGTGGTTAGGGGGGGTGTTCCTGATCCTCAGCCTGGGAGCCGGCCTGTGCCTGCTGCTGGTCAACCAGGGCCGGAGGGGGGCCGCGGCCACGACGCTGGCGGCCACCGCCCTGCTGTTCCACACCACGCTCTTCGGTTTTGTCAGTCTGCGGGTGGACCGTCACCAGCAGAATCATCTTCTTCTGCGGGCGATCCAGCGTCGTGGCGACGCCGTTCCCGTGGGGGCTTACGGATCGGTCGAGCCCAGTCTGGTGTTTTACGCCGGGCGGCCGATCGTCAAATTGCGCCGCGGCGGCCCGGCGCCTGGCAGCCACGCGGCCCGGCCACGGGCCTCCACCTGGACGCCTGCGGGGCGTCCGCGGGAGGTGGTCCCGCTGGGTTCGTTTCTGGCCCGCGACTACGACGCGCTGATCATCACCAACGATCGCTATTACCGCCAAATTCAGGGTGAACTGCCTGGGGATGTCGGCGTGTTGGCGCGGGTACCGTATTTTTTGAAAAAGCACCAGCTGCTGCTGCTGGGCCGTCCCCCGCTCGACCGCGCGGCCCACTCCTCCCCCTCGACCGCTCGCCGCTAACTGACCCCCATCCGGCAGCGGACGGCTTCGCCGCGGGGCATGGGGCGGTTTTCCGCTTGGGGTCGTTGAATTAAAATTGGCCCAGGCGGCCGGGGGGCATTCCCTGTCCCCTGCCCGCCGCTCCCACCCACAAAACTCACCCCGCCAGCGACGCAGACCCACCATGGAGGAAAAATCCACAGCGGTAGGGATCGACCTGGGCACGACCAACTCGGCCGTGGCTTACATTGATCCGATGGGGCGGCCCACCACCTTGGTCAACTCCGAGGGCGATCTGGTCACGCCCAGTGCGGTCCTGGTCGAGAACGATGCGGTGATCATCGGCAAGGAGGCGTTGAAGGCCCTGGCGACCGATGCCGACCAGGTGGCGCAGTGCGCGAAACGCGACCTTGGGGACCGGGCGTTCCACAAATGGCTGCAGGGACGCCAGTATCCGCCGGAGGCGATTCAAGCTTTCGTGCTGGCCAAAATCAAGGACGACGCGCGGCGCCAGATCGGCGACTTTCGCCACGTGGTGATCACCGTGCCGGCCTACTTTGACGAAGTCCGCCGCAAGGCGACTCAGGACGCGGGCTACCTGGCGGGCCTGGAAGTTTTGGACATCATCAACGAACCGACCGCGGCGGCGATCGCCTTTGGCTACCAGACCGGCATCCTCGCCGCCGACGGCACAGCGCACCAGGACCAGAGAATTTTGGTCTACGACCTGGGGGGCGGCACCTTCGATGTGACCATCATGGAAATCCGGGGGACCGAATTCATCGCCCTGGCCACCGATGGCGACGTCCTCCTGGGAGGCCACGACTGGGACCAGCGGCTGCTGGATTACGTGGCCGAAGAATTCATTCGCACCCACCAGCTGGATCCCCGCGAAGACCCCTGCACCGCCGGACGCCTGTGGCGCGAATGTGAAGATGCCAAACGTACCCTCTCGGTTCGAGCGAAAGTCTCGCTGGCCTGCGATTATCAAGGTCGAGCGATTCGGTCGGAAATCACCCGAGAACAGTTCGAGGACATGACGCGGGACCTGGTGGACCGCACCGAATTCACGACGCGACAGGCGCTGCAGGCCGCAGGGTTAACCTGGGACCAGATCGATCGGCTGCTGCTGGTCGGCGGTTCCACGCGGATGCCCATGGTCATCGAGATGCTGCGGAAGTTGAGCGGCAAAGAGCCCGATCGCGGTGTCTCGGCGGATGAGGCCGTGGCCCATGGAGCGGCCCTCCGCGCCACACAACTGCTGGACCAATCCGCTGGAGCGCCCCCGGCATTCCAGATTCGCAATGTCAATTCCCACAGCCTCGGCATCGTCGCCACCGACCACAAGACCTCCCGTCGCCGGACGGCCGTCCTGATTCCCCGGAATACCGAACTGCCGGCGGCCGCCAAGCGGACATTCAAGACGCAACACGATGGCCAGAAATCGATCCTGGTCCAGATCGTCGAAGGGGAGAGCGCTTCGCCCGAGGACTGTTCCCAGATCGGCAAATGTGTCGTTCGCGGCCTGCCTCCCAACCTTCCCGCACGGACGCCCATCAATGTCCGATTTCGATACCTCGAAAACGGGCGGCTCACGGTCATGGTCAAGGTGGAGGGGACGGAATCCGAGCTGAAACATGAGATCACGAGGGAGAACAGCCTGACGCCCGAGCAGCTGAACAGCTGGCGGGATTATATTTCCGCCGTCTTCGGCCTTGGGACCGCTGAGACAGATTCCGGACCCGCCCCCCAGCGGTGGTCCTAAATAAATCCCCAACCCACGGAAATCCCGAGCGAAACGGACCTGGACCCCATCCACGTTTGGCGGAAGCCGGTTACGGTCAAGCCGGCCGCTGGCTTGCCATTCTTGGGGACCGGCTCAGGCATGAAAGTCAGGGTTCACCGAGCCCTCCTATCGTTCGCAGGCGGGCCGCCGCTGGCTGCCGGTCCACCATCCGGCCCGCAGGCTGGAGTCCCCCCATGGACGCTCAACCGCCCGCTCATCCCGCCCCCCCCACGCGGGTGCTGCTGGTCACCCAGGACCAGCAAGTCACCCGTCAGCTGGCGAGCTGGTTGCCGGCAGCCGGCTATGAGGTCTACCAGACGGGCGACGGGGAGGAGGCCCGGAGGTGGATCCGCGCGCAGGCCCCCGACTACCTGATCGTGGACCAGCAGATGCCGCCGCTGGACGGAGTGGCCCTCCCCCGCACGCTCCGCGACCTGCGGCCGCCGCAGTGGATGTATGTTTTGCTGCTGACTGGCCGCCAGACCGACAACGGCGCCGCGGCCGCTGAGGCCACGGGGGCGGACGATTTTTTGGCGCGTCCGGTACGCCAGCACGAACTGATGGCCCGCCTGAGGAACGGCACTCGGCTGCTGCAGCTGGAACGCCAGCTCTTCTCCCTGGCCCGCTACGACGTCCTGACGGGCCTGGAGACGCGGCAGACGTTTCTGGAAATTCTGGACCGGGAGTGGGACCAGGCCCGCTCCGAAGGCCAAAGCTTGTCCTGCGTGATGATCGACATCGACTACTTCAAGCGGATCAATGACGTGCATGGTCACGCCGCGGGGGATCTTTGCCTGCAGACGCTGGCCCGCGTCTTGCAGGAACATTGTCGTGGCCGCGACATCGTCTGCCGCCTGGCCGGCGACGAGTTCGTCGCTCTGCTGCCCCAAACCGACGCCCCGCGGGCGGCGGCGTGGGCCGAGCGGCTGCGGAACCGCATCCATGCGGGTTCCCTCCAGGTCGGGGATCCGCCGACGGCGTGGACCGCCAGCTGGGGGGTCGCCGCCAACGACCCCCAGGTATCCTCGCCGAAACAGCTCTGCGAGCGGGCCGACCAGGCCCTGCGGGGGGCCAAACAAGCGGGCCGCGACCGGGTGGTCATCTTCGGCCACGGCATTCACCCTCCCCCGCAGGAGCCGCCCGACCACCGCGAGGCGAACCCCTTCGGATCCGCCACTGCGGCCGAGGTGATGTGCCCCGATGTGGCCACGCTGACCACCGACGCCCCTCTGGCGGAAGCGATCCATCGGTTGGTGCCGGGGCGACATGTGGCGATCGCCGTCATCGATGCCCGGGGCGAATTCCGCGGCGCGATAACCGACCACGACCTGACCCGGCTGGTCTGTGTTCCCCAGCAGTGGTCCCGACCCGTGGACAAGTTCATGACGGCTCATTGCGTGACCTTCGAGGAACACGACCCCGCCGTGGAGGTCTACGAGTACTTGGCGCGGGGGAGTGTCCCGCGGGCGTTCGTGTTGCGGAACAAGCGTCCGGTGGGCATCGTCAGCACGGCCACCCTGATCCAGTGGCTGGACCAGCAAGCCCAGGGCTCGGCTGGCAGCTCCGGCGGCGACGGGGAGACGGCGGCCGGGCGGCGGCCCCAGCGGTTGAGGGAAGAAGCGTAGGGTCGACGGGGATGCGTCCCGCCGCACCGGTCCGCGGGGCCCGCCGCGGTCGGTGACCGGCGGTGCCTCGGCAGAACCGTCATGGGGGCCGCGCCCCAACGCCTGCCCGCGGACCCGGGCCCTCTTGGCGATCCCGGCAGGCCGGGGACGGGAAAAGGGTAGCGGAGGCATGTCTGCCGAGCCGTTTCGGTAGGTCCAGCTTTCCGTTGGCTACCATCCAAAACAGGATCACAATTTTTTTGTTTCTGCGGGCACTGCGGGTGGGCGGAGGACAGATGGCCAGGGAAACAGATTCGTATTGACGAGCGGGCGGACAACTTGATTCAATACGCGCTCTGGGCCGGCGGTCAAGGTGGCCGAGGTGGCTGGGCTTTGGTCCTAGCCCCCTTTTCCTGCCGCTCGGCCCGGATGGTGCTTTCCCAGTTGGGTGCCCGGGGAAAGCGTAAACGCCAGGTGGGGTACCCAAGTCCCCTGGAGCCAAAAACATGGCTAAGAAGAAGAAAGCCGCCGCTGGAAAGGCGGCCAAGCGGTCCCCGAAGAAGAAGGCCGCCAAGAAGAAGGCGACCAAGAAGAAGGCCGACCAAGAAGAAGGCGACCAAGAAGAAGGCGACCAAGAAGAAGGCGACCAAGAAGACGGCCAAGAAGGCGACCAAGAAGAAGTCGACCAAGAAGAAGACGGCGGCCAAGCGGTCGACCCGCAAGCGTCGGGCGGCGAAGAAGTAGCCACCGGCCGCCCGTCCCGGCTGCGGCGGTGACCGCGGCGGGGCTGGTCCCTTTACGAGGCCGACTTGCGGCGGGCCCTGCCAGCAGCGAGTCGGCCTTTGCTATGCGCCACCTCCTGCCGCTTCCCCGTTGCCGTTGACCAAAGTTCTTGTCCCTGCTAGGGTTATCGCTGTTCCTCCCACCCCGCGGTAACCGCTCGAAGGCAGCGGCAGGCAAACTTTCATGGCGCACGCATCCTCGACTTCTTCTCCCAGCGTCAACTTCACGGATTTAAGCCTCTCGGACACGATGCTGGACGCCCTCCGCGCCGCCGATTATCTGGCGCCGACGGCGGTCCAGGCGGGCTTGATCCCCCGCGTGCTGGAGGGTGCCGATGTGATGGGTCAGGCCCGCACCGGCACGGGCAAAACGGCCGCCTTTGCCATCCCCCTCCTGGAAATGCTCCACACCGAACGCCGCCATCCGCCCCAAGCGCTGGTCCTGGTGCCGACTCGCGAGCTGGCGGTGCAGGTCCGCGACGAAACGGTCAAACTTTCTCACGGGCGGAAGACGCGGACCATCGCCGTGTACGGCGGCAAGCCCCTGCGGGGCCAGATTGAAAAGCTGCGGCGCGGGGCCGATATCGTCGTGGGCACGCCCGGCCGGGTGCTGGACCACATCGGCCGCGGCTCGTTACAGCTCAAAGATCTGCGTTTCGTCGTCCTGGACGAAGCTGATCGCATGCTGGACATCGGCTTCCGGCCGGACATCGAACGGATCTTGCGACACTGTCCCCGGCAACGGCAGACCTTGTTGTTGAGCGCCACGGTGCCGCCGCCAGTCCAGCGGCTGGCGCGGCGTTACATGCGCGAACCGGAAAGCCTGAACTTTTCTCCCAAGGAAATTGCCGGCGAAACGATTGCTCAGTTCTATTTCACCGTAGACCAGAAACGTAAATTCGAACTGCTGGACCGGCTGCTCAAACGGGAAAACCCCAAGCAAGCGATCGTGTTTTGCCGCACCAAGCGGGGCACCGATCGTGTGGCCCAGCGGATTCAGAAGCACCACAAGCAGGTAGGATGTATCCACGGCGACCTGCCGCAACAGGCCCGCGATCGCGTCATGGCCAAATTTCGCGCTGGAGAGGTGCGGATCCTGGTCGCCACGGATGTGGTCGGCCGTGGGATCGACGTCACCGGAATCTCGCACATCATCAATTACGATATCCCCCAGTTTTGTGACGACTACGTGCATCGCGTGGGGCGGACGGGGCGGATGAGCAAGGAGGGGGTCGCCGAAGGGGTCGCGTTCACGTTCGTCACGCCCGAAGAGGGGAACGAACTGACGCGGATCGAGATGCGGATCGACAAACTGCTCAGTCGGGACGAAATCGAAGGCTTCCAGACTCAGGCCCAAACCGCCGCCGCCGCCGAGGCCTTACCGGTGCCGGGTGGGGGAGAAGCCACGGGGGCGGGCGTGGGGGCCGCCGAGGACCAACCGCCTGCCGAAAAGAAACCGGCCCCGCCAGGCCGGCGGCCACCCCGCCGGATCCGCCGCGCCCTGTAGGGGGCCGCAGGACGGCCTCGGCCCAACGCCCCGGCGGGGCGAGCAGGGGGGTCAGGCGGCCACTTCGTCGCGACTGACTTTACATTCCGGCAGCGATGCCAGAAAGATCCGTCCGTACGGCTTGGTTTCGATCCGCGGGTCGAGAATCACCACC
>JABAOH010006463.1_pt1 | contig 11958 bp, 7 predicted proteins | sample 7062181 | NCBI WGS metagenome assembly JABAOH01 (sample SAMN14538630, study PRJNA623070) | marine sediment metagenome | biome: marine biome [ENVO:00000428]; feature: marine pelagic biome [ENVO:01000023]; material: deep marine sediment [ENVO:00002113]; isolation source: pool of 5 deep marine... | reverse complement strand
TTCTACACTTATGAGGGTGTGGTCAAGGCCTTGAATCGGGTGAGCCTCGTCGTGGACCACGGTACCACCTTCGGGCTCGTGGGTGAATCAGGCTGCGGCAAGAGCGTGACCGCACGCTCCGTGATGCGCATTGTCCAGGAGCCCGGACGTATCGAAGGTGGGAAGATCATTGTCTATTTTGATGAGAAGAACAGCGAAGCCGGTGTCAATTTGCTTCAGCAGTCGGAGGCCTACATGGAGGCCTTCCGGGGCGATCAGATTTCCATGATCTTCCAAGAACCGAACGCCGCCCTGAACCCGACCATGAGCATTGGCGACCAGGTGTCTGAGAGCTATCTGTTTCACCAGAAAAAGGAGATGTCCGCCAAGATTCTGCACGACCTCTGCGCCCCGGAGTGCCGGGCCTTCTATCCCCTGAAAAAGCTCCAGCAGGCGATGTTCCGAGCGGCGGCCCGAGACCCTAACGCCCTTGTCCTCAAGATACTCGATCAGATTCCCCTCGGAAAACTCTGGCAGAAAAGACTCCAGAAAGAAGCAAAGAGACGCTCCACCGAAATCGTGGGTAAACTCGGTATCCCGCACCCGGAGCAGATCGTGGAACAGTATCCCCACAACCTCTCCGGCGGCATGAAGCAACGGATCGTTATTGCCATCGCACTGGCGTGCAGTCCCATACTGCTCATTGCGGACGAGGCCACTTCGAACCTAGACGTGACCATCCAGGCTCAGATTCTCGAACTCCTGGGCCGACTGAAGGAGGAAGGCATCTCTTCGATTCTGCTGATCACTCATGACCTGGGAATCGTTGCTGAGACCTGCGACCGCGTGGCTGTTATGTACGCTGGAAATTTGGTCGAAGTTGCAGACGTCAATGATCTGTTCAAGAAGCCCTTGCATCCCTACACCAAAGCACTCCTGGACGCAGTGCCCAAATTTTCAATGGAAGGGACACTCAAAAGTATCGAGGGGAACGTCCCAAACCTGGTCACGCCGCCACCGGGCTGCCGGTTTCACCCCAGGTGCCCCCATGCCATGGAGGTTTGTCAAGGGAGTTTTCCAGAGATGGTTGAGATCGAAAAAGATCACTTGGTTGCCTGCTATCTCTGGACAAATGGTGATGTGAAACCGGGCGATGACTAGAAGCGATTAGAAATTCACCACCCGCTGCGCTCGAGACACAGAGAACAATGCGCGGCAAGGTCGCAAGCAAATTCGAAACTCGAAATCGAATCGACCGCTTTCGATGAACTCAGGCCCCGAGTGAGTCAAGGGGCACTCGTCGCAGGCCGAAATACGACACAAATTCAAATGATCAAAACGATCACGCGTGGCATGGCTTCAGGCCCGCCATACATGAAATTCTTGATAGAATCTCAGGAAATCAAACGTTAGCGGCACAGAGCGCGTCTCTGTGGTTGATCTGAGAGATTTTGAATGGACAAGATCCTGGAGCTTCAGAATCTTCACAAGTACTATCCGATCCTCGGTGGAGTCCTTCGCAGAGAGGTCAACGCTGTCAAGGCTGTGGATGGCGTCGATCTGGACATTTACCGGGGTGAGTGTCTGGGCCTGGTCGGCGAATCCGGGTGCGGCAAGACCACTGCTGGCAAGACCATGATTCGGCTCCACGATCCGACAAATGGGCACGTTTATTACTACGGAAAGAATGGGGGGCCTGAGGGGCGGCTCGACCTCGGGTTCACGAAAAGGTCTGCACTCAAAAAACTCGGTATTCGAGGCAGATTGCAAATGGTGTTTCAGGACCCCACGACATCCCTCGATCCGAGGATGTTGGTCAAGCACATTATCGCCGAGCCGATCAAGGAGCAGGTGAGCCTGCCAGGTAGGGACCTTGAGGACCGTATCGTTAGACTCCTCAAGCTGGTCGGCCTCACACGGGACCATCTCCTTCGCTATCCCCACGAATTTTCCGGCGGCCAGCGGCAGCGTATTGCCGTGGCGAGGGCCATCGCCACGGATCCCGAGTTTGTTGTGCTGGATGAGCCCACGTCGGCTCTGGACGTCTCGGTCCAGTCCCAGATATTGAACCTATTGAGATCTCTTCAGGAAACGCTCAGCTTGACATACCTGTTCGTGACCCACCATCTGCTGGTGGTCAAATACATCAGTGACCGTACGGCGGTCATGTATCTCGGAAAAATCGTAGAAATTGCTCCTACCGAAGAGATTTTCTCGCGGTCCGTTCACCCGTATACCCATGCATTGCTCTCGGGCATTCCGATTCCGGATGTTGAACACAAACCCCGCCGTATCGTTCTCAGCGGCGATGTCCCGAGTCCCGTCAGTCCGCCCCAGGGCTGCCGGTTCCACCCACGCTGTCCCTTTGAGATAGAACGCTGCCGAAACGAGGAGCCACCCCTCGAGGAAGTCAGTATCGAGCACAAGGCAGCTTGCCACCGGAAATCGGAGGTGGAAAAGCTTGTCCGAAAGAAGTTTGGGAACCAGGTCCAATAAGGAATCTGGCCAGCTTTCCAAAGCCAGTGCAGTCGGTGGATCGGTGAGAATAGGGAACGAACCTACCGCTTAATCAGCCCTTTGAGATCCTCCCAGGAATCTGGGAGCATGGCGTTGGGAACGTAACCATGAACATAATCGCGATATGCGCGAACATTGATCTGCTGGTATAGGGGAATGCCAATCGCTTCTTCATACCAGAGCCTTTGTAGTTTTTGATAGATTTGCGCACGCTTTGCGGAATCGACGGTTGCGATACCCGCCTCGCATAGGTTGTCTACTTCCTCGTTTCTGTAGGCTATGAACCGGCCATACGCTCCCTGGGAATGCATGAAGGTGTAAAGGAAATTGTGAGGATCGGCGTAGTCCGCGACCCAGCCGGTGATGAAGATCGGATACATGTAACTCCGGTATTGGACCAGGTAGTCCTTCCATTCGACGTTGCGGACTTCAATCTTAAACTTGGGATTTAAGGACCCGATGTTTTCTGCCAACATGAGGGCGGCAGACTCGCGCATCTCGTTGCCGGTATTGTATGCAATGACCATTTTGAATCCTTTTTCCCAGACCTTGCCTTTCCATGCTTTTCTCATAAACGCTTTTGATTTTTTGAGATCGAACGGGTACACCGGAACATCTTCATGATACGGCAGCCCCCTGATATTCGGGCTCGTGGGCATGATCACCAGGTCGTTGAAGACGTCCTTCTTGTAAGTCTCCCGGTCAAAGGCGTGCAGGAAGGCTTTCCGCACGTTGATATCGGAGAAAAAGTCAAGTGGAATGCCCTTGCCGTCGAGCTTGCCACTGCCGATATTCGGGTTACCGGTGGGATCCAATTGCTGACAGAATAGAGCGAAGGAGACGGATAACTGGGGAACCTTGTACAGTTTCAGCCCCTTCATGGATTCAACCTCAGGGACATAGGGGATGTCCACCGTCACACGGTCGGCGTCGCCGTGTTGGAGCATGAGCTTTCGAGTGCTCCACTCCTTGACATATTTGATGATAGCGGTTTTCAAAGCAGGCTTGGGACCCCAGTATCCCTCGAAGCGTTCGAATACAAATTGTTTGGATGGTTCCCAGAGTTTCATTCTGAATGGCCCTGTGCCATTTTCGATCTTTTGCAGAGGCTCATGACCGGGAGGAGGGTTGTTGTACTTCGCGGCGTTCTCGACCTTGCCATCCCAGCAGCCTCTGGAAATTGCCCATTCTCTATCCAAGATGGATGAGGCAGAATACGCCAAGATGCCCATGAGGGGTGGATACGGCCGGGGCAGGTGGAAAATCACGCGATCGCCATTGACTCTGACGGCCTTATCGATGGCCTCAAACATCCCATCGATCATCTTGCCATCGCGGTCCCGTGTGGAGACATTCCCCGTGAGGGCCTCCATCAGCATCCACATGGGACCGCCATCGGGATCGACAATCATGCTACGTTTGAATGAATAGGCCACATCATCGGGAGTCAATTCACCGCCGTCATGGAATTTGACGCCCTTGCGAATGCGAAAGGTGTACGTCTTGCCATCGGCCGAAATTCCCCCGTTCTCAATCGTCGGTACCTCTGTGGCTAACACCGGAATGAACGCGTCCGTTTTGGATCCGTCGAAAAAAACAAGCGTTTCATACATGTTCCAGATCCGCTGAGAGCATGCTGAGTCATAACAAACGGCGGGATCCAATGTCCGAACCGTACCGTAGGTGGCCAACACAAATGTGTCCGGGTTTTTGACTTCGGCCTGAGCTCCGGGGAGGCTCATCATCAATAAACCACAGAAAATGAAAATCATACCGAACTGTTTCATGATCCTTCCTTTCAGCCACGCCCGGGGTTATTGGCACGGCGGTTGGCCCATCTGCCAAAGAGTTTCTTTTCGACTTTTTTGAACTGGCCAACGCGCTCTGAAGGCGCGGATTTCCCCCCTTCCTGCTCATCCTCGAAGGATCCCCACCGCTTCCGCAACGTCCCTCAGAGACAGGAGACTCCCTGAAAAACGGGGGAACTCCTCTCATATGTTATCAGGTTGACTACCGGGAGAAAAGCAACCAACTCGTCACTTATGGATCTCCGAGGTTCCCTTGAAAAGACCAAGAGACAGTGTGTATCCTGGTTGGTAGCAAAAACGATCTCGCCTCGTCCCTCGCGGTTCCATGAAGTCATACAATGCGTCTGGGTATTCTATCTTGAATCTTCTCGAAACGGGGGAATATGTGTCACACAAGCTCAATAAGCGTAAAGAGGAGACATGGCCCTTTTCTGTCAAATTGTGTCTTCACTCGCAAAAACGAGTAATTTCACGAAAGGTTATAATCAAATGCATCTGCTCCATGTCTTCGGCCGAGTCGGCTCTGTCCGACGCGAGATACCTCGAATTCTGGTTTGACTTTGCACTCGTTCACCCGAACAATAGAGCGTTTCATGGGTTAGACACATCCATCTGGCTTGAGAGGAGATGTCAGAATGAGAATCCTGATCGCCGTTGCAGTCGGGGTGGTCGTGCTCTCTGGTTGTCAGACCATACCGAAACCTCCGCCTGACCCGGAAGCTGAGCTTATCGAGAGGGGCAGAGAGATCTTTTTCAATGAGACATTCGATGGCAACGGGAGAACCTGCGGGACCTGTCATCCGGCTTCAAACAATTTCACGATCGACCCCGCTTTCATCGAGACCTTACCCGATGACGACCCGCTTTTTGTTGCCGAATTCAATCCTGATTTAGCCACTCTCGAGAGACCTGAGCTGATGAGAAAGTTCGGTCTCATCCTCGAAAACCTCGACGGATTTGATGACTTAGAGAACAAGTTTGTCCTCCGCGGAGTGCCTCACGTGCTTGGCCTGCGTACCTCGATTGATAGTCCCCAGGGACCCCGAACCGGTTGGTCCGGTGATGGGGCCCCCGGTGACGGGTCTCTCCGCGCTTTTGCCACTGGAGCAGTTATCCAGCATTTCGCAAAAACCTTGAATCGCGTCCCAGGTGTCGATTTTCGACTTCCCACAGAGGAGGAGTTAAATGCCTTGGAAGCATTCCAGCTCTCTTTGGGACGACAACAGGACCTTTCCCTCCCGTTGCCATTGAAAGATGTTGTCCCGCTGCGGGGCCAGGAGATCTTCCTCGATAACTCGCTAGGCAAATGTAACATCTGCCATCGGAACGCGGGTGCCAATGCAAGGCTCGGTGACCAAGATCTAGGGAATGCCAACTTCAACACGGGAGTTGAGGACCTTCCTGATCAACCGCAGGACCTAACAAGTGAGTTCGTTCCGCCTGACGATGGGTTTGGCACCCCCGGTGACGGCACTTTTAACACACCCTCTTTAGTGGAGGCGGCTGATACCGGACCCTTCTTTCACAACAACGCGATTGAGACGATCGAGGGCGCCGTGGCATTCTTCAATGGAGATGCTTTCAACAACTCCCCTTCAGGTCGTTTCTTGGCGAATATTGACCCGAATGGTGTTGGAATCAAGCTCGATGGCACGCAGGTTGTTGCCGTGGCTGCATTCCTCAGGGTAATCAATGCCCTCGAGAATATCCGCCAGAGTATAGCCTTTCTTCAGACAGTGGAGCGGGGCACATTCCGAACCCGGGAGGAGGCAACCGGCTTGCTAGAGCGTGCGCTCAACGAGACGGACGACAGTGTCAGGGTCCTGTCGGATGGCGGTTTGAATCCGGGTGCGGTCGCTGATCTCGGGGAGGCACGGAGGCTCACCAAGAAAGCGAGATGGAGCTTCTTTTTTAGACGCAGATACGCCCGAGAGGCCATTATCGAGCTGGAGAGGGCACGGGGCAAACTCGTGGAGACATCCTAACCGTGCTTAAACTTCGGGTAAGGGACAAAAGGAGGTCATAGATCATGTTGAGATTGTATATCGTACTTTTTGTGACAGTCTCCGTGCTAGGAGGTGTCTCCTCTGCACACTGTCAGAAAATGACGGAGATATTCATTCCCATCGGCCAATCCCCTGGACTCTCAGGTAAGTACAGCATCATTGGGAAGATCGAAACCGTAAATTCTCAGGGCCAGACGATTACCATCGTCGATCCCTCAGGAAGCCATATAGCAAGAATCACCGAACGGACGAAGATATGGCTAGATAAGAGCAAGCTAGGACTATCAAATCAGAAGGGGTCGTTTGCCGATCTCCGAAAGGGCTTGACGGTTGAGGTCAACTATGAAAAGCCCAGTGGGAAAGAAGGAGCCGAGGCTGAATGGATCAAAGTGGAGATTAGCGGCGGATAGGCGTAATACCGTGGTCATCCTTCAATATCCGGCGAGAGAGGCACTCAGGTTTCGTTAACTTGATCTCATGATATGAAGTCACACTTAAGTATTGAGTTTTAAATCAATTTCCTTCTTATATCACCTCAGAAACTTCCTATAAACCCAAGATTCAGCAACTGCCTAAAAGTTAGTAGAGAGAGGGCCGGCTACAATAAAGAATAATCAAACATCAGGATTTTTGCGAGCGGTTAGGAGGTTTGCAAAGAAGATTGTGAGAATGGTTCTGTTCTCTTGACGTTTCCCCGTGACCGGTCTAGAGTAAAGTGTCCGTCTCGGTTCTCTGAATTTGACGATGTGAAGGAGAGGAGTATCATGCTGCCATGGGAAACCTACCTCGATCATCAGAAAGACCGGTTCATTAGCGAATTGCTCGATTTTCTGCGTATTCCCAGCATCTCGAGCCTGCCCGATCATCAATCAGACGTCGAGAGGGCGGCGGAATGGCTCAAGGTAAGGATGAAAGCGGCCGGTATGGAGTCGGTTCGGATCATGCCCACGGGCGGCCACCCGGTGGTTTACGGCGAATGGCTTCACGCCTCAGGCAGACCCACCGTGCTGATCTATGGGCACTTCGATACCCAGCCGGTGGATCCCCTGGATCTCTGGAACACCCCGCCCTTTGAGCCGATCATCAAGGACGGTCGCATGTGTGCCCGTGGAGCGAGTGATGACAAGGGCAACCTGTTTATCCCGATTATCGTCGCTGAGGCAATGCTAAAAACCGACGGAAGTTTGCCAGTCAACGTGAAGTTCCTCTTTGAGGGTCAGGAAGAGATCGGCAGCCCCCAGTTGGCAGATTTTATCCTAGCCAACAAGGACCTGTTGGCCTGCGACCTGGTTTTGAGTGCCGACGGAGGCCAGTGGGAAGAAGACCAACCCGCCCTGATTCTGGGCACCCGGGGGTTGGCTTCTGTATTCATCGAAGTCGAAGGTCCGGATCATGATTTGCACTCTGGGACGTACGGCGGCACCATTGCCAACCCGATCCACGCCCTGGTCCAGATCTTGGACTCGATGCACGACCCGGAGGGACAGGTCGCCGTGGACGGTTTCTACGATGACGTCCGCTCGCTTACCGATGAGGAGCGGGCTGAAATAGCTCGAGTGCCTTATGACGAGGCCCAATACCTCAATGAGATTGGCGCGTGCTGCGTCTATGGGGAACCGGGATTTACCACCCACGAGCGGGCCTGGGCTCGGCCGACCCTGGAGGTCAATGGTATATACGGGGGTTATCAGGGAGAGGGGCTAAAGACGGTCCTGCCCAGCAAGGCTCACGCCAAGGTCTCGTGTCGATTGGTGGCTGACCAGGATCCCTCGAAAATCGCCGACCTGCTCGTGGCCCACGTGAATAAGGTGAGCCCACCTTGGGTAAGGGTGACGTCCACCAGGGCTGAGAGCGGAGCGATCCCGTATCTCATCCCGGCGGAACACCGTGCCATGCATATCGCAGCTTCAGTGCTTGGAGAACTTTACGGCAAAGAGCCCTATAAAATCCGAGCGGGAGGGACGATCCCTGTAAATGCTCTGTTCTTGAAATACCTTGGTGCCTATACGGTTGTTTTTGCCTTTGGGCTGAAGGACGAACGCCAACACTCGCCTAACGAGTTCTTTCGGCTGTCTAGCTACGAACGTGGCCAGAAAGCCTATGGAGTGCTCCTGAAGCGGCTGGGAGAGGAATTCAAGTAGGCCTGGGGTCGGACCTTGTTATTGAGCTTTTGAGGATTTTCCTTGAAGGATCAAACATCCGGGTTCGAAACTCTCGACTTTTGTCTGATGAAAGTGGGAAAGGAGCGCTCTTCGCTGCTCGGAAATCTTTTTGTGCGGCCGTCAGTTGTCGGTTTTCAGTGGTCAGTTGCAACGATCAATTCACGTCATTCGGTTGGTATCAAATTCCCTGGGCCTGTTACTCGAATAGCCGTGGATGTGCAAATCTAAGTCTTTATACAACGAACCACGGACCACGAGCACAGACTTTTGGGTCAGAGCTTCCCTTCCCACTTTCTGGTGAAGTACTCTCACAAAGCCGTGACCAGAGTGTTCTCAAGGTATTTGGAAACGGCGCGGGGAATACTGACACCCCTACACTGCAAGTGTCCCTCAGGGACATGACGGTCCACAAAACTCAGGAAACTTCTCGGAAAAATCTCTTGACAATTCATACCACATCGTGGTAAACACGCACTCTGCGGTCAAAAGAGACAGGCTGATCTGAGAGAGACCTCATGGGATTCCCCGCAGAATGCAAAACCTTAAGGTGGGATGACAAAAATGTTAAAACGCAAATTACAAGAAGTCAATGAACCTGAACTATTTCAAGACATGTTTCCTTATAGCCTGCCGCCGAGAATCGTTTTTGATCATGAAGGGGTCGATTTGAATGGAAATTTCTCTGAAAGGAACTTAAGGATAAGTGATACGACTTTTAGAGATGGACAACAAGCGAGACCTCCTTTCACTGTTGAGCAGGTGGTTAACCTTTTCAACCTGTTAAATAAAATTTCCGGACCAAATGGAATTATCGATAACAGTGAGTTTTTTGTTTACAGCGATAAAGATAAAGACGCCGTATTGGCTTGTTTGGAACAAGGGCACAAATATCCTAGAGTAACAGGTTGGATTAAAGGAACGCGTGAGGACGGCTCACGCCTAAAGTGGTTAGGAGAAACTGGCATCAAAGAAACAGGATTGCTAACTTCGTCCTCTGATTATCATATCTTCTTGAAGCTTAAGAAGGATAGAAGAAAGGCACTGGAAGAATACATATTTATGGTAGAAAAGACATTAGAAAAAGGTATAAGGCCAAGGTGTCACCTGGAGGATGTCACAAGAGCTGATATTTACGGATTTGTTGTTCCATTTGTGCAAAAATTGATGGAGATATCTGACCAGGTCGATGATTCTTTAAAAGTGAAGGTTAGGTTGTGCGATACAATGGGTTTTGGTGTACCCCATGATAAGGTTGCCCTCCCACGGGGCATACCAAAATTGGTCCACGCGATGAGATTTGAAGCAGGAGTGCCAACGGATCGGTTAGAGTGGCACGGACATGATGATTTCAATAAGGTCCACGCGAATGCCGCTTCAGCCTGGTATTATGGTTGCGATTTCCTTAACAGCACTTTATGCGGTTTTGGCGAGAGAACAGGTAACCCTCCAGTAGAGTCTGCGATTTTTGAATATATGAGTTTGAAAGGGACAAAAGATGGCATGAATACCGAGGCGATCACAGAGGCTGCAGACTACGTAAGAAAAATAGGCGTCGTCATACCGCATGATAAATGCCTCGTGGGACATGAGGCATTTACAACAAGGGCAGGTATCCACGCGAAAGGATTAGACTCGGATGAGAGGATATACAATCCTTTTGATAGTAAGTCCCTTCTTGGTAGAGATCCACAGATTCTATTAACAGACAAATCTGGCCCTGAAGGTGTCGTGGCATATGTGAACAATTTTCTTAGAGCAGAAGGGTTGTTGGGAAAGGATGATAAGGTCCCTGAAAGAGATGTTCTTCCTATAATCAGATGGTGGAGTGAAGAATACAAAGGCGGAAGAATCACTGCGATATCACAAGCGGAAATGAAAGAGCAAATAGGGAAACATCTACCGCAATATTCTAAGTCCAGAGAACTCGGCAGTGCGTAAATAGGTTGATGATCTGGCCAATATGATTCACGATCTGACATGACAACCGCTAGAAGAAAAGCACAGGAGAAACGATTGATGGATCTCGAAGGTGGAATCAAGGAAATCATCGTCCGCGAGTTCGCCGTAGACAAGGAAGAAGTCTTATCCGAGGCACACCTGCAGTACGATCTGGGCGGAGACTCATTGGCGCTTCTGAACTTGGCCGAGGCTCTTGGGAAACGATACGAAATAGAGATAGAAGGCGAGGACCTCGTGGATTTGGCCAATGTAGGTGAACTCGTGAAATTGGTCGAGTCGAAAATCTCATCAAGGTCCTAGCATGTCATTCCGAGGATATAGGACTTGACCAGGGGAAATAGGAGCCGGGCTTAAGTCGAACAGGATCGTGCCTTACGGGTTCCTGAATTCCTTGCATATCGCCGTTCAATCCATGACAGACTCCTGTGGATGGCATCCAGAATGTCATGAGCTGCGTTTGGGTCATCGAGGCTGCCCCCTTTTGTCGAGAAAGGATTGAATCTGTATCAAGAGGAGGTCGTGGATGGAGTATCCGAGAATAACAAAAAAGCCTTACGCGCAATGGACCCCCAAGCCGAATCTCCAAGACTATGTTCAGATGCGCCAGACGTTTAGTTGGGACAAACTCGCTCGGGAGCTCGACTGGTTCGATCGCGAAAATATCAACATCGCCCACGTGGCTATCGACGCACATGTGAAAACGGACCGGGGGGCCAAGAAGGCTCTCATATGGGAGGGAAAAAAAGGCGACGTTGAGGAGTATACCTTCTCGGATCTGTCACAACTGAGTAACAAATTCGCCAACGTTTTGACTGACCAGCTTGGCGTCCGAAAAGGAGACCGGGTCTTCTTCTTTCTCGAGCGAGTCCCGGAGATTTTCATCGGCATTCTGGGGACACTGAAGGCGGGTGGGATCATCGGTCCGCTCTTTTCTGCTTTTGGACCGGATGCTGTCAAGGACCGTCTGGCAGATAGCGAGGCCAAAGTATTGATAACCAGCCCCGCTCTGAAAAAGAAGGTCGTTGACATTTTTCCTGAACTCCCGGCTCTCGAGAATGTCGTATTGGTGAACCGAGAAAGAGGAAAAGTGGATCCCAAGGATTTACTCTATGGAGATATGATGGCCGAAGCCTCTGAATCCTTCGACACCGCTCGGACTCACAAAGAGGACTACGCGATCATGCATTACACCTCCGGCACCACCGGGAAGCCCAAGGGGGCTGTCCATGTCCATGGGGCCGTGGTGGGACACTACGCCACCGCTAAATATGTTCTGGACCTCCAGGATGAAGACGTATACTGGTGCACGGCCGACCCTGGCTGGGTCACCGGAACTTCTTACGGGATGTTTGGCCCCTGGTCGAATGGTGTCACTCAAGCGGTTTATGAAGGGGGATTCAGTGCCAAACACTGGTATAGCTTCCTTGAGCGGAGGAAGATCACCGTCTGGTACACGGCACCAACAGCTATCAGGATGCTCATGAAGGCTGGGGATGAACTGCCTCGACAGTATCGTTTTGACTCTTT
>JABAOH010023240.1_pt2 | contig 11959 bp, 10 predicted proteins | sample 7062181 | NCBI WGS metagenome assembly JABAOH01 (sample SAMN14538630, study PRJNA623070) | marine sediment metagenome | biome: marine biome [ENVO:00000428]; feature: marine pelagic biome [ENVO:01000023]; material: deep marine sediment [ENVO:00002113]; isolation source: pool of 5 deep marine... | reverse complement strand
GGGCGGTGATTATTGCCGGGGTGGAAATTTCAAAATTGATTGGAAACAAATAAATAGAGGAAAAATGAAAAAAATTAAAACATGTTCAATTTGGAAAGATCAGGCATCGCATCCCCATCCGCATTTCAGTCCCGATGGGAAAATGATCATGTTCAGTACGGATAAAAGTGGGACGGCGAATGTTTATACGGTGAAAATCGATTTAAATTCTAATTAGGGTTCGTCCGAAAAGTAACCAAAATAATAAGAGGGGCTAAGACGGACGCTAATTAAGCAAAAAATAAAAAACAATGGAAAGAAAACACAGCGACATTGAAAGGGGAACTGTAACAAAAAACTTTTTAACTTCTGAGAGAGTTCTAATTCCGTGAGCGAATAGCCTTTTTTAATTGGTTTCAAATTTTATGACAAATGAAAAGGATTCATTATGCTTCTTTTTAATAGAGGATCAATACAAGATTATTTCATTTCAGAGGATTTGAGATCAGGACTTTTCTCTGCCCTGGATAAACTGGGTAAAAGAAACAAAGTCATCGCACTCCCACCCGATTTTACCCGCTTCCATTCCCGTGCCGGTGAATTAACGAAGTATGCCTGGGAATACTATCAGAATTCATTAACCGATATTTTGCCTGCATTGGGCACCCACAAACCAATGACGCCCGACGAAATTGTTGAGATGTTCCCTGGGGTTCCAGAGAATCTTTTTCGTGTTCACGATTTTAGAAATGGTTATATCACGCTGGGTACAGTTCCAGAGGATTTTATCAGATCTATTTCAGAAAACACCGTGGAATACGATTGGCCTGCACAAGTGTCCAAACTGCTGGTGAAGGAAGGGTTCGATTTGATTTTATCCATCGGGCAGGTGGTTCCGCATGAAGTTGCTGGTATGGCAAATTACAATAAAAATATTTTCATCGGGACAGGTGGTGCTGAGGGTATTAATAAAAGTCATTTTCTGGGCGCAGTTTTCGGTATGGAACGGATTATGGGGCGAATGGATAATCCCGTGCGTCAGGTATGGAATTATGCTACGGACAACTTCGCCAAATCTTTACCCATTGTTTATGTACTAACTGTGGTCGGCAAAGATGAGCAAGGCAAATTTGCGGTGAAAGGATTATTCATAGGCGATGACATCGAATGTTTCCAACTGGCGAGTGAGTTGTCATTGAAAGTGAATTTTGAAATGCTGGATCAACCGTTACAAAAAGTGGTTGTATATCTCGATCCTGCGGAATTCAAAAGCACCTGGCTGGGCAATAAAAGCATCTACCGAACACGAATGGCAATTGCTGATGGTGGAGAGTTGATTGTTTTAGCCCCTGGATTACAAGAATTCGGTGAAGATTTGCAGATGGATCAACTCATTCGGAAATATGGTTATATGGGTANNGAATTCGGTGAGGATTTGCAGATGGATCAACTCATTAGAAAATATGGCTATGTGGGTACAACTGAGATTTTGAGGGTGGTTAAAGAAAATGAAGATTTACAGCAAAATTTGGGCGCTGCAGCACATCTCATTCATGGTTCTTCTGAGGGACGATTCACCGTGACCTATTGTCCTGGAAAAATGACTCGAGAAGAGATCGAACAGGCCGGTTTTAAATTTGCTGATTTTAATGACATGATGAAAAAATACGATCCGAAAAAGTTACACGATGGATTCAACATCATGCCAGGTGGAGAGATAATTTTTTATATCTCTAATCCTGCCATTGGATTATGGGCAGGTAAAGATCGATTTGATAGGTAGGACAAAACGCCATTTTGTCCTCCATTAATGACTCTGTTGATTTTAATATCATTCATTAGCAAAAAACCACCACATATTGGGTAGCAGCAGTCCCTGACTGCTGCATATTATGGTCGAAGCGAAAAAATGGCGCTAAATCAATAGGGTCATTAATACCGTAAGAGTAAAATATGTTATATCTGTTGAGGGTAGTAATTCCGTAAAATGCTGTCATTTAAACTAATCAACATAGTTTTTTATTTTGAAACGAATTTTAAATCTATAGAAAGGATTACGACTTATGAAAATTGAAAAAAAGATTACTACAGGAGAAGTCTCTCGACGAGATTTTATCAAAACTTCGTCGATAGCAGGTGCTGGTGTACTTCTGGCTGGAAATCCAATCCTCAGAGCTGCCGACTTCAATAAACGAGAACGCATTGCTATTGTTGGCGTTGGCTCACGTTCTCGAATGTATCAAGATGCGATACAAAACGATTATAAAGAAAGTTGTGAACTGGTCGGGCTTTGTGATGTGAATTTGGGGCGATTAAAATTGGCAGTAAGTCGATCAATGAAAAATGCTGGGAAAAAACTGCCAATTTATGATGCCAAAGATTTTGATAAAATGATCGCGGAAACCAGACCAGATCGAGTGGTGGTGACGACAGTCGATGGATTTCATCATAAGTATATTATTCGATCCATGGAGCTCGGTAGCGATGTCATCACTGAAAAACCCATGACCATTGACGCTGAAAAATGCCAGGCGATCATCGACACCCAAAAGAAAACGGGCAGAAAATGTACGGTGACCTTCAATTATCGCTACTCTCCGCCACGAACACAGGTGAAAAATTTGTTGATGAGTGGGGTCATTGGCGAGATTTTGTCGGTTGATTTTCATTGGATGCTGAACACATTTCACGGTGCTGACTATTTTCGGCGCTGGCATAGTCAAAAAAAATTCTCAGGCGGACTGATGGTACACAAAGCGACTCACCATTTTGATCTGGTTAATTGGTGGCTTTCTGCGGTTCCTGTTTCCGTTTATGCTACGGGCAAACGGGAGTTCTACACGCCTGAAATGGTAAAGCGTTTTGGACTGAATAATCATCACGAGCGCTGCCATACCTGTCCCGAAAAAACAAAATGTGGTTTTGAACTCGATCTGGCAGCAGATAATAGCTTAAAAGAATTGTATCTGGATAATGAGCAATATGATGGATACTTTCGAGATCGATGTGTGTTTCGCCCTGATATTGACATTGAAGATACCATGAACGTTCTGGTCAAATACGATAATAATATAACACTGTGTTACTCACTTAATGCCTTCAACTCCTGGGAAGGCTATTATATTATTTTCAATGGGACGAAAGGCAGACTTGAACATCGAATTGAGGAGAAAGTTTATATCAGTGGCACAGACACAGTGCAGGGTGGCATTAAAGAAGGTGGAACCTATACACGAGTGATCCCTTTGCGAGGCCCTGCACAGGATTTCGAGCCCTGGTCAGGTGAAGGCGGACACGGCGGAGGCGATCAAGTCCTGTTAGCTGACCTGTTTTCTCCCGACAAGCAAAAGGATAAATATTTAAGGGCTGCGGATCAGCGTTCAGGTGCCTACTCCATTTTAATTGGTGCTGCTGCCAATCAATGTTTCAAGGCAGATGAGCCTGTCCAGATTGTCGATTTAGTGAAAAATATCGGCTATCCCGATTATCCCGAAATGCCGTCCAGAACAGCGTCGTTGCCGATGCCTGAAAAGATTTAAATGGCAAAATCATTTTGAATATAATTATTTTGCCACATATCATTTTATTAATTTTCAACGTAAGGATTTTTTCTATGAAAAAATATTATCTTGTCTTTATTTTTATTTTCATTTTAATCGGTTGTCAATCAGAAAGTAGAATTAGAGTCCTCAAACTGGCGCATGTACTTGATCCAAGCCATCCTGTCCATAAAGGCATGGTTTATATGGCGGAAAAAGTACAAGAAAAATCGGGTGGCAGAATGCGGGTCGATATTTATCCCAGCGGACAATTAGGGCAGGAGCGTGACCTGATTGAGTTACTCCAAATTGGTAGTTTAGCCATGACAAAAGTCTCCACAGCTCCGCTGGAAGCCTTTGTCCCTGAAATGAGAATTTTTGGTATCCCTTATGTCTTCCAGGATGATGAGCATCGATGGAAGGTTTTGAATAGCGAAATTGGTAAACGATTACTTCTGGCAGGGGAGAAGTTCTTCCTTCGTGGTATGTGTTACTATGATGCAGGTAGTCGTAGTTTCTACACCAAAGAAATACCGATAAACACCCCGGTTAATCTTAAAGGACTAAAGATTCGGGTGATGAAGAGCCTGACGTCATTCAAAATGGTGCAATCTTTAGGTGGTTCTCCCACACCGATTCCCTGGGGAGAACTATACACAGCACTCCAACAGGGCGTGGTTGATGGCGCCGAAAACAATCCGCCCAGCTTCTATCTCTCCCGCCATTATGAAGTGTGTAAATATTACAGTCTGGATGAACATACTTCTGTTCCTGATATTTTGCTCATGAGCACTGTGGTGTGGCAAAGCCTTTCACCGCAAGAGCAAAAGTGGCTCCAGGAAGCAGTGGATGAATCAGTAGAGCATCAGAAAAAACTGTGGAAAGAATCATCCGATGAATCTTTGCGAGAAGTTCAAAAGGCAGGTGTTCAAGTGCTTTACCCTGATAAGACTCCATTTCGAGAAGCAGTTCAGGAAATGCACGCTTCTTATAAAGGGACACCAATTTATGATCTCATACAAGAAATACAAAATATGAAAAAAAAGAGGGAAATTCATGCAGAAACTTACAACAATCATTAGCAAAATTCTCGGTGTTATTTTGATCATTTTGATGGCGATTATGGTGCTGGATGTGACGTGGCAGGTTTTCACTCGGTTCATTCTCCGCAATCCTAGTTCATTTACCGAAGAATTAGCTGGTTTTTTATTAATCTGGATCGGTCTGCTTGGCGCCAGTTATGCTTTTTACACGAAAGCTCATCTGGGAATTGATGTTTTGACTTACAAACTCATGGGTTTCAAAAAACAGGTTGTGGAGATTCTGATAAATCTCATCGTATTAGCGTTTGCGTTTTTTGTGATGTTTATCGGTGGCATGCGATTGGTGAATCTCACGTTCACATTGAACCAGATTTCACCCGCTTTGGGAATCGAAATGGGTTATATCTATCTTGTCATTCCAATTTCGGGAGTTATAGTGATTTATTATGCTATTTATTTTATCCTGGAAGCCTTTAAAATGAAGCCAACAGTTTTGGTTGAACACAAAATTAGCGCGATCGATTAAAGGGAGAAGAAATCTAATATTGAATACCTTTTGATTGTCATAAAAATAAACCAATGAAAAGGATAAATTCCAAAACATGGGAATTGAGGCCGCAGCCTTTCAAAATATGCAATGAGGAGTTATTTTCATGGATCTATCGGTTCTTGTTCTGATTATCAGTTTTGTTATTCTACTTGCGATGAATGTGCCAATTGCTTTTAGTATTGGAATCGCTACAATCTTAACGATGTTATTTACCATTGTTCCAATTCCTGCGGTTACTACCGTTGCCCAGCGAATGGCAACAGGAATTAATAGCTTCGCCTTGCTTGCTATCCCGTTTTTTATCCTCTCGGGGATACTCATGGGCAAAGGCGGAATTGCCCGACGATTAATCGACTTTGCTAAGGTTATTGTGGGGATGCTCCCAGGCGGTCTGGCGTATGTGAATGTGATTGCCTGCATGTTCTTTGGAGCAATTTCTGGATCTGCAGTGGCAGCGACGTCTGCCATCGGTGGCTTTATGATCCCAACCATGAATAAAGAGGGATATGATAAAAACTTTAACACGGCTTTAACAGTGACAGGATCAACCACAGGGTTATTGATTCCCCCCAGCAATGTGTTGATCGTTTATTCATTAGCCAGCGGTGGCGTTTCCATCGCAGCCCTGTTTATTGCGGGATATCTTCCTGGTATCCTACTTGGATTGGGATTGATCGGAGTCGCGGCAATCATTGCGAGGATGAAAAAATATCCAGTCGGAGAACGAGTTGGCATTTGGGAAGGGATTAAAAAACTATTAGATGCCATTCCCAGTCTGCTGCTTGTCGTCATTGTCATTGGCGGAATTATTGCCGGTATCTTTACAGCAACAGAAGCAAGCGCTGTTGCAGTTCTTTATTCGCTCCTTCTTTCTGTGATTATTTATCGAGAGGTGAAAATCAAGGAACTGCCAGGGATTTTGTTAAAAACAGTTGAAACAACAGCTATTGTTATGTTATTAATTGGAACATCATCGGGCATGTCCTGGATTCTATCGTATGAAAATATTCCCCAAAATATCAGTGCAACACTCATTGCCCTTACCGATAGCAAAATTGTCATCCTATTGATCATCAACATCATTCTGTTGATTGTAGGCACCTTCATGGATATGACTCCAGCAGTGTTGATTTTTACACCAATTTTTCTTCCTGTCGTTATACAGCTTGGTATGACACCGCTTCATTTTGGTATCATGCTGGTATTAAATTTATGTATTGGTCTTTGTACACCGCCAGTGGGCTCTGTCCTGTTTGTCGGTTGCGGCATCGGCAATACAAACATCGCCAGCATGACCAGAGCTTTAATTCCTTTCTACATCATCATGGTTTTGGTTCTAATGTTGGTGACTTATATTCCCTGGATTAGTCTGGTGTTACCGAGGGTTTTAGGGTACTAATTTGCGGCTTTAGCAGTTTTTAAAGTTTCAACTGTATTGTAATTTCAAAGTTATCGCAGTACAAAAAAATAAAACCACAGATTTCACCGATTACACAGATTTTTACACTCTGTGCTTCCGTTGGTCGTCTGTGAGATCCAATTCTTAATGGTCTGTTGTATAAAAAATTAAAAAATCACTTCTAATTATGTAAATAACACTCGATTTGGTATAAAAAAGACATATTTCTGGCATTATAAAAGTGTCAGGCGCGTGTATCCAACGTTTATGATCTAAAGATAAACCACCAGTTGTAATAAGAATATGAGGATTAAATTTTATATCACTTCCAAAAGTATCTAGAACGATGTAACTACAAGGAATATATCCGCCATATTCTTTGTTCCAAGAACGAAGTGACATTGCTGCTGCTGAAAAATAAAATTGAAACATGACCTGTCTATTGAGCAAGCAAATGGCTCGTAATTGCCAGGGAATGGTGAAAACTAAATGGAATTAGCCTACAGGCAGAATATCTGATAATCTCTCATCAGTCCATTTATACGTCGCTATTTTACCACAGGAAGAACAAAAACGAGATTTACAACTGTGAGGAATTAATCTCATTGAATAGAGAAAATTGCTTGTAAAGTAATGATGCCTGTTATATATTCCATATCGAATTTACTCTTAACTAAAACTTCAATTGTTAAAAAATCTTGATACAGTATATAACTCATAGATAGTCAGGTGGTTCTAAAAATATATGATAATCAGTAGATTAAGATTTCACCGATAACATGAGCAGCAACAAAAAATAATCTGTGAAATCTGCGAAATCTGTGTTCTCTTTGTCAATTTGCGAAGCTATGTTCTTTAATGGGCGATTTTTCGCTCATTTTTTTNNGCACAATGTCTATTTTGTAATAATTCAAAAATTATTCCTTGACAAAAAATAAATTTTTTATTATATTTGATTGAATCGGTTCAGTAATTTATCCAATTGTTTTCATAACTTCTATAATTAATAACTTAATAAAGCGATTTTTTATTTAATAAATCGGTTTAGATAATGCATCTAACCATTGGCGATATCTCCAGACTTGCAAATGTCTCAAAAGCCACGGTTTCTGCTGTTCTGAATAATAGACCCGGCATTTCCCAACAAACCCGTGATAAGGTTTTAGAAATTGTTAAAAAATATAATTATCGCCCCAGTCATGTTGCCCGATCGTTATCCATTCGTGAAACGAAGAGCATCGGTCTGGTCATCAAGGAGATCGTGAATCCATATTTTGCCAGAATCATGAAAGGTGTTTTCGACGGATGCATGGAAAATGGTTATACCGTTCTATTGGGGAGCTCAGAACTCTCTCCTGAAAAAGAACAACAGAGTATCGAAACGCTGTTAAATTATGGCGTCGATGGCTTAATTATTTCACCATTACAGGGGAGTGATATTGATTTTAGTTATCTGGCGAATTTAATTAGAGACGATTACCCCCTGGTTACGTTGAATGCAGTACAAAATTATCCCACAAATGTTGTAGATATCAATAACATGGAGGCGGCTTATAAAGCTGTTTCATATTTAATCGATTTGGGACATAAGAGAATCGCTTATTTTGCAGGCCCATATTTCTCAGCACATAGCAATGAAAGATTGCAAGGATACCAAAAATCCTTAATTGATAAAAATTTGCCTATCCAAAAGAACTGCATTGTTGAGGTAGGTTCCTATATCGAAAATGGATATGCGAAAGGAATCGAATTTTTTTCACAGAATGATGATTTTCCGACGGCAGTATTATGTTACAATGATCTCGTGGCAATCGGATTAGTGAATGCCTTGCTGGATTTGAATATTCAAGTGCCTGAGCAAGTCTCTATCATCGGCTTTGATGATATGGATTTTTGTAAATCATTTCGAATTCCTTTGACCACCGTTCAGATTCCTGCTTATGAGATCGGTAAGGCTGCAGCGGAATTATTGGTTAAGCAAATCAATCATCGCTCTAAACCTTTAAACGAAAAAGTTATTTTAGAAGCAAGTTTAATTAAAAGGAGCTCTTGTGTTGAGATAACATAGCATAGCCGTAAATATTGTAAACAATAAGTCTTGGAGAAATAAAGCATGGTAGACCTCAGAGGTTTTAGAAACCTCTGAGGTCTTTAAAAACGGAGATTTATTTCGATGGGCGAAAAACTGATACTGGATGAAAATCGATTCTTTAATTCTGATCTTAAGGTTCGAAAGATCGCACGAGAATTATATGATGGTGTGAAAGATTTACCAATCGTTAGTCCGCATGGGCACGTAGACTCGAAACTATTCGCTGAAAATAAGCCATTTCCTGATCCAACTGAACTCATCCTTATTCCAGATCATTATGTTTTTCGAATGCTGTATTCACAGGGCATCAACCTTGAAGAACTTGGAATCCCGACTATCGATGGAACACCGGTGGAAACGGATCACCGAAAAATCTGGCAGCTTTTTGGAGAGCATTATTATCTTTTTGCAGGCACACCAACGGGCGTCTGGCTGAATCACGAATTTTCTGTAGTATTCGGTATTAAGGAGAAACTGACAGGCAAATCTGCCATGCGGATTTATGACCAGATCAGCGAAAAGTTAATATCGCCCGAATTTTTACCCCGTGCCTTATTCGGTCGCTTTAATATCGAAGTGCTCACAACAACGGATGCCGCCGCAGATCAATTAGAGCATCATCAAAAAATCAGAGAATCAGGCTGGAAGGGGAATATTATTCCTTGCTTTCGTCCAGATGCTGTGATCAATATATTGATGAAAGGGTGGAAGAAAAATATTGACGCCCTGAGTCAGGTCAGTGGAATCGAGATTAGTTCATTTAAAGACTATATTCAAGCTCTGGAAAAACGACGTAACTTTTTTAAATCCATGGGTGCTGTTTCCACCGACCAGGGAGTTTTTAGCCCCTATACGCATGAATTATCACCTAAAGAAGCCAAAACGCTCTTTCAGAAGGCATTAAAGGGAAAAACAAACGAAGCGGATGCTGCTCAATTTACTGCTCACATGTTAATGGAAATGGCTCGCATGAGCATCGAGGATGGACTGGTGATGCAGCTCCATCCTGGATCGTTTCGCAATCATAATCAGACAATTTTTGATAAGTTCGGACCCGATAAAGGCTGTGACATTCCTGTTCAGACCGAATATACTCGCAATCTTCGCGAGCTACTTAACAAATATGGGAATGATAAGCGATTAACGCTCATCATATTTACACTTGATGAAACCACCTATTCAAGAGAGCTGGCTCCTCTGGCTGGACATTATCCCGCTTTGAAATTGGGACCTCCCTGGTGGTTTCACGATAGCATTGAAGGAATGATCAGATTCCGACAGATGGTGACTGAGACAGCAGGAGTTTACAATACCGTGGGTTTTAACGATGATACCAGGGCACTGCCATCCATTCCCGCCCGACATGATCTGGCTCGCAGAATGGATTCTNNTCACATTATCGACATGGAAGATGCTCGAAAAATGGGACATGCCCTGGCGTATGATTTGGTGAAGCAAGCCTATAAACTTTAATTTACTTTTGTCGTCTTATCATGCGTTTGAAAAGATATTAATTATTCAGGGAGTTCCATCATCGGTGGGAATTACAAAATAAAAAGGATCAAAGATGAAATTAGGACAATACTCATTCGGAATTGGAGATCGTTTTGCGCATCAAGGAATAGCCCAACTTAATGCCATCATCAAAGCAAAGGAACTGGATGTGGATGTTATTCCTGTCTGGAATAAATCTTATCGTGAGCACGAAATTATCGGCAGTAAACCAGCCGATACTCGACAAGAAGCAGATAACGCAGTTAGAGCACGTGGCTGGAGAAATGCTTATTTTGTCGATGCCGATCATATTGGAATGAAAAATGTGGACTTCTTTTTAAAATCATCAGATTTTTTTACCATTGATGTAGCAGATTTTATTGAAAAGCCAGTAGATCAGAAAAAAATCGATTTATTTGTCCGACAGCATGAAGATTACATTGGAGAACTAAATATTCCTGGGATTGATGAAAGTTTAACTATCTCGAAAGAGCGAATAGAAGAGATTGCCAGGAAATATCTTCTGGCGATTGAAGAAGCAGGTAAAATTTATGCTTATCTGTTCACTAAAAAAGGGCAAGATTCTTTTGTGGTTGAAGTATCCATGGATGAGACTAATAAATCCCAGACGCCTGTGGAACTATTGTTCATCCTTGCGGGTCTTTCCAAAAAAGAAATTCCTTTATCCACGATCGCTCCCAAATTCAGCGGTCATTTTAATAAGGGAATAGATTATGTGGGGGATATAAATCAGTTCGCTAAAGAATTTGAACAGGATGTTGCAGTAATCCAATTCGCGATAACGGAATTTTCCCTACCACCTGATCTTAAGCTCAGTATTCATTCAGGCAGTGATAAGTTCTCCATCTACAAACCAATTCGACAGGCTTTGAATAAGTTTAATGCGGGTGTCCACATTAAAACCGCTGGTACGACATGGCTGGAGGAAATGATTGGTCTGGCTGAAGCAGGTGGGGGGGGACTGGCTCTTGCTAAAGAAATCTACCGACAGGCATTTACACGATTTGATGAGTTGAGCAAACCTTATGCGACAGTAATTGATATTAATAAGAATCAATTACCAGTACCTGAAGTTGTGGATAAATGGGATGAGGAAGCTTTCACCTCCACGCTGAGACATAATCCGATAAATCCACGCTACAATTCTCATTTTCGGCAATTGCTGCATGTGGCGTACAAAATTGCCGCAGAGATGGGGGAGAGGTATCTCAAATTGTTGGCTGAATATGAAAAAATCATTTCAAAAAATGTTACTGAAAATATCTTTGAGCGACATATCAAACCAATTTTTATAAGTGATAAATGACATCGTTGATTTAGTCTATCTTTGAAAATATTGTCAACGAAAATATCGGGCTTATGAACTCAAAATTACTCAAAAATAGTGTTTTTCAACAATGTCATAAATGACCAATTTTGACTCAAGGTGAACATCATGAGTTATTTAGAAGAAATATTTGGATTGCACCGTAAAGTTGCAGTTGTCATCGGTGGCGGCGGTGTTTTAGCTGGTGCCATGGCGGAAGGATTGGCAAAAGCAGGTGCCGATGTGGCAATTCTTGATCTGAATTTAGAGAATGCCCGAATGAAAGCGGAGCAGCTTTCCTCTTATGGAGTCCAATCTCTGGCTATCCAGGTCAATGCTACAAGCAAAAGAGATTTAGAAAATGCTGATAAGCAGATTATGGACGCATTGGGAAGAGTTGATATATTAATTAATGCACCAGGGATTAATTCCTCAACACCATTTTTCGATATAACTGAAGAGGAATGGGACAAAATCATGAATGTGAATCTCAAGAGCATGTTCCTGGCGTGCCAGATTTTTGGGCAGCGGATGAT
>JABAOH010038391.1_pt1 | contig 11966 bp, 7 predicted proteins | sample 7062181 | NCBI WGS metagenome assembly JABAOH01 (sample SAMN14538630, study PRJNA623070) | marine sediment metagenome | biome: marine biome [ENVO:00000428]; feature: marine pelagic biome [ENVO:01000023]; material: deep marine sediment [ENVO:00002113]; isolation source: pool of 5 deep marine... | reverse complement strand
CCCCCTGAAAGAGGGACTCGATATCGATGGTGAACTTTCCTTAGGCGGTCCGCTGACCAGCAACGGGAATTTTTATTTCACCAGTCGCTATTTTCATACAAACGGCTTATTTCCTACTGAGTTCCGTCGCGAGATCAATACAACTTTAAAGGCGAATTATTCTCTAACACCTAGTGATCGATTGACTGGCTATATCTCGATAAATGATGGCGGCAAGCTGCTCGGCTGGAAAAACCGAACTTACAGCTTCATGTACACCTATTATCCGGCAGGCAATCCCCTTAACCAGAAACTTGGACTTTTAGGTTATCTGAAGTGGATTCACACTTTTGATCCGAGCACATTTTTCGAAATTAAAGTCGCCTCTCTGAATAATAGGTTTGAAGCTGGTCATGTCGATCCGGACAACGATGGGATTATCGAGTATGATGAGACGGATGGGGACTTTATCATTATCGATACACCAGCCCTGTCCGAGAAGTACTTGCCCTCAACCGGAGAAGGATGGTTCCATCAGGATCCTGGTAATGATCAGTCAAACCAGGCAGCCTCATTTGGAAATCAAGTTAGAGTAGCAAAACCGGCGTTTTCTTACAGTAAGCTGAATACAGATAATCTAAACATTAGTGGGGATCTTGTCAAGCAAATCAACTTTAATCACCAGTTGAAGCTTGGTTTCAGCTATAACTATAGGACAATCGATATGTTTACGCAGGCAACCTCGATCTCCCGTTCTAAAGTCGATCCGGTTTTTCCCTTTGATCAAGGTTCCATCGAGGTACACCCCTGGGATTTCGGTACTTACATTCAGGATCGCATAGAGTACAAGGGTATCATTGTCAACGCGGGTATCCGTCTTGACGGCTATAATACCAAAGGCCAGGAGATCGGCGAGCTGTTTACAGATACCTGGAAGCAGGATACATTGTCCTCAGGTGCCATTGTTGCTAGTTGGAATCGTACCAAGGATACACCAAGTCACACGTATGTTAGCCCACGCCTGGGTATCTCGCATCCCATTACGGAGAATTCCTCGATGCATTATTCCTGGGGACTCTATATAACACCACCTAGTATTTCTAGTATTTATAATTGGGCATACGAGGTGACTCCTGTTTACGCTCTGGCCGGTACAGCAGATCCGGATCCGGACCCAGTTCGCTCAACTGCCTACGAGATTGGGATTCAAACGGCATTCTTACAGGACTACGGTCTCGATTTGACCGCGTACTACCGAGACATGCGTAATTCCGGAGGCGCTGGCTATTTGCTTGCTATCCCTGCGGATGTACCGGTACTCTCGCAATTAACCTATAGCACTAGCGGTGGATACAGCGATTCACGAGGCATTGAGCTCAATATTTGGAAGCGGCCGGGTGGCTTTTTCCACGGCAGGTTTAGTTTCTCCTATGCCTATACCAAGTCGAGCGTAAATGCCGGCGATATTGCACTGGAACCGGCTAAAACTCAACTCACCAGCGCGGATGTGGACATCGATTGGGACGACCGTTTTCTGTGGCCAACCTACGCAACCGGGCAAAATGTAATCAAGGCTAAGCTAACACTTTTGTTCAACTTGCCGTTTGATATCCAAATTTCTTCTTACACAAATTACAATAGTCCCTGGCGCTACACACCTACCGGAGACATCACCGACAGAAGATATCGCGTTCTTGAAGACGGCGAATTCTTCCTGCAAAGTGATCTACGTATTACCAAATATATTTCATTTGCCAATATGCGTGCGGCAGTCTTTTTTGAAGGAAGGAATATTTTCGATCGCGTGAATGTACTCCGCTTTGATACCTATTTACCTGGTGATGCCCTCTTGTACGAGAACGAAGGGAATCCATGGGGCACACTGGAACGACCCTGTGATTCAAGTGGTGTTCCATTCGCTGGAATTCCGCGTCAACTTTACGGCGGTATCGAATTCTACTTCTAGGTAGTGCGGATGAAAGCTGGAACAATAAAATAAACTTAAGGAGATATAAATTATGAAACGAACTTTATTCGGAGTCCTGATGCTTCTGCTTCTGTTTGGGATGGCTACCATCCCGAATGCCCTTGGGCAGTACGCACATAAAGGACTTGGCATTTTTACAGCCGGTGACCTCTGGGAGACCATGATACCTACAGGTATTAAGGTAAGTTACCACGAGGTTGCCGATGATCCAAACGCCCTGACTAACACCTTTCGGATGGGACAGAACGACCGTGCCTGGACCACTCCGTGCACCATGTATCCCGCTGGTTTTAACATGCATCTTCCCTGGGAGCTGCACATGCACCTAATTGTATACAGTCCGGATGATATTAATAATTTCACTTCGGATACGGACCCTCGTGCCAAGAACTACGTATATGCATTTCCCACTTCAAAGCTTCCAGGCGCTGAAAGTGTGACCAGCAATAATATGGATAACGAGTGGGGTGCTGCGCCATGGGTTGATCCGTCAAAACGGCACGCCCAACTTTATGAAGCCTGGTATCCGACTAATGTTGGATTGGAACTCAAGGTGCGGGCGCGTCAATTTTCCATCAACACGGCAAACATGAACGATTTTATAGCCGTTGAACTCGAAATAACCAACACAGGTGTTTTCGATCCCGATGGCGACGGTACTCCCGAGGCCACGGACCATGTAATTGATTGTTTTGCCCTGGGGATTCGAAACGAGGTCATTGGAGGTATGCCCAATAGCAAAGCCGGTACCCGATGGGGCGGAATGGGTTGGGGCAACGGACGTTGTGCGGGCTATGATGCTACACCGGACGCAACTGGAGCTCCTTGGGCCTTACCCGTTACTTTTCGTACTCACGTTCCGGATGCTTCCTTGGATGAGAGTGGCTGGGTTCCGGACGAAGCCCGCCCCGTAGGGCAGATCAAGGGCTGGAAATTGCTAGCAGACCTTTGGGATGGTCGTACCTTTCTGGCAGTAAAACAGGGTAACATGGACGGCGGAGCTTTAGCTCCTGATAAAAAGACGATTTATGACTCACATCCCATCGGCGAAGGATCAGAACGAGGCTATTACATGTCTGCTGGTAGGCAGTGGGGTAATGAAGATTACTATCCCTATGAGGATTTTGCCACATTTTGTGGAGTCTTTTTCGAAGACGGCGGCAAGACTTGGGATAGAACTAGGATCCAACCGATTAAACCCGATCCTAACTGGTTTGATGTCAGTCAAGCCTATGAAGAAGGAAATCCCATATCGTTCGCGAGTATTGTAAAGCCAGAGGGAACTCGTGGCAAGCCCGCAGGAGACATGAAATCGACGGACGTATTTCGACAAAACTGGGAACGTAATTTCCCTGGCACGCCTTCACCTGGTATTGCGGCGGAAGACGAATGGCTCAATGGTTATTCGGCTCAACATAATTTTGATGGCGACCAGACAATAGGTGTAGGACCGTTTTCACTGGACGTGGGCGAGACTATGACTGTGGTATTTATCGATTATGCCGGATATCGACTCAAAGGCGTTCGAAACGCTGTTAAAGCCGCCCGTTGGGCCTATGAGAACGATTGGAACGTTCCGGAACCGCCCCCGACACCCGACCTGGAAGTTCAAAGAGCCTTGGTAGGCGAGGACTATAAGATCGCGGTTAAATGGGACGACAGAGCGGAATCCGCTTCGGATTTTGCAGGTTACAAGGTTTACCGGGTCTCGGCATTTCCATTAATTGACATGACAAAGCATGGCATGCAGCTTTTAGATCACTATCATGAACAAACCGATCCGAACATGACAATGGACGAAGTCGCCGCTGCATTTGGCGAACCAAACAATCCAAATATAAGTGTCCCGGATGGGTATTGGCTTGAATTTGATCCTGCAGCATATGGACCGTGGAAGCTCATGGCTAATATCCCTGCAAGTGAACTCGGCAATTACCTTAATCCAGATGACGATGCGGGCACATACAAATATGCGTTCGTCGACGAAGACGATGTGATAGCATTTGGTCGTACGTTTTGGTATTATGTGGCTGCATACGACAATGAAAGTGGAAACATTGCCGGTGTGAACTTTTCCAATCTGGAAACCCACAGGATAAATGTGAATGGAGCCGCGGGTACCTGGCAAGGAACCTATTACTACGCGACTGCGAGCACTTATTTTCCAACTTCGGCTCAAGGTATTAAAGACATTGGAGCGAACTTTATACTTCAAGTGCCTCAGGCTACAAGGGATGAACTCCTGGATGGAATCAAGAAGATCCAGGTCAAGCCGAATCCGTACATTGTACAGGCTCCTCACGATGTTGAGTTGGAGCATAAAGTTGTTTTTTATAATCTAACAAAAGAGACCAAAATCACCATATTTGATCTCTCGGGTCAACTTATTGATGTTCTCGAGTATTCCGGACATAATGATGAGCCTGGAAATATATTCTGGGATATGTTCTCCAAGGATGGAGCAGAGGTTGCAAGTGGACTGTATATATGGGTGGCTGAATTCGCATTCGGCCAACAGCAGGGTTACTTAGCGATCATGCGCTAAAGATAAATGATAACAATAAATGTCAACAAAGAGACAAATTAATCTTTTTAGGAGATAGAAACTATGAAACAAGGATTTATCAAAATTATGGCGCTGGTGGTTGCTTTCCTGATAGCAGTTCCCTGTTCCGCGCAGGTGATGAGGAAAAACGGCATGACTGGTGCTTCAATCCTTAAGGTCGGTGTGGGCGCTCGGGCCGTCGCATTAGGATCAGCAGCAACCACTCTATCCGGCGACGCCAACCAGGTATTCTGGAATCCTGCCGGAATCAGCATCGATAGAGGAAAAACTCAGGTTAGTTTTTCATATAATAACTGGATTGCAGACCTTTCCCACAATGCTTTTGCTGTCAGTCATAACTTTGAAGATTTGGGCACGTTTGCAATTGGTGGAATGATGTCAGGTGTCGATGGAATCGAAGCTAACCGTGATGTAGTACCAGGTCTCGCGGATGTTACTTGTATAATACCTCCGCGAGCTTTGACTACGGCAGCGTGTTTTTAACCTTGTCGTACGCAAGGGCGATGACCGATCGACTAAATCTTGGTGCTTCTGCTAAATTCTACCAGGAAACCATCGATGACCAATCAGCCAGTGCTGTTGCTTTTGATTTTGGTGCACTATATAATATTGGATATCGAGATTTGACACTTGGTGCACGAATCAACAATGTGGGATCGGATATAAAATACTATAATATAGCAGCCAGCTTACCCATGATCTTCAGCTTTGGAATATCCATGAGCGCTATTCAGGGAGATGGTTTCAATCTGAAGGGCTTTGTGGATGCCACCAAACCTCTGGATTCGGATCAGCTTGTTTTTGCCGGGGCAGAGGCTATGTTGTTTGACATGGTGGCGATTCGTGGTGGTTACAAGTTTAATTATGTTGGCAAAACGGATAACTATAAAGCCAGGGAAGAAGGCTGGTTTGCTGAGAGAAGATATAATCGCACTGACGAGAACTGGACCGTTGGAGCTGGAGTCGAGATCCCTTATGGAGGTTACAGCTTAATAGTCGATTATTCTTATACTGAATTCAATATTTTGAAAGATGTTAATCGTTTTAGCCTGACAATCGCTTTTTAAGCAAGCTTGCCTGACTAAGAGGCTTTAATGCCATTAAGTTAAGATTAAAAATATGTAATGTCATTCCGCGCTTGTCACGGAATCTCCTCTACTGCAAATCTCAGGGGATTCCTGCCTGCGCAGGAATGATAGAATGATCGATAACTTAATGATAGTGTGTTAGGCTTTAATTATAAGAATTATACATGTTCTTGTCAGTGACAATTTTTTAGCTGGTATAAAAACGTGAGTGCTCGCGTTTGAAATTTGCGCGGGCACTCATTTTATTAATATAAGCAGTTAAGAATTCTTTAGAATTTAAAAGTCTTATTAGTTGAATTACACTTCAAACAAATATAAAATGCGCCGAACTATTTCTCTTTTGATCATTGCGAGTTTCATCATCCTGACATCATCTCTCTTTCATTGTAAATCCTGGCGAAAAATTGAAACAATTAAGTTGGTCAGAATAGAGCAAGAACTGACTATAGCTACCGATGGTCAAAATACTCCCATTTCTTTCGGAAAAGTAAGAGCTATTGATCGTGATAATTTTGGTAATCTTTATGTACTCGATGCAGAAAATCACAAGATTTATAAATTTGATAGAGCAGGAAAATTTATAAGTTCCTGGGGTAAAAAGGGAGCAGGTCCAGCAGAATTTCGTGATCCAAGAGCTTTGTGTGTGGTGGGTGATTCTTTGGTTTATGTATTTCATGAAGGACGAGTTGACGTGACCGATGTCAATGGAAAATATAAACGTAGAATTGTCGCACACTCTGTACATGATGTAAAGGCTGCTTCAGATGGACGGATTATTTATAATTTCCAGAACCAATCTCTCTATCCTGGCTATTGCTTCTCAGTTTACACGCCGAATTCAGAGTTGATTTCTAACTTTCGTAAATCGATTGCCCGTAAATATAAGTCAGAAATGGCTGATGTTGGTTTTATGGACTTGAACAGTAAAGATGAGATTATCTATTTTCAGGCATTTTTAGATAGCATTTTTATCTACGATCTAAATGGGACACTTATAAGGAGCTATCAACAGAATTTAGGATTTCAGCCGGAACCTCTGACAGATGAAAAACAGGTCATGTTTAATGAGGATATTTTCGTGGATACTGAGGATCATGTCTTTGTCCTTCGGGTATTCCTAGAAGATCAGCAGGAGGGCATCTTTATTAAACAGATTGATGAATACGATCAGAACCTCCAACTAATAAGAAAGTATGAATTACCGGAGCCGATCACGCTTTCAATCGGTTTTAATCTTATCTCACCATGGTACCACAAATTCGCAAAAAGGGACAAACAATTTTTGTTCTTTGTGTCGCAACCTAAAGATCATTTAGAGGTCTACATCCCCGATAACTTACAGGATCTGGAATAAGGGAGTTTTCATCTATTGTTATCAAGAAAAAAAAATCTTCACAAGCGATTGGACGAGACCATTTCCAGAAAAAAACAATGGTTTTTTCGGATTTTGCTTGTTCTGATGCCCATCGTTTTGTGGATTGCAATTGAGTTGTCACTTTCCCTCATTTTGAAAAGCGAAAAGCCTTTTCGTCTAATTGAAACCGAAGGCTCAGAAACTTATTTGATAAATCAGTCATATTTTGACCAGTTTTTCCTGTACCAACTTCCCCAGATGAATAACCTTTCGGTCTCAAATATCAGAATGCCTGTTCATAAGGAAAATACTTTACGTATTTTTTGTTTGGGAGGATCGACGACATTGGGTTATCCCTATAATAATATTCTTGATTATGGATGTCCGGTTTCTTTTCCACGGTTTATGGAGAATATCTTAAACGACCAAAAGCTACCCCAAAAAGTGGAAGTGATGAATCTGGGATGCAATGCTCTAAGTAGCCGTGAGATTAAACGAGTTTTGCGAGATGTTATGGATTTTTCTCCGGATGTATTTGTTATTTATACCGGGCATAATGAATTTTTCGGACCCAATGAGTTTGCGATTTCTAAAAGCAAACAATTTCTTCTGACTCATCGATGGGCTGCAGATGTTTTTGATCTCTTAAGACAAACCTGGCTTTATAAAGGTATGAGAAAACTCCTTAAGAATCTTTTCGGATTGGGCAAGCGAGAGAAAGTGGATTTCAAAGGATGGAGTGAGAATAACTTCGTTCCATTCGATTCTAAACTGGAAAAAAGATTACAGAATAATTACCGAAAAAACTTGATAACACTGATTAAATCGGCTCAGAAATCCCGTGTTCCAGTGTTTTTATCTACCGTGGTATCAAACTGGATGTTCCCCCCATTTATGTCGGTTCATAGTAAACAATTACCTGAAAACGAATTAGCTCAATGGAATATTCAATTTCAAGAGGGTAAGAGATGGTTGCAAGAAAAGGATTGGAGAAAAGCGCTCCAATTTTTTACAGCGGCTGAAATTATCGATTCATTGTATGCAGACCTCCATTTTCAAAAAGCAAAGGCACTTCGAGAAGGGGGAGATATGGATAGGGCAATCGCCTATTTCAAAAGAGCAGTTGAACTGGATGCTCTTCCTTTTCGAGCACGGTCATGGATAAATCCGATCATCAGGTCTGTTAGTAAGGAATTAAATATCCCGCTTATCGACCTGGAAAAACAATTTATTAATCTCTCCAAGCAAGGGATTCCAGACCCCGATCTCCTTCTCGAACATCTTCATCCAAATGTAAAAGGTTATTATCAAATGGCTGAATTAATTGCAGATTGTATCATCAGCCAATATTTTGGTACGAACTCTAAGGTGAGATTAATTCGCCCCTTGGAGTTTTATCTGCAAGAATACAATATCCATCAATTATCAATCGATAAGATCGAGTACGATCTATGTCTCAAGGGTAACTATTTAGAACGACTCAGTCTTTTTAATCCAGAAGTGAGAGAATTTCTTTTTAATGTATGTACACGGGCTTATGAGGACGCAGTAAGAATTAGAGATGAATATCTAAAAAGTCAGGGCGAACAATGGTAAATCATTCTCCAATGAATTCGGAAAGCAAGAGCTTAAATCAAATTACTCATCTGGTATTTTACCTGCTCTTCTTTCTATCTGGTATCAGTGGACTCGTTTATGAAATCATCTGGATGCGGAAATTAAGCCTGATCTTTGGCAACACTGTTTATGCGACCAGTACGGTATTGACAACGTTTATGGGAGGACTTGCGCTGGGGAGCTACTGGTTCGGACGTATCGCTGATCGAAAAAGGAACCTCATCCAATTATATTTCTTTATCGAGCTTGGAATTGGACTCTCAGTATTTCTGCTCATGTTTTTTTTCCTTCGTATCATGGACAGTGCCTACATCTGGAGTTATAAAACGATTCAGGCAGGACCAGTTATTTTGAATATGGTCCGTTTTATATTAGCGATTATATGTTTAATCATTCCTACCACTCTCATGGGCGGAACCTTGCCAGTAATCAGTAAATTATTGGTAAAAAAGAGGAAACACTTAGGCCTTGAAGTTGGTAATCTTTATGCTCTGAACACTTTAGGTGGAATGGTCGGATGTTTCATTACCGGCTTTTTTCTCATCAAAAACCTGGGAGAAATGAGTGCAACTCTCGTAGCGATAGCGATCAACGTGATTGTTGCCTTTGCCATTTTGGCTTTGGGGCGGTTTGTATTAAGTAATCAAAACGAGAAAAGCAAAATTGATCTAAAAGAGAATTTAAAAACCGTCACACATCTGAAATCTCATGAAAGTAACGTTAAGTTATCCAACAAAAAGGATATTAGCTCTCTTAAACCATTTGCTGTGTTGATCATCTTTGGACTCGGCGGATTTGCCTCCCTTGCCTACGAAGTCGTCTGGACTCGCGCACTCTTGTTTTTTGTTAGCAGTCGGATTTATTCTTTTTCAATTATCTTAACCACTTTCCTTTTTGGAATCATGCTGGGCAGTTTCATATATGCCCAAATCGTTGACCGTCTTAAAAGACCATATCTCAATTTGGGAATCATCGAGATCATAATCGGTCTTTCTGCATTAGTGACGATTCCGATAATTCAGCATCTTCAAAATTTTAACATCTGGATGGGGGAACGCATCGGTATTTCCAGTTGGACTGGAACCGTGTTTATTCTGTTTTTTACCTGTGCCATTGTGCTTCTCCTGCCGACATTTCTCATGGGAGCAGCCTTTCCTCTCGTCAATCGTATCTATGTCGCAGAACTCTCTCATTTAGGCAGAAAAGTAGGCAACGTATATTCGGTTAATACTGTCGGGGCCATTATCGGTTCGTTTTTAGCAGGATTTGTGATTATGCCTCTCCTGGGTATAGTCACTTCAATTATAGTACTGGCAACGCTAAATGTGGGCATTGGTATCTGGGCGACTTTGCTTGAAAATCAAACCAGAAACATCAGAAGGATCGGTTTGGTAATTTCAGCTTGTGCGCTAATCGTGCTAACTGTTGGCGCCTGGTTGTCGTACACGAACAATCCTATCGTCGCAGCTCACCCTGTTTTTAAGGGCAACCGGGTTGAGTATTATCGGGATACACCATCTGGAAGTCTGTCTGTTTTAAAAAATATTGAGGAGATCGGACCCTGGGGGCGAAATGTGAAGTTCCTGAATATAAATGGCAATAATACCGCGCATACCACTTTTGCCGATATCGTTGTACACAAGATGCTGGCTCATGTACCAATGTTATTTCATTCTTCTCCCAAAGAGGTTTTAATCATTGGTTTTGGTTTTGGAAGCACTTCGCATTCTATTATAAATTATGATGATGTTGATCGAGTAGACTGTATAGAGCTGATAGCAGAGGAACGTGAGACCGCTCGATTTTTCCTCACCGAAAATCATGGAGTTCTGGAAAATTCCCGTTTTAATTTTATTGTCAATGATGGGAGAAACTATCTCCTCGTTACTGACAAAATGTACGACGTGATCTCTTTCAATGCCATTGATCCGAAAATGAGCCCAACGCTTTATACTCAGGACTTCTATGAGCTTTGCAAGAAAAGGCTCAAGAAAGACGGACTTATTGCTGCCTGGTTGCCTTTTTATGGTTTGGAACCACGAGAAAACCTTTCGATCATTCGAAGCTTTTTAGAAGTGTTCCCTCATACTTCATTATGGTATTGCAATCCAGAACATTATGTGCTGCTAGGTAGCGTTGAACCGTTGTCTGTTGATATTGATGTGTTGAAAAGTCGTTTTGAGTTGCCAGAGATTAAACAAGACTTAAAAGAAATCCATCTCGATGATTTTCGTACGTTTCTTACAACCTGCATTATGGACGAACGCGGTCTACGAAAGATGGTTGAAGGTGTTCCGCTGAATACGGATTTAAATCCAGTTGTCGAGTTTAGTCGTGTATCCGCAGCTCGGACTTTTGCTGAGCTTTATAGAAGGTTACTTGATGAACTTGAAGTTTTTCCGTCAAATATTCGCCAAGGTTTCAATAACCAAAGAGATACACTCCTTGTTAAAGAAGTGGAGCGCTTCGGCGTAAACAATGCAGAATTACTAAAGGGACTGGGTCTGTACGAAACTTCTACCTGGGAAAAAGATTCCAGGCTGAAACTTCAAGCATACAAGCAAATTAAAAATGCGATACGTGAAAATCTCGAAAATGATTTTAACTTAATCTTTTTTGTCGATTGGATCCAACATCAAGATTTAGCGGAAGCATTGGATTTATTTAGTAAAGCAATAGAGATCGAGCCACGATTTGCCAAAGCGTATGTTTTTATCGGCATGGCTCTTTTGCAACAGGGAGAAGTGGACGAGGCTGCTTCGATGTTCCGTAAGGCGCTGAGTATTAATTCAGAATATGTATCTGCTAATTTTAATTTTGGCTTGACCTGTGAAGTAAAGCAGAACTGGCAAGGAGCGATAAAGGCTTATGAAAAGGTATTAACGATCCAGGACAATTTTTATACGCATACGAGAATCAGCAACGCCTACGCCTATTATGGAGACCTGAATAAAGCAATCTTTCATTGTCGAAAGGCATTGGACTTAAATCCACGAAACGGTCCCTCTTATTTTAATCTGGGGCTTTTTCTGGAGAAGCAGGGTAAGACAAAAGAGGCAATCCGTTCATTTGAAAAGGGATTAAAATTTAATCCAGAGGATCAGAAAGCGAGGGAACAGCTACAAAGGTTGAGGAATTTGATAGAACGGTGAATGGTACATAAATCTGACATTTTATAAATATATTTCTCAGATATACTTACATTTTAGTGAGGCAAGGAAAATGATATCAATTATAAAACTTTTTAGATCGGGAGGTAAATGCATTTTTTTGTGTATGCAAATGTTACTAATTTTAGCTTCTATATTAATATTTTCAAGTTCAATATTTGCCCAGGACCAACAAATAAATTTCTTCATCGATCATGCGCAATCT
>JABAOH010060387.1_pt1 | contig 11969 bp, 11 predicted proteins | sample 7062181 | NCBI WGS metagenome assembly JABAOH01 (sample SAMN14538630, study PRJNA623070) | marine sediment metagenome | biome: marine biome [ENVO:00000428]; feature: marine pelagic biome [ENVO:01000023]; material: deep marine sediment [ENVO:00002113]; isolation source: pool of 5 deep marine... | reverse complement strand
GATGATGCCATTTCCGTCCAGCAAACATCGGACGGAGGATACATTTTTGTCGGCTCAACCCATTCATACGGCGCCGGTCATTGGGACGTTTACCTGGTCAAAACTGACTTCACTGGCGTGCCGGAATGGACTAGGGTCTACGGCGGAGTTGCGGATGACCGCGGAACTTGGGTGGAACAGACCACAGACGGAGGATACATCGTGTCTGGTTACACGGAATCTTTTGCACCCTACCGTGGGGTCTATCTGATCAAGACGGATTCGCAGGGTGACACCCTATGGACCAGAGCCTTAGATGCTTCAGGTTGCTACTTCGCCGTAGGTAAGCATGTCCAGCAAACCCTGGACGGAGGCTATATTGTGACAGGATGGAGCACCTGCAATCCGGACCCGGGCAGTTATGATGACGACGTCATCTTGATCAAGACTGACGCAAACGGAGACACCGTGTGGACCCGACACTTCGGCGGAGGATACCCTGATTGGGGTCATTCCGTCCGACAGACTTCCGATAGCGGCTATTTGGCCGTCGGCTTTTGGGAATCGCGCGAGCCTTATGACCTGGACGTCTATCTTATCAAAACCGACTCCCAGGGGGATAGTCTGTGGACTAGAACCTATGGGGGCGGCATGCCCGACGTGGGTGCCAACGTTCTGGTGAACGCGGATGGAACATGCATCGTTTCGGGAGAGACTAAGTCCTGCGGCGCCGGTTCTATTGATTTCTATCTGGTCAAAATAGACCCTTCCCTGCAAGGAATCGTTCGTGGCGATGGAAATGGGGATGGAGCGGTCAACTCCAGTGACGTGGTCTATCTGATAAACTATCTGTTTAGAGACGGTTCTCCTCCGGAGCCGCCGATAGCCGGGGACGCCAACTGCGACGGACTGGTGGGTGTAGAAGATTTGATCTATCTGATAAATTATTTGTTTGCAGGCGGGACCGAACCGGGGTGTGAGTGCGCGTAGCGCGAAGGTCGAGAATCTCTCCGCCCCTTGAGAGCACGACACTTCCTGCTATGGGAGGTCCCGTTTAAATTGTGAACCGGAGTTCTTCTACACCGGAGCTGAGGAGAGTTGTGGCTCCAAAAATGCGGGCCTAAGGCTTTGCCTGTTCCTCCTCCTGTTTCTTGGGCAGAAGCAGAACGAATCTTTTCTCTTTGCCCCTCATCACCGTCAGCATTATCTGTTCTTTCTCCTTTAGCTGATCTAGGCTTTGCTTAAAGCCCTCCAGGTCGTCGATCTCAAACTCCTCTACCTTCTTGATCACGTCCCCGTCCTCCAACAAGGCCGTGCTGGCCACTCCCCCCACCTCCACGAAGGAGACCAGAACACCTTCTTTGTCCTCCAGCATATACTGTCGGTATATCACATCCGTGATTTCTTGAACGGTGAACCCCAGTTCGGTCTCGAATTCGTCTGCCTTCACCTTGGGCTGCATAGAGATCTCCACGGAGATGGTGGTATCCGCGCCTTCTCTGACAATCCTGAGGCGGGCGGGCTTTCCCACGGCGCTCTGTGACACCAGAACCTGAAACTTGTTTAAGTCTTCCTCTTTCTCCGCAGAGATCTTCTCTCCGTTATATTCAACCACTATGTCGCCCGGCAGGAGACCCGATCTTTGGGCAGGGGAATCAGGAATTACGTCTGAGATCAAAACGCCCTCCAGCAGGGAACCTCCGAAATACTTGGCGTAATCACGGCTCAGAGGCTGGATGGCTATACCGATCCAGCCCCGCTCGATGGTGCCGCTGGTCAGAAGCTTGTCTTTTACCTCGTTGGCTGTGTTCATGGGAATCGTAAAGCCTTGCCCCCTACCGAATCCAATGGAATTTATTCCGATAACTTCTCCTCTGAGATTCACCAGGGGTCCGCCGGATGAGCCTGGATCGATGGCCGCGTCGGTCTGGATGAAATCATTAATCAGCTGATTTTCCAGAGGAAGGTTGGGAAGCACCCTTCCCTTGCCGCTGACGATGCCAAATGAGACGGTTCGATCGAATCCGTAGGGATTGCCCACGGCAACCACCCACTCTCCCACCTCCACCTCATCCGAATTGCCCAGCCTGGCCACCGAGAGCTNNGTCCGTTCCGATAATTTCCGCCGGGTATTCCAGCTTGCTGGGAAGGGTCACGGTTATGCTTTTGGCATCATCCACAACGTGCTCGTTGGTCAGAATAAAGCCCTTCTTATCCACCACCAGACCGGAGGCTAAGGATTTATATTTTATCTGACCGGTCTTCTTGACCACCTCGATATGCACCACCGACGGTTTTATGGTATTTGACACCGAGATGATGATGCTCTGTAAATCGTCGAAAAGCTTGAGCGTCTTCTTGTCGTTTCCCCCGGAAACAAGGGTGGAATCAGCCACGTTGAAGCAAAAGAACAAAAGCCCTGAGAAAATAAGGATTGGGGAAATGCGCTTTCTCATATCTCCTCCCGGATAATTTTTGCCTTTCATACCAGAGATGCCAAATCCGATTCATCTCTTATACGAAATTACTATATATATTTATCGACAATTGCCCCGGTCAAGTGAAAAAGTCAGGCTGCAGCCCAGTCGACAGGCTCCGCAAATGCCCGGATGTCTGCCGTGGGCAGATCTTGAAGACCTGGACCAGGGATTTATCCTGAAGAACCTGCATGTACAGGCTCGTGTGGATGTGATGCGGTCGGAAAGACCAAATTTTTTCAATCAGGGATGCAACAGATTTGGAGTTGAAGCGTATATTATTTTGCGTTTGGCGCGCAAGTTTTTGCAGGAGAATAGATCTGAACTAGAGATAGATCCGTACTGAGGAAGCAGCCGCAAGATTTTCTTGACAATGGGGGCCCAGGGTTATTGTAGGTTTTCGCGAAATTCCGGGAGCTTAAAGCTTGAAAGATAGCGAATACTTTTTCAAGGTAAAAAAGTTTTTCGCACTTCTGTTTTTTGCAATTCTCTTCGTCGGGGTAGGCTTAATCCTCTCTTCCGGCCTAAAGTGGCCTTCTTCAGCCAGCCTGAATGCAACTACCTCGCAACAAATAGCGGCTGCCAACGCACAGCAGTTCTTCGGACCTAAAAGCGAACTTTTCTCCGGCGAGGAAAATCCTTTTGTCAACGTGGCCGAAAAGGTTAGCCCGGCGGTGGTTAACATCAGGGCCGAGAAGGTAGTGCAGGGCCGCTCCTTCCACGACTTCTTCCCCTTCGATGATTTCTTCCGCAGATTCTTCGGGGAGCTTCCAGAACAAAGGCCCCCTCAAAGGGGACAGAGTCTGGGCTCCGGTTTCATCTTCAGGAAAGATGGCTATATCGTCACCAACAACCATGTGGTCTCCGGGGCGGATAACATATCTGTCAAGCTGCCTGACGGAAGCCAACACAAGGCCGAGGTGGTGGGGCTGGACAAGGATACAGATCTTGCCGTGCTGAGGATCCAAGTGGAAGAAGACCTGCCAGTTGCCGAGTTCGGAGATTCGGAGGCTTTGAGGGTGGGCGAATGGGTTATGGCTATCGGTAATCCTTTCCCTGAGTTGGGTCTTGATAGAACCGTGACCGTCGGAGTGGTCAGCGCCAAGGGACGGGGTAATTTGCGGTTCGGTCGAGACGACACTCCCGAGTATCNNCAGTGGCGGGCCCCTGGTTAACATCCATGGAGAGGTGGTGGGGATAAACTCCGCCATCACCAATCCCACCGGGGTAGGATTCAACATTGGCATCGGATTTGCCATTCCCATCAACCTGGCCAAGTCGGTTATCCCTGACCTCATAGAAAAGGGCAAAGTATCCAGGGGGTTTCTGGGGATAGTGCTGCAGGATGTGGATAAAAACACGGCTGAGGCTCTGGGCCTTCCTTCGGCAGAAGGGGTGCTGGTCAGGCAGGTGCAGGAGGGTACTCCGGCAGATAAGGCCGGGATAGAAGTGCGCGACGTTATTACCGAGTTCAACGGACGGAAGGTGATCGACGGACAGAGATTCAGAATCATGGTCGCTGAAGCAGGCCCGGGACAGAAGGTGAGCATCGACATCATAAGAGATGGAAGGAGGCTAACCAAGAGGCTCACCTTGGTGGACAGAGACAAGTTCACCTCCGGGATAGAGACCTGGCCATCCGAGGAGGAGACATCTCACCCATGGCTGGGCATGAAGGTCAATACCTCCACCAGAGAGTTGGCCGCGCAGTATAACGTGAGATTTCAGCCCGGCGTAATAGTGCTGGAGGTACAGATGGGGAGCCCAGCTGCTCAAGCGGGATTGCGACCGGGCGACATCATAGCCAGGATAAACGACCGGGAGATCGAGGATTCCGACGATTACTACGCCGCCTCGGAGCCGCTAAAGGATAAGAAGAAAGCCGTTCTTTTCCAAGTCTANNAAAGAAGATTGTTGTCGATTTTCACCTTAAACCTCTAAAAGCCGCCGAAAGGAGGGATAAGTCAAAAATTGGCAAAGCAAGTGAGAAGATACAGGGATGAAGACAGATCCCTGGATCTTTATTTGAGGGAGATCGGAGAGACTCCCCTAATCACCGCGCAACAGGAGGTGGAATTAGCCAAGCGGATCAAGCTGGGTGACCAAGATGCTCTGGAGAGGCTTACCAAGGCCAACTTAAGATTCGTGGTCTCGGTAGCCAAGCAATACCAGAACCAGGGTCTATCCCTGGCCGATCTGATCAACGAGGGTAACATAGGGCTGATAAAAGCAGCCAAAAGATTCGACGAAACCCGAGGGTTTAAGTTCATCTCCTATGCGGTATGGTGGATCAGGCAGGCCATACTTCAGGCTTTGGCAGAGCAGTCGCGTATCGTCAGGCTGCCCTTAAACCGGGTGGGAACTTTGCACAAGATCGGTAAGATCTCCAGCTCACTGGAGCAGGAGTACGGACGAGAGCCCTCCCCGGATGAGATCGCCAAAGAGCTGGAATTATCTGCCGTGGAGGTCTCGGATACCTTAAAAATCTCCAACAGCCACCTGTCCTTGGATGCTCCGTTTTCCGTCTCCGAGGACAACAGCCTCATGGACGTGCTGGAGGATGAATTCCAGCCTGCGCCCGACGAGGATCTGCTTACCGAGTCTTTGAAGCTGGAGATCGAAAGAGCTTTGGATACTCTATCTCCTCGCGAGGCAGAGGTGATCAACCTGTACTTCGGTCTGAATTCGGAGAAGGCGCTGACCTTGGAGGAGATCGGAGCCAGATTCAACTTGACCCGGGAGAGGGTGAGACAGATAAAGGAGAAAGCTATCCGAAGGCTGAGGCATGCTTCCCGCAGCAAATCCCTGCGTGCTTACCTGAACTAAAAATCGCGAAAAGTCTTGAAGAAGGAAAAGCCCCCCGCAAACTGCGGAGGGCTTTTTCATTCTAGCCTAAGCAATACCGTTCTCCAAGTGTTTATGGAGCTTTGGAGTGTCTGCCTTCAGGCAGACCTTCTCGGAACAAAAGTTGTAACCTTGTTTTGGTCCAGCTAAAGCTGGACACTCCGCCAAGACTTTTCCCAATCGCGAATGGGGATCCTTGTTGCCCCACGTTGTTAGTGGATGCTCTCGTCCATCACCTGGGAGGGTGGTTGCCCGATTTATTGGTCTCGCGTTGCGCCCCGATACTGTTATTGCGACGCGGACTATAAACCCATGAAAGGAACGCATCGGGACTGCAGAGTGCCGACGCAACCAGAAATTCACTTGTATCAGATAAAAGCTGGCGATTTCTCGCAGGCCAAAAGGTTGGTACTGCTGAAGTAAAGAAGGGGCTGGGCTTCAGCTCCGCGCGCATTTGGAAGAATTTGCAGTGTTCGCGTTTACGCGAACCTTCCCAGAGCTTCCTGTCTCTTTTCACAGAGAACCAGTCCTTAGCGAGCTTTCGGCATAACCCTTCTACTCTACTGGTGTTTCCACGCCGGCAGCTTCTTCATCTGCTCATCCACGAACTTTTCGGCCTGCTCCCTTGACTTCCCCATTTGCGCCATGTACAGATGTATCATCCCCTCCCGGACTTCTTGTCCGCTTTTCAGCTTGCCCTTTTCATCTGTGCAGTAGACACAATAGCGATTGTTCATGTCTCCAGCGCCGTGATATTTTGCTTCCGGCATGGGCATGCCGCAGCTTTCGCATGATTTTGCTTCGCTAGCCATAACATTATTCCTTTCTCTGGCTTTTGGGAGTTGCTCGTCTGGAGTTTAGCGGTGATGAAGGAAACTCTGCTCTTTTGGATGAGGGCCTTTTCCGTACAGGCAAGATGGTCGGAAGACGCGCGCCAAATCAGCGGTTCACGTATTCTATCTTGACCGAACCCAAGCCCACTTCTATGTCAAAGACCAGTTCCTTTTCCGTCTGGCCGAAGTCGTCACTCTCGTATAGATCGTCTTCTATCTCCTCGAAATCATCTTCGTCTATGTCGAAAGATGATAAAAACGACGATTCGCTCCTGATTTGTACCCCTGCGTCCTTTGGTATGAGAATGGTGAGGCTCCCCAGCCCTACCTCGATGTCCACGTACGCCCTGTGCTTGAATTCCCCCGAGAAGTCTAAGGTGAAATCTCCCACTCCTCCATCGAAAGATAGCTCCTCGAAATTGGCATTCCCCAGCCCGTTGATCTCCAGGGAACTGGCCCCCACATCTATACTGATCTCAGAGATTCGTTCGGGGTTGGGCCTTCGAAAGTCGACCTCTATGGAAGATGCACCCAGATCCATGTCCAGTTGGTCTATTTTGAGACCGGTAAAATCGAAATCGGCTTCACAAGCCCCGATGTCTATCTCAAAGCTTATGGCAATCTTGTCAGTGAACTCAAGATTCCAGTAATTGTCCTCCCCGTCCAGATCTACGTGTTTATCCTTGGTTCTGCTCTCAAGCTGCAGTCGTCCTCTATCTTTGCTCTTGCGGTAATCTATATCAACCCAGAACTCGTCTGGGTCGTACTCCACGTCTGCGTCCAGAATATCGCCAGTATCGTTTTTCTTAAGATCGATGGTTCCTGCTCCTATATCCATTCTGACGTTCAGACGTTTCTCGTCGGTCAACTCAATCTTCTTGGTTATTCTCTTGGTCTCGTGCTTTCTGGCGCACACGTCTACCGAGTAGAAAAGGCTGATTACAATGATGCCGAGAGCAAGCGCTCCGGCGAAAACTCTTTTGGCATTCTCTCTCATGGCCACACTTCCTTTTTAGGCTGAGGCTCTTTCGTTAGAGTCAGGTCGGGTTGCATTGGCAGGCGCTGGCGCTGGACTCACATCTTTCGGACGGGTCCCCAAACGGGTCAAAATGGCGGCACCGAATCCTACCGTTATCACCACATATGCGATGAGCCATCCGATGACGGAAAAAATCCAGGCCAAGGGAGAGAAGGGGCCTCCGAAGATTCCGATTGTGCGCGCTACCAGGGGCACCAGCTCCACCGCTAATATTCCTATCACCAGCATCATGACTCTGGTGTCCGGCTTTAAGCTGGTGTGCTCCTGAAGTTTTTCTCCAACGAAAAGGCAGGTGCCGGTATAGCCCAATATCAACGCAGCTATGATCAGAAGGGGTTGGATCAGCAAGGCCACGGGTATACCGATTATGGTGATGATCAGGAGTATGAAGACGGGAATGACCAGGATCTCAGCCAACACCCCCACCAAGCCGGATTTCAGAAAATCTTGCTTAACCTTCTCCTTTATCTTGTTCACATTTTTGGGGAGAATTGCCAGCACCACAATGCCCAGGAATATGAAAAACAAAATCTTGAAGATGCGCGCCACGAAAACCCAAGCAGGGAAACCGAAAGGGTGGAACATGGGAAAGTGGGTTCGCCCAAAAGGCAACCTTATTCCGGGGGAGCGGAGGAATCCGACACTGACCTTTTCACCGCGAACAACTCCTCCTCCCCGCTTGGTCACCTGTCCGCCCACGCTGACTGCATCCTCTTCCACCACGCCGGTGGTAAAGATATCCACATCGCCTCCAATAGCCACCACGCTTCCGTTCACAGTCCCCCTGACCTCAACGTCTCCGCCCAGGGCCACCACATCCCCGTCTATCTCTTCGTCCTCCTCCACCACCACATCCTTTCCCATCTTGAATATCCCCTCGCTAGAGACTCGAGGCGACGGGACAATCACCTTTGGAGCCTTGATCGGGGGTATCTCATGCAAAGCCTCCAAGTCTTCCAGATCTATCTCCATATCGCCTATCTTGATCCTGCCTTCATCCAGTATTATTGCCTCTACCGGCTCCTCTCCGCCAAGAATGATCCTTTCCCCTTTCTTGGCAGGAAGATGGATCTTGCCTCCGGGACCGACAAGGTATTCTTTTCCGTCTTTAGTGCGGATAAAGATCCTGTCCTCGCTGATGCTGATCTCTTCAGCTTCAAAGGGAAATGCCTCCTCTTCCTGCTTTGTCGTGTCTGGGCGGCTGCTTTTCCGGGGAGACTCCTTGGTTTGAGCCAGAGTCAAGACCGAAAACCCGCATAACAGTACCGCCAACAGGAGAAACAACCTTGCTTTGAAAAATGAGATGTTCATATCGCCTCTCTGCTTGTCAGTGCGAGAATAGGCAACACACCTAACCAGCCCGGGCAAGCATTAGGAGAATATTAGATAGGCGCTTTTACACGCATAATTTTACTTTTATCTTAACGACTTCAATTTCTTCTTCAAAAGCTCCCTGGCCCGAAAAATCCTCGCTTTCACCGTACCCACCGGGATGTTCAGAATCTGCGCAATCTCCTCGTAAGACTTATCCTGCTTGTGTCTGAAGAGTATCACCTCCCGGTATTTCTTGGGGAGCGACTCGATGGCCGCATCTATGGAGAGGGCTTTCTGCCTGGAGGCTAAGTCTGCTTCGGGATTGTAGGTCCAGTCCGCTAACTCAATGGTCACCTCTCCATCTTTTGTCTCCAGAGGCTGATCCAAAGATATGGAGACCAGCCTCCTTTTTCTTAAGAAATCGATACAGCTGTTGGCCGCAATCTTATACAGCCAGGTGGTAAATCTGTATTGGCACTTATAGCTTGAAAGGGACCCGAAGGCCTTCATAAAGGTCTCCTGCACCAAATCCCGCGCCTCCTCCTGGTTGCGGACGATCTTTATGATCAAACGATAAATGGCTTCCTTGTGCCTGTTCAGCAAAACCCGATAGGCACTCTCACTGCCGGCCAGGGCTTTTCTTATCAGGATCTGGTCGTCCTNNGCCAAGGCTTTTTTTATCAGGATCTGGTCGTCCTCTCTTACCAAAAGGATCCCTTTCAGCTTCTCAATACGTTCAATGCCCGAATAAGTTTCGGCAATTCCCGTCAAAAATAGCAAATTGAAAAGGGAAATACAACTGAAAAGTTATGCCGATCCAACCTGCATGGGCAATCTTTGAGAGGGGCAATATATTCTTCTTCATTTCGCCTTCCGCCCGCACTGGCTAAGGGTTGGAGAGCGCTGCCTGGGTGCCACGGCCGGAACGCTGGTGGCGTCATTCTTCTGCGGCTGATCGGAACATCCCGCTGCCAACTCTTAGCACCCGCGTGCCAGAAAATGCAAATCGGCGGACCGAAATTCAGTAGGGCATTCCTTATGAAAAATACGCAGAAGTACCTATGCCCCGTAAGCCATTGGCTGAGTTTGGGATTAGAGGGCCAAATCGATCGGGATTCTCTTTTTAGCCCCTTCCACAATAAAATGCTTGACAACTTTTTGAGGACTTTGTAGTTTTTGGTGAGAGGTGAGAGAAAGGAAAGAAATGCAGAGGACAAGGTCTGAAGATCTTAGTTCAGCAGCCTGAGACTTGTTGAATCCGCGAGGGGGCGGTTTTCTCTTTAGATCTTCGTAGATAGCGCTTCCAGACATTTCCTTTTCTGCCTACACTAAAAAGACTAAGGGATGTTAAATCAGAGAAGTTCTTTGTGCGTTCTCGGCGGCGGCTAAAACAAGCCAGCCCCAACCAGAAGAGATTCGGCTTGATAAGCAGAGGTGTGAAAATGACTGACAGCTCCACCCCAGAATTATTGAGGCGAAGCTATACTCTCTGGTGGACCGCCTATAGGTTTACCGGGCTGCGTTTCTGTGGACAGCCACAGGCATTCTTTTCTGGGTGCTTAATTTCAAGCATGAGCTAGACTTGGCGCCTTGACGTAAAAACTTTTAGCAGGCTTTCCTTCCGGGCACAACAATTGCATGAGAAGATGCTGAAGAAGTTGACTCCAGAAGTTCGGTCGAGTTCCGATAAGGTTAGTGTAGGCTCTCTTGATCTGCCCGCGCCAACCTTTGAGGAAGAGTGGGGGAGATTAAGGGAGATGCCGAGAAGAAGGAAGTCAGATTACAAGAAGCCGGAGAAGACCTATTGGCATATATACAGTCTACAGAATCTCAACTCCGAGAAATTCATCAAAGTGGTCAACAAAATTCTGAAGAGAGAATATATTCTGATCAAGTAACAACTCCCGTCCTTAGCTTCCTAGCTGAGTCGAAGAAATCCTATAAAGAAAAAAACGCTTGACAAGGTGGGGGGAGGGGTTTACTTTGTCACAATTTGGTTTGGTTTTAACTGAAGCTGAATATTAACGGATTCTAACCGGACTTGAAGATGATTCTCAAAAGAAGGTTTTCCATATTGTTCGTTCCCCACACAAAAGGCAAGGTCTTCGAGGCCAAGCTTTCCCCTCATATTTGTGTCCTCCTTCTCTTGGGCTTTACTCTTCTGCTTTGCTCCGGTGTATTTCTCTTCCTCGATGCCTCCAGCAGAGCTCAGGAAAAGCTCAAGCTAAGCCGTCTGGAAAGGGAAAACCTTTACCTAGCCGCAAAGCAGAAGGAGTTGGATGCTACCGTATCCGATTTGAAAGTTCAAATGGCGGGGTTGATTGAGAAGGAGAAACAGGTCCGGTTGGTTTTTGGTCTGCCGGAAGTAGACGAACAGATAAGGAGATTGGGAGTGGGGGGTCCCAGGCCCAGCGCTCCGGTAAAAATAGGTGCGGAACTCCAGGAGGCGAATCTAACGGAATTGGAGGTGGAGCAGCTTCTGAGACAGGCAAGATTTGAGAAGGAGAACTTCGAAGAGATATATTCCAGCCTGCTGGAAAAGAAAAAAGATCTCGACCATACGCCTTCCATCAGACCTTCAGCCGGGTACTTAAGCTGCGCCTTTGGAACCAGGATAGATCCCTTCACCGGCAGAAGACAGTTTCATCGGGGTGTGGACCTGGCTGCGGATATCGGTACCCCCGTGTATACCACGGCCGACGGAGTGGTGAGCAGGGTGAGGAGAGACGTGGGATTGGGGAAACTGATTGAGATCGACCATCTGTATGGTTACGGCACCGTTTACGCTCATCTGTCCACCGTTGCGGTGAAGCGGGGACAGCACGTGAAAAGGGGAGATATCATAGGGGCGATAGGAAACACGGGTTACTCCACCGGACCTCATCTTCATTACGAAGTCCACTACCAGGGTCGAGCCAAAAACCCCTTCACATATTTTCTGGGCACGAAGTACGCGGCGGACTGATCCTTGATCCGGTGGTGACCATCTGGGATGACCTCGACGGCAGTCGAGGTTTTTTTGTCTCTTCGTTAAGATAAGGTGCGTTTGATGGCCAAGGAGTTCCACTACTTGGTTTCGGCATGTCTTTGCGGCATTCCCTGCCGTTACAATGGAAAAACTGCCACAGACAAAGACGTGCAGAGAGTGGTGAAAACGGGAAAAGCGATCCCCATCTGTCCGGAGGTCTTAGGAGGGCTCCCGGTTCCGAGGTCACGCGTCGACATAGCCCGGGGAGAGGGAAAGGATGTTCTCTCCGGGTCCGCTCCGGTACTTTCTCAAGAAGGTATTGACCTGTCGCCTTTTCTTCTGCGCGGTGCTTTCGCCTCCCTGCAAATCGCCAGAAAGTTCAAAATAAAAAAAGCATGGCTGAAACAAAACAGCCCGTCCTGTGGATGCGGATGGATAAAGAGAAAAGGAAAGCTGGTGAAAGGCGACGGGGTGACCGCGGCGTTGTTCAAAAGGGAAGGGATAAAAGTCGTGCC
>JABAOH010010692.1_pt1 | contig 11969 bp, 13 predicted proteins | sample 7062181 | NCBI WGS metagenome assembly JABAOH01 (sample SAMN14538630, study PRJNA623070) | marine sediment metagenome | biome: marine biome [ENVO:00000428]; feature: marine pelagic biome [ENVO:01000023]; material: deep marine sediment [ENVO:00002113]; isolation source: pool of 5 deep marine... | reverse complement strand
GTGACAGTCCTCCAGCCCTTAGACTATTTCCCGTCTGGGCCGCGATGGAGCTGGCGGTGTATAAGGCGATGAAAAAGCACGGCAAGACCAGCAAATAGATTACTAATAATTCTATCCAATGATTTAATAAATCTTTTCATTTTTTCTTTTTATTATGCTTCAAAGTTATTACTACATTTCCCTTTTTGTGTCCTTTACCATACTTACCCCTTAGAACTTTATATCTTCAACTTTTCAAACTATCAAGAACGCTAACGCAATAGTAATTCTTCCTGACCAGCTTTCCGAAAAGCAATTGGATATCTTGCGAAAAGGTGCACACAATTGTTCGATTCACAACTCGCTGCGATCGGATGTGAAAACAACCCTCCCCTTCGAAGTTGCATAAAAGATACTGATAAGGTGCTTGATTAATGATGGCTAAAAAGATACCCAATTTATCGTTTATGGTGCAAGACGGCAGGGAGATTCCGCGAGTGCCGACGAAGCTTTGCTTTGCGGATCGGTTGGGCGGCTGGAAGGTACGCCTGGCTATCAGACGCATGAAATACTCGGTCGAGCTAGGGATTTATGCGGTGGGCAATCCCGATGGCGACTCGGTTGTTCTTGTTTCGGCAAACTACAAATTAAGTTTTGATACTCTTCGCAGAGAATTGGCCGGACTTGACGCCTGGATAATGGTGCTGGATACTAAAGGAATAAATGTATGGTGTGCAGCGGGCAAAGGAACTTTCGGCACCGATGAAATAGTCCGCCGTATCGGCCTTGTGGAACTTGAGAAAATCGTAAACCACCGCAAAATTATTTTGCCTCAGCTTGGGGCTTGCGGAGTGGCGGCACACGAGGTTAAGAAGCGCTGCGGTTTCTCGGTAATTTACGGCCCCATCCGTGCTTGTGATATAATTGCGTTTATTAAAGCCGGTATGAAGGCGACTGCGGAGATGCGTCAGGTGCGTTTTTCGCTTTATGACAGATTAGTTCTGACACCGGTAGAGTTTGTAATTGGTGGGAAATATTTGCTTTTTGCTATGGCGGTTTTATTTATTCTGTCGGGTGTGAACACAGGCGGGTACTCAAGTGATTTAGCTATGAATGATGGTATTCGCTCGGCGGTAAATCTTTTTGCCGCGTACTTCGGCGGCGCGGTAATTGGCCCGTTGCTGCTGCCGTGGCTGCCGGGAAGAAGTTTTTCATTTAAGGGCTTTTCCGTCGGATTGATTGTGGCGGCGGTCTTATTTTCTCTGAGACTCACAGGAGGCCGGCTTGAAACAATTGCCTGGATATTTTTGGTTCCTGTGGTATCATCATTTTTTACAATGAGCTTCACAGGGGCATCAACATATACTTCGCTGTCGGGAGTAAAAAAAGAGATGCGTATCGCCGTGCCGCTGCAAGTCGCTGCCGTGATACTTGGGATGGGGATGTGGATGGTTGGCAGATTTGTTTAGAAGGAGACTGGGATATGAAGGGACAGACATATCTTAAGAATGTAGTTACTCTTGAGCTGGATGTTGATAAATGTATAGGATGCGGTTTCTGTGCTACTGTTTGTCCTCACAGGGTTTTTGAAATGAAGCAAAATAAGGCTGTCATTGTGGACGCGGACGCATGTATGGAATGTGGGGCGTGCAGTCTCAATTGCCCTGTGGAGGCGATTAATGTTAGATCAGGGGTGGGCTGTGCTGTTGCGGTTTTCAAGAGGATGCTGAAAGGCGGCGAGGCAACCTGCGATTGTGACAGCGAATCGGATGAGGGTGGTCGTTAACCCGAATCCCGGTGGGCCGGGATGCTTCTTTCTGCATGTTTAATCTATCTCTTGCCAAATGCGTTTTTTCTGGTTATAAGGTCATATTGAGTATTGCGTATGTTGCAGGGATATGCCTATGAAATTAAGTTGGGCTAATCGGTTTACGATTCTTCGGATATTGTTGATAGTTCCTTTTGTGAGCTGTATGCTGAAGATAAATGACCCTGAGCTTACGGAAACTTTGCGGAATGCTGTGCGGTACGGTGCGACTGTTATTTTCTTGTTTATGGCGATGAGTGATGCCCTCGATGGTTATTTCGCCCGCAAAAAAAAGCAAGTTACCAAGCTCGGCAGCTTTCTGGACCCGGTTGCGGATAAATTGCTTATCACTTCTGCGTGTCTGCTGCTGACCTCGCAGCGAGGGCACGTTGAAGATTTTTTACTGCCGCCGACGGTTGTGGTTTTGATAATCGGCAAGGACTTGTTTTTGCTCATCGGTTTTACCATTGTTTATCTTATAACCTCGCGGGTTCACATTGCTCCTGTGTTCATTGGCAAACTTGCCACTGCCCTGCAGCTGTCGATGGTGGCAGGAATCCTGATTGCTCCTGAGGTTTCCAGCCTTTTGCCAGGCTGGATTTGGTTCTTGCGGGTTCTCTGGTGGTCGGCTGCGGGAACTGCTATTTTGGCGACTCTTATTTACATCCGCAACGGAAGCCGCTATATTGAAGAATACGAACAAGGCCTGGCGAACAATAGCCGTTAGACGGTAGTATTTAAAACCGGCAACCCTCGACTCGAAAGGCGAAACACAGGACTTAAAAATACGAGATACGAACGTGGCAGTAAAGTTTAGTGAAATACCGCAGGTTCTCGAAGAACTTCGACGGGGCAAAATGATTGTTCTTGTTGATGCTGAAGACCGTGAGAACGAAGGGGACCTGGTCTGCGCCGCCGAGAAAGTAACGCCTGAGATTATTAACTTTATGGCTAAGTTCGGTCGCGGTCTTGTTTGTCTGCCGCTAACGGCTGAGAAGTGTGATTCGCTGGGTCTGTATCCGCAGACGGTTGATAACACGGCCCGCTTCGGGACGGCTTTTACGGTCAGTGTTGATGCGGCCAAAGGTATAGGCACAGGTATCAGCGCCGCTGACAGGGCGCAAACGATTCAGGCAACGATTGCAGATGACGCTAAGCCGGGCGACCTTGTTCGTCCGGGTCATATATTTCCACTACGTGCTCGTGAAGGTGGTGTGCTGGTTCGAGCGGGACAGACCGAAGGCGCAGTTGATCTGATGCGCTCAGCCGGTCTAAAGCCGGCTGGTGTCATATGTGAAATTATGAACGAAGACGGCTCGATGGCACGAGTGCCAGAACTGTTGAAATTCTGTGAAAAGCACAATTTCAAGATTGCTTCAATTGCCAAGCTCATAGAATATCGGCTGCAGCGTGAGAGCCAGATCAAGCGCCTTGAGTGCGTCAATTTGCCTACCGACTACGGGGAATTTACGCTGATTGGATATGAGAGCATAACTTCCTCCGAGCCGCATCTGGCATTATGCAAAGGTGGTGTTGGACAGCTCGATGAGAATGGCAAATCCATCGAGTTCAATGAGCCGGTGCTGGTGCGCGTACATTCGGAATGTATGACCGGTGACTTGTTTCATTCGCAGCGATGCGAATGCGGTTACCAGTTGATAACCGCGATGAAGATGATTGAAGAGGCCGGCAGAGGCGCTTTGATTTATCTGCGTCAGGAGGGCAGAGGCATCGGCCTGACCAATAAACTGCGGGCTTATAAACTTCAGGAGCAGGGCCTTGATACTGTTGAGGCCAATCTACAGCTGGGCTTTATGGCGGACAAACGCGATTATGGAATTGGTGCTCAAATCTGTCGCGATTTGGGACTGAGGAAAATACGCATATTGACCAACAATCCCAAGAAGATTAGTCGCCTTGAGGTTTATGGTATAAAGATTGTTGAGCAGATACCTCTAAAGGCCGAGCCGAGCAAGCACAACATCGACTATTTGCGAACGAAAAAATACCGCCTCGGCCATATACTCGATGGGGATTTATAATATGAGAGTAGTTGCCGTAGTATTGCAGGTATTTTTCTTTGTATTTCTTTTGGTCGAGGCCGGTTGTGAACAGCCGCCGAGACGTTCTGAACTGCCCGCTAATGCTGATAGCAGTTTTAACAGCTTTTCTACTTATACTCGTTATGCCTCGGAGAAAATCGATATTCTTCCGTTAACTGAATTTGTTGACGTTGGCGATGCCGAGCAGTCCCAAATAAATCTTTACGTAAGTTTGTCAGACTCATTTGGTTCTCAGATAAAGTCACCTGGCATATTTCGTTTTGAATTATATGAAAGAGTTCTGCGTTCGTCTGAGCCGAAGGGTAAAAGAGTCGTTATTTGGCAGGATATTGATTTAACCGATCCGGTTAAAAATAACGACCACTGGCGGGACTTTTTGAGGGCTTACGAGTTCAATTTGCCTTTCGAGCCGGTAGGCAACCAGAGCTACATATTACAGGCAACATGCCTGTGCCCAAGCGGCAAGCGGCTTTCGGCTGAATTCGCCCTTAAACGCATAAAATAACGTATTTCATATAGCGTATAACGCACGGGAAGCCCTGTTGCGTGATGTATAACGAAATGCCAAAAGTTCGGTGGGGCATATTAGTCAGGTGTCATTCAACATAAATCACCGACGAAACGTCCGGTAATAACAAACTTTGACCAAAAAGCCTTAATCTGCAAATATATTCCGCTATTCAGCCCCGTTTTTGCTTTATTTTTTATGGGAACTTTTTTAGGGTAATGGTGGTCTAATTGAGGAGAAAAGCTGTGACAGAAGCGGCAAATATGGATGCATATGCTTCTGATAGGCGTATCAGCATTGATGAGGTCGTGCTGGTTAAGCAGTGCCAGCAGGGCGATTCTGCGGCAATGGAGCGGCTTATTCTCAGGTATCAGAATCGCATCTACAACGTCATATTGAAAATATGTGCAGACCCAGACGATGCCGCGGAACTTACGCAGGAAACATTTGTCAAAATAATAGAGAATATAAATAAATTCGAGGGCAGAAGCGGCTTTTATACGTGGGCTTTTAGGATAGCTGTTAATCTGACCTTAAATTATTGCCGAAGAAACGTCAAGCTTGGTTTTAGGTCGTTGGATGCCGAGCAAGTTCAATACGATAGCCAGGCAAAGCAGCTATTGAGGCAGTTTCTAAGCGATGATAGTTCATTGGAACCGGCAGTGGTGGCTCAGAATAGAGAGATGTGTGAGATAGCTATTGAGGCGTTGATGAAATTGGATGATGCACAAAGAGCCGTCGTTGTCTTGCGGGATATCGAGGGTATGGATTATGCCCGGATTGCAGAGGTGCTGGATATCAAGTTGGGCACGGTCAGAAGTAGATTGAGTCGGGCCAGAAGCAGGCTAAGACAGATTTTGGAGGCCATTTTGTAATGAAAGAAAATCCAGAAATCGACGAGCTGCTGAATAGCTTCATTGACGGAGAGCTGACAGCCAGGCAGCAGACCGAGGTTCAGCGGCTGATGGCACATGATGCGAAAATTGCACAGCGGCTGCGGCAACTGCAAAAGTGTAAGATGTTAGTGAGCTCTCTGCCCGTTGTCGAGGCACCGGATGAGATATTGGAGGATGTGAAAGCTTCACTGGAGAAGAGAACACTGCTGGGTGAGCAGGAGTCAGATTTTGACGAGCGGGCGGGGGCGAGACATTTGCTGGTTCGCAAAGTCATGGCCGCCGCTGCTATGATTGGACTGGTAGCTGTTTTGGCGACGGTAGTTTATACAATTTTAGCTCCTGAACCGGTCTTGGAGGGGCCGGTTGCCATCGAAGGTCGAAAGCTCCCCGGAGAAATTGAGGTGGTAGCATCCGGGCCGAGCATGGTGGCAGTGGAATTTAACGGCAGGCTTGAATTGAAGACAAGTGACCTGGTTGCTGTTGACGCATTTATCAACAGGGCAATTGAGGATAACGGCCTTTCAGCTTCCATTAGCCCGGCACGCGAGCAGGACAAAAGTGTCTATTCTTTGCGTTGCAGCCAGGACGGATTGAATCTGCTCTTGGCTGATTTGGACAGCATTTGGGAGAAGTTCGATTCGGCAACGTTGTCTGTCGAGACAGAAACCTTTGGCAGACAAGTAGTGGTTGAAGCGATTACCGCTGAGCAGATTGCCGAGATTGTCAATCAGGACAGTTTGCAGAGGCGTGCCGAGGTAGCAAGAGATTTCGCGATGTTGAACGATACAGCCGAGCGTTTGCCGGGCAGAGAGATAATAGCTGGGATAGACGCAAGAAGCCGTAGTTTGATAACTATACCCAAGCCGGTCTTGACCTCGAACCAGAGGACGACTAAGAGACAGGCGGACCGGGCCGAAGATGAGCAAAAAGTAAATCTGGTTATTGTGGTTGCAGGCAGCGAATAATGGATTGCTGATTTTTCGCAAGCGGGCCGAACCGGGACTGACAACCAGAGAGTAAAGGAATGCTTGATATACAAAAGTGTTGTCTGGTGGTTGTTGATGTCCAGGGCAAGCTGGCCCAGTTGATGTATGACAAACAGGCTCTATTCAAAAACATCCAAATCCTCATCAAAGCCGCCAAAATCCTCAATATTCCAATTCTATGGTGTCAACAGTCTCCGGAGTCTCTTGGGCCGACAGTGCCCGAGATAGCACAGCTTCTGACCGACAATGAGCCGTTGAACAAGGCGGCTTTTAGTTGCTGTGGCGCCGAGCCATTCAACACTAAGCTAAACGAATTAGCTCGACAGCAGGTCCTGCTGTGCGGCATAGAAGCCCACGTCTGTATTTATCAGACAGCGGTGGATTTGCTCCGAAAAGGCTATTATGTGGATGTGATTGCAGACGCTGTCTCGTCAAGAACGTTGGAAAACAAGCAGATTGGTCTTGAGAGAATGGCCGCTTACCGCATAAATATCAGTTGTACTGAGATGGCTTTATTTGAGCTGCTTAGGACCGCCGAACACCCCAAATTCAAACAAATCGCTGCACTGATAAAGTAATCTCGGCTTTCCTTGTTAATATAATTCTTTTTTTCTGCGTTTTTGCTGGTCAGAAGCGCGAAAAAAAAATGTAAATTTTTTTAATTTTTTCCTTGACGGATTCGACATCTGTCGAATAAACTCTAAAGATGTAGAATATGGAGGTATAAGATATGCCGAAGTCGAGAAAAATCAAGAGGGCACGCCGGGAAAAGCCAGCTGTGGAGCTAACCGAAGCCGAATGGGAAATCATGAAGGTGGTCTGGGGAAAGGAGCCTTGTGCGGCAGGGACCGTCCAGGAGGCGCTGGCCAAGAGCAGAGACCGGGCCTACAGCACTGTGAAGACCACGATGGACCGGATGGTAGAGAAAGGGTTTCTGGAAATTGACAAAATCCGCAACCTACAGCTTTTCCGCTCCTGCGTAAGTGAAGTTGATGCCAAACGGGGGGAGTTCCGCAAGATGCTCAAGCGAGCTTTCGATGGGGCCCTGACGCCGATGATGCAGTTCTTGATTGAGCATGAAGGCCTTTCAAAAGATGAGGCAGTACAACTGCGCAAACTCGTAAACAAAGCTAAAGGAGGAAAGACCGACCGTAAATAAATCAATAAATAGAATCGGAGGTCAAAAGATGAACGAGTTGGTTAATAATTATTTAACGGCTTTGAACGGTATTGGCCGTGGGTTCTGGGATTATGCGGCCGGTATATTTGTCCAGTCCGGCCTACTGATTGTTTTACTGTTGATTATTGATTTTTTGCTGCGAAAGCGAGTACGAGCAGTGTTTCGTTATTGTCTGTGGATGCTGGTATTTATCAAACTTGTTTTGCCGGCTTCTTTCACATTACCTACTGGAATTGGATATTGGCTGGGGGATTATTTACCAAGTGAAGTTTCAATGGCGAAGTTGGTGCCGCAGATAGAAGAGGCTGTGTCAGTCGCTGTTCATATATCACAGGAAGAGTATATTTTTTTAGATACGGCCATGATGAATGAAACGGCGGCTACAGGAATTGAGTTTGAGACTATTTGCTGGCAGGGATTAATATTTTTAGGCTGGCTTGTTGGGATGCTGGTTCTTTTGATATTGCTGGTTAAGCGGGTTTGTTTTGTCAGAGGGCTGATTGCTCAAAGCAGACCTGCAAATGAGAGATCGCTTGAGATGCTGGATGAATGTCGCTGCCAGATTGGTATTCGCCGAAATATTGAATTGAGATTGTCTGGCAATACGCTTAGTCCTGCTGTTTGCGGATTATTTAAGCCAATTATTTTAATACCAGCCGCCTTGCTTAAAAAGTTATCGCGAGAGAAACTAAAGGCCGTTTTGATTCACGAGCTTGCTCATATTAAGCGGGGCGATGGTTGGGTAAACCTGATGCAGACCATGTTACAGATTGTCTACTTCTACAATCCGTTTGTATGGCTTGCAAACGCGATGATTCGCAGGGTCAGAGAACAGGCGGTTGACGAAATGGTGCTGGTTACGCTCAGGCCGGAAACGAAAAATTACAGCAATATGCTGATTGATATAGCGGAAATGGCGTTTTGGAGGCCAAACTTCAGTTTAAGTATTGTTGGCGTAGTAGAATCAAAGAAAGCTTTAGAAAGGAGAATTAATCACATGTTAACTAGACCTGTACCAAAAAGTTCAAAACTTGGGATTTGTGGATTAATCGCAATTGTTGTTATTGGCTCTGTTATATTGCCAATGGGTTACAATCCCGCTGAGCAAACTGCTTTAGCCGCATCCCGCATTGCAGACAAGACAATCGTACCGGGGGTGCGAGTTGGTTGTTACACATTTGATATGACCGAGGATGATGTGTTAGAAAGTTTGGGAAAACCGAATTTTATCTTTTACGGGGATAAAAGATACACTCTCGACAATCTTCCCAGACACTATTACATGTCCTTTGGTGATATTTCCTTCCGGATACACAACGATTCGGTCAAAGAGATTACTGTGCTAAGCCCTAATTACAAATTCGACAATGGATTGGGAGTAGGTGACTCGGAGCAGAAAATCAAAGAAGTCTTTGGCAGCGATTTTCGTATAAAGGAAACCACGTGGAAAGATTTTCTTGCCTATGAGGACAAAGGCATCGNNAATGTTTCGCCCCTCCCGGGCTCAGAATCTTACAAAAAAGCAGATATCCCTCTGACCAGTTACATTAACGAGCAGGGTCGTATCGTCGACAAGACCGATTATCCGTTTGTTAATGACCCAAAAGTTATCGGCGGATGGAAAAGTGTAGATTTCGTACGGGATATTGATGAGTTCGATCCCACCGAGAAAAGCTGGAAAGGTGACCTTTATCTCAATCATCTTATTTTTGAAGAAGGCGGCAAAATTGCCGGCAAAATCCTGACCTGGACAAAAGGTTTAGTACTTAGTGACGATACCGCAAGCAAGTATATCATCAAGGAAATAGACGGTTCAAGTTATATGTTCTTCGAGTGGAAAAGCGGTGATTATACGATTAGACATATGCGGCCGCACTACTATGTTTTAAGGAAGGTCTTGACCGAAAGCTTAAAATATGAACCAATGTTTGGTAAAAAAGCATATATCCCTCCAACCAGCACTATAAACGAGCAGGGGCGTATTGTCGACAAGACTGATTATCCGTTTGTAAATGACTCACAAGTCATCGGAACCTGGAAGAGCGTAGATTTTGTCGGTGAGATAGAAGAATTCAAGGCAGGCGAGAAACAATGGGAAGGCAGAGAACTATATCTCAAAGAGCTTATCTTCCTGCCAAATGGCAGGACATTTAAGCCTTGGTTGACCTGGACAAGAGGGCTTGTATTTCATTCAGGTGATAAAACTGCCAGCAAGTACACCATTAAAGATATTGAAGGTTCGGCCTACATGTTCTTTGAATGGAAAAGCGGTGATTACATATTACGTTATAGAAAACCTTCCTATTATGTTCTGAAGAAGGTCTCATCGCAAACCGGAGGACTCGCCAAAGGGCGGGCTTCTCAGCCAATCGATGCTGAATTTGCCAGACGGCTTCCGGCAAAGATTGAGCAATTAGATATTGATACGGCAGACCTTGAACAAGTGAAAAAGATTTTCGGCAAACCCGCTAAGTATGTCTGGGGCGAAGAAACCTTCACCGAAGATAATCTGCCCAAACGATATATCCTGGTTTATCCCGGCAACTTTCATATATACATGCGTGAAAACCAGATTGTTGAGCTTCGACACGAACATGATTTCAGCTATGTCTTCCGTAACAAACTACGGTGCGGCTCAACCCTTGATGAAGTTTTCGAGGTATTAGGGCATCCTGAAAAAATTGTCCAGGGTAAAAACGAATATAAAAATGGTGTTCTGTACAAAGATATCGATGGCAACAAGGGGCATTGTTATTATGGTCGCTACGATCAGAACGTTCGTTTATGGTTCTCAGACTACAAAATAGCCGCTATCTATATGACTCGCAGCGATTACGGCTCATAGTACCAAAAAAGTGATATCTTGGCCTTGCACTTAATTACAAGCTCCTTCATGTCGATGGATGGCTCAGGAGTAAGGCCATTGGCATGGAATGGAGGGCATCGACTAGGACCTGCGAAAGTGACAACTTCACGCTGATTTCTTGTTGTCTTTTATGGCAGGTTTTGGTGTTTTGCTGGGCTTTGCATCTTTGGTTTCGGCGGTGGTTTCCTTTTTCGCGGAATCTTTATCGGTGCCAGTTTTTTCGCTTTCTTGAGCTTTTTTATAGCTTTCGCTTCTGTAATCGGTTTGATAGAATCCGGAGCCTTTGAAGATTACCCCGGCTCCGGTGCCGATAAGCCGTTTTAATCCTTTTTTTCCACACTTTGGGCACGTGCGCAGGGGTTTGGCTGTTATAGTCTGGAACTGCTCAAACTCGTATTCACAGCTTTCACACATATAGTCGTAAGTCGGCATAGCGATTACTCCGCGTCGTTTGTTTCACATTCGTCAACTGTTTCATGCTTGTTGGTTGTTTGCTTTGCTGTTTCTGTCTGCTGTTGTTCGGCCGGTTGTTCTGCCGTTAGCTTATTGACAATTACTTTGCTTGGCCGAATAACTCGGCCATTGAGTTTGTATCCCTTTTGAAACTCTTCCAGCACAATATTATCTGCTTTCTCGGGCTCAGCCTTTTGCATCATGGCTTCGTGCAGAGCGGGGTCGAATTTTTCATCTAACGCCTTTATCTGCTCTACGCCGTGCGATTTTAAGATATCGAGCATCTGGTCGTAGATGATCTGGATGCCCTTGACAAGCACGTCTACGTTTTCCGCCGAGTGTGCATTTTGCACTGTATGTTCAAAATTATCCAGAGCCGGCAGCAGTGTTTTTATTATCTTTTCCTTTTCATATGAAATAGTATCGGTGATCTGTTTGGGGGCCCGTTTTTGGAAGTTTGCGTAGTCGGCACTGACACGCTGCAATTTTGCAAAAAGCTCATTTTTTTCTTTCTCCAGACTCTCTATTGTCTCGCGTAGTTCTTCCAGCTCGCTGTTCTTTAGCTTCTGCGAATCTTCTGTTTTTTCTGGTTTCTTTTGTTTCATCGATTGTTACCAAAATGTTTCTTCAGTTTCTCGAAAAAGCTTTTTGATTTTGGGGAAACGGTTTTGCTTTCAGTTTTCGCGAATTCTCTGAGCAGTTCTTCTTGCTTTGTGTTTAACCTTGTTGGTGTTTCGATAGTGATTTGCACAAGCTCGTCGCCGGTTCGGTGTGTTCTTATATCCGGCAGGCCCTGGCCTTTTATTCTAAAGATACTTCCGTACTGGGTTCCTGGTGGAATTTTCAGTCCACGTGTGCCGTTGAGACTCGGCACATCAATAGTCGCTCCCAGAGCAGCCTGTGTAAAGCTTATGGGCACAACGGCGATAAGGTCGTTTCCGTCGCGCTGCAGGAATTCGTGTGGTTTTATCCTGACATAGCAGTAGAGGTCGCCTCTTGGTCCATTGTTTCGGCCGGGTTCACCTTCGCTGGCGACTCTTATACCCTGTCCTTCGTGGACACCCGGCGGGATTTTGATACTGACGATTCTCTTCTTGGGGACTCTGCCGGTGCCTTTGCATTTCTTGCAGGGATTGGTAATGACCTGTCCGCTGCCTCTGCATTGCGGACAGGTTGAGACCATCTGGAAGAAGCCGCCTCCCCTTGCGACCTGGCCGGTTCCACGGCATGT
>JABAOH010118879.1_pt2 | contig 11974 bp, 16 predicted proteins | sample 7062181 | NCBI WGS metagenome assembly JABAOH01 (sample SAMN14538630, study PRJNA623070) | marine sediment metagenome | biome: marine biome [ENVO:00000428]; feature: marine pelagic biome [ENVO:01000023]; material: deep marine sediment [ENVO:00002113]; isolation source: pool of 5 deep marine... | reverse complement strand
CCCTGCAAACACAGGAGCACAGCTTTCCCTGGTGAGACCATGATGGATTCGCCCACAGAACCTTGTGGCCTCCACGGAACTACTTGACCAGTTTCAACATAATGCACCCTGACAAGAAAGTTTCCCGGCTCGACTTCGAACAAGGCTTCCTCGCCAACACCGATTTCGAGACCCACGTCTCGGAAAGTCACACGCTCCTCGGCGTCTGCAATTGTGACTCGCGTGATCGCAAAGTCGCTGGCTCTGTTTTCTTCCCTCAAAACCGAGCCCGAGGGATCGGTAATCCCATGAGTAGATGCCCCGTGACGATGTACATTTGCGGCCCACATGAGAGCACCGACCCCCAATGCAATAAGACCTCCAAGGATCAGCAACTTCGTTGTCCAACCTCCTCTCCGCCCTGGCGGGGCTTGCCCTTTCTTCTCCTCGCGCTCTTGCTGGACTTCCGTCTCTGCCATCGCTTTCTCGCTTCTCCTTGCCTACTTCTGGACAACGCGGCTAGCCATCCATCAAGTCTGGCTCCTAACGGCCTCGAGCTGAGGCGCCTGGATTCGATCCACCACAGACTTCTCCAGTATCCCCACTATACAACGACACTGACACCACGCGCCGCGATCTCAGATCATTCATCCTGAGCCCCGCGACTCAGGATGAACTCTGCCGAAGGACCCCCGGCGAGTGATTGGGCAACTATAGCGGCTATGCATGAACCTCTTCGGAAACGAATAGACCGAATTCTGCGATGTTATCGAATCCCATCGATCGATACAGGCTCTTGGCCATCGGGGTGGAGTGCAGGACTGCCAATCGATACCCTAATGAGCGTGCCTCGTCGAGGGCTGTCAGAGTCAGTGTGCGAGCCAGACCCAGCTTGCGGGCTTCTGGTCTGGTGACAACCGCGTAGATACCGGCCGACTTGGCTCCGAGGTACATCCCTGCCTTCGAAACGGGTCGCCCCGCTCGCCATGCCTGCCACATGTGTGCCTTAGAGCCGCTTCGACCAAAACGGAACCCCTTAGCAATGGCTGCGTAATGCTCCTTGTATTCGTCGGGCACGTTCCAACGCCATGCAGCAAACTGGTAGAAGGCACTCGCGTCTCGTTCGTCGGCGACCTTTCGGATCTCAATATCGTCAGGCAAGGGAGTCAACTTGGGCAGGTCGTCGAGGCTTCTGGCCATACCATGAACTGGTTCGACATCTTGCAATCCACGGCTTTGCAGACGATCTGGCAAGTCGGAGGGTCTTGAAGAAGGGTGAACGATCCACATGAACTGGGCCTTCTTCCGGGCAAAGCACTCAATAATGCTGTCGATCCTTTGATCCACGTTGGCTTGCAGCTGGGACCTGAGGACGCCGTTGTAGGGGACGATTGGTATCGGCGTCTCGAACCAGAGTAGGTCATCCTCCTCGTGGAGGAAACACCCTGGTCCACGACCAAAGATTGACCACGCCTCCCAGAGGTTTTCTTCGAGCTCGCGGATAAGACCATCCCTATCAGAAGTGTCGATTTTGCCCATGTATCATCCTCCGCCGACGGAAGTCCTGACGCAGACCCTGGCTGATAAGTTGACCAGCGGTCTTGGGTGGATCAGCCAGCTTTCGCCTTCGATCATACACCAACTCTGGACAAATACACGTAAATCTCGAGGACGTCTATCATGAGCCCTTCGACTAAGCTAAGGATGAACTCAGCCGAAGGGCTCCAGCGAATTGTATGGCGTCCTCAAACTACAAGCTTCGACAAAGCTCAATAACATACTTTATGAATTCAGTTGTTCGATCAATACTCTCGATAGGGTCGCCCTCGCCCCATCCCAAAGCATGATCAATGAGTGCGTAAAACCCTGAGGCCAATGATTCCATGGCCCAACTTGCTGCCTTTTCCTTTGATACCAGCTCACCCGTAGTCAAAGTGTAAAGCGTTCTACACATGGATAGAACGGCATATGGTTGATAGCCTGGATCCTGCAGACGTGAAGGATTGTCTAGCATTGGCTCCCACCACTCGTCAATCACTTCAAGCATGGCGGACTTGAGATCATCTGGTGAAACTGGATCGATCAGATCGTACAGCAACGGACCGGATATTGCGCGATTTGAATTGCGGAGCATTTTGCGTTGCAATACCCAGTCACCACCAAGCGAGGCCGTATAAAACTTGCCCTCATTGAGCATAGGGACCGGAGGATGATCCGAGACATGTCGGCGAATGATGGCTTTAGGCACATACGCACCCTCAAGCTTTTTCACCCATCGATTACCCCCTTGAAACAGTTCCCTATGCATGGATTCAAGTGCATCAACAATTGAACCAGCAAGATGATCATCAGTTATGACGACAAAATCAATGTCGCTACGTGAAGGATTGAAGTCATTTACTGCTAAAGAGCCATATAAGTACATACCTATGAAACTCGCACCAAGGATATCGATGACACGGCCATGGAGATCTAAGAGCACGCGGTTAATTTCTGAGTATGGAGTAGGTCCCTGTTTTACTGAGTCCATATTTCAATTTTCGCGCCTCAAGGCCTTGCGCCAAGTATTCGGGGTTTACAACTACTCAAGCTTAACGCCATTCCTTACCGACCATCATAGCACGCACGTCGTCACACACTGGCCTACTTCGTCCTTGACAAAATTATACATACGTGCTAGTATGTATGTTAACTAACGATGCGTAGAACAAAAGAGGAAGCTTTAGTCACACGCGAAAACGTACTCTCCGCAGCCTTGCTGGTCTTCAGCCAATACGGCTACTCGGCGGCACGGTTGGAAGATATTGCAAAAGTGGCAGAGGTTACCCGCGGCGCGATTTACCATCACTTTGGCAGCAAAGAAGAATTGTACAAAACATTGGTCACGGAAAGATCGGCCGGGATTAACCAGCTAGCCGAAGAGATCCTTGCCCAAGCAGGGACACCACTTGAGATCCTCCGGCGCTTCCTCGTACGCCTGTTTGAATATGCAGAGGAAGACGAGGAATACCGAGCCCTTCTCGAGCTCACGGTGAGTAAGGTGGAGTTAACGGAAGGACTGGAAACGATCATGAAAGACACAGTCAAGGGCCGGCGGCAGTTGGCTGCATACTTCCAGGAACTGTTGAGACAGGGCATTCAAGCCGGCGAGATCCGATCGGACTTGCCGGTGAAACCCGCCGCAAACGCCCTGATAAGCTTCATGAACGGCGTGGGCCTCATCTGGATCCAAGATCCACGAGCCTTTTCTATTCGGGAGGACGCAGAAGCCCTGGTCGATGTGTTCTTGAAGGGCATCGAGAGGTAAAGGTAACCAACTCTTTTTTTTCTGCGAAATACATACGTGCCTGCATGTATGTTGAAAATTGCGAAGGATGACGTAATTGAACAGTCTAGACACACACTGCTGCATCTATATCCATCACGTTTAAGAAAGGAACATTTTAATGACGACCAATTCTGAAGCAAGAAAACNNCGCTGGGTGACCCAGATCACTCAGGCAGTAACCACAGGAATCACTGGCGTGTTGACGGCCGCAATTACAGTCGTGGTCACGATCTTGGTGCTAATGGGAGGATTATGGCTAGCCTATACCCTTCTGCCCATGAATGTTTTCTACATTATCTTAGCGGTGCTTGTTGTGGATATAGTACTCGGCATTGTGCTGAGAGCTGTTCTTTCTCGCAGGTAGCGACCAAGTGTCTATTGAAGGTGATTGTGTGTAGGGGTGGTTCAAAACAGCAAATGCGTCTACACCCATTTTTTAAACATACTTATGGAGGTTCACAAATGGAACAGCTGAAAAAAGACGAGTTAATCGAAGAATACCGTGAGGCATACGCTGCGATCCCGCAGGAGATATTAGACCTCGACATTCGCATCACTGTTAGGACGATGCAGGCGTTGGCCAAGGGGAAGCCGGTCTCGCCCGATCAGCTCGCAAAAATCTGGGAGATGCCTCTCGCGCACGTAAAGGCAGTTCTCGATCAAGCGACCGGACGTGTAGAGATCGATTCCCAGGGGCGCCTGATCGGTGGTGTCCTCTCGCTCAATCCCACCCCCCATCGCATTTCAATGAATGGTGAACAGCTATTTGCCTGGTGCGCCTACGATGCGATCTACGCACCCGGCGTTGTAGGTAAGACGGCTCAAATCGACTCTCAGGATCCCATTACCGGCGATTCAATAAGAGTGACCATCACGCCTGACGGCGTGGTGGATGCTCAACCGGAAGGCACGGTGGTTTCCGTTGTCGGCGGGAAGATGGATATGAGAGGAGGTCCTGAAAGTCCAAGGTGCACCCAAATGCTCTTCTTTGGATCCCGCGATTCTGCTCATCAGTGGCTGCAAGGCCGTGCCGACGTGTCAATCCTGACTGTGGAAGAAGTCTTCGAGATTGCGAGACAATTCCAAATCGAGCCGGCCAGGCGGCTTGGTCTCGTCTAAGAAGACAGTCCGTGCCTTTCGCGATGGCAGCAACCTAATGGTTTTGAGCTGAGCGACTCTGAGGGGAGCGCCGAGTGCAGCGAGGCATGTAGTCGAAGAGTTCCTCAGAAATGGGTATTTCAGGACACAGCAATCCGTTCCACACATGTAATTGTGCTGGTGATGGAGATGAACAAAGAGCGAAAGGACGAAGTAGGAGTATGATAGATGAGCATGACATCTTTCATGAAAAAAAGCGTCACGGCGTCTATTGCATCTTCTCAATTTCCTTTCGAATAGCGGGATTCTTCCATAAAACTACCAAGAGACCGACGAAGCCCGGTCTCAGTTTGTTTAGTCTATAGAGCAACCCCATCGGTCAATGACCGTCCCTAGAATCTATGCTCTCGAACGGATTTTCCACCGATAAATATACCGAAATCCGACCCAATTAGACGCTCACAAAAGTATGTGACGTTGTGGGTGTCTACAACGACATATCCTTGGCACTGAGCCTAGGAGTTCGGTTTCCAATCTTGATATTCGATATGTGCCGGAACTGCAGGTCTTTTCCTCTCTCTCTCCATAATCCTCTCGGCCAACCATTGGGTCCATTCCGCCCATGTTTCTCGATTCAACGCCTTGCGTTCATCCTCTACAAATCGGCGTAGCTTCGACCATGTCGTTACAATGATCCCGGAAAAGAAATCTTCCACCATTCTCAAGCTTACTTCCTCCTTATGCACCAGAGCCCCTAATCCTTCAAAGCTGGTAATGACCAAATACAAATCATCCATTCTATCACCCGCCAGTTCTTCTACTTGCTCCTTACTTTGGTTATCCGGTAGATGAGTGATGGCTCGAATTCCCCTAATGAATTCTGGAGATTGAAAGGCATTGAACAATTCAAGAGCGGATTCTCGCTCTCGAGATATCCTGAATTGTCGCAGTTCTACTCCAGCAAAAATCAGACCGCTGACTACTGCAATTACAGATAACACATCGATGACGGCTGACAGGTCCATACTCCCTCCTCATGTGGGTACGAAATGAATTTTGAAGATCAGGAAGACTGATAACGACCAAGCTCACCTGCCGCGATGAAGCACAGCGGAATGTTGATCGGTTATCCAAAATCTGGCGTTCTTGGCGGGGCAGTAGCCCGTTGGGTTTTGTTAGTCACGCTCCACAGTTATAACTACGTTTCCCCTTTTGTGCCCTTTCTCAACATACCTGAAGGCTTCGGCTGTCTGTTCCAACGGATAGCGTCTATCAATAACCGTTTTCAGCTTTTCCGCCTCGATAAGCTCTTTGAGGAAAAGTAAATCTTCCACTGTAGCAGACCTTGACCCGTTTTTGACTTTCTTGTCACCAGCCATGGATGTCCATAACATTTGAAGAAGAAATGCCAGGCTAGGCATCGTTACAAGATAGATTCCCTTTTCCTTTAGTGAGCTTTTGCAGCGGAAAAATGAGCTTTTGTGTACTGCGTCAAAAATAACATCATAGGTCTCGCCGCTTTTATTAAAATCCTCTTTTGTGTAATCAAAGACCTTATCGGCTCCCAGGGATTTCACCAATTCTACATTCGTGGTACTACATACCCCGGCCACTTCCGCGCCATAGTACTTGGCGAGCTGTACCGCAAAAGTACCAATAGCTCCGGAAGCGCCAATGATAAGCACTTTTTGTCCGGCCTGGATATTCCCCTGATCCCTGATGAAATATAACGCGGTATGCCCTGCCAATGGAACGGAGGCGGCTTCCTCATAAGTCATATTGGCCGGTTTTTCCGTCAGCACCCCGTCCTCGGGTATACAGATGTACTCAGCATGAGCGCCAAGAGCGGGTTCGGGCGTTCCATAAACCTGGTCGCCTTTTTTAAATCGCTTTACATTTTTGCCAGTAGCTTCAATTTCGCCAGCCAGATCAGTCCCTAATATATGTATATTTGGTTTTAGGAAACCAAACTGCATTCGCATAGGAAGCCGGAGCAATTTAGGTAGAAAAGTCATATTACGAACGTTACAGTCCGTAGTTGTCACTGTTGTGGCATGTATCTTTATCCGTACCTCGTCATCCTTGGGTACAGGTTTCTCGACCTCTTTGAGTTGAAGTTCTTCCGGTGGTCCGTATGCTGTGTGAACAATCGCTTTCATGCGTTTCCTCCAAGATTACTTTGATCATACGCAAAGAAGAGATCTCCCGAGGAGCCCCATCGCTCGAGTGACTGGTTACGCTAACAATGTTGTTCGCTGCGTATAAGTTTCATTTTCTAGGCCATCCACTGCCATGCGTACCAAATAGTTATTACATTAAATCCCATGCTCACAATTAGCAAGATTTGTTCTTTGACTGGGTATCCCTTCAAGCTAATGAGATTAAAGACAATCCAGAATATGGCTACGATGATGTTTGCCCAGCGAATCGCGGGGTACTTCAACGTCAGGGTCAGAACAAGCATAACAATCGGAATCAACATCAAAACTGCGATTCCAATCCACATTCCCTGAGTTGGGACCGTACCGTTGATTTCTCCCGGCTTAACGTCACCGGCTATTATTGACAGCACATCCCCCCAAAGATAGGTCAGCATCGTCGCTACCCACAATCCTGAAAGTATGATCCTCGTATCTAACATCCTTCAATCGCCTCCTTTATGGATGAAAATAAACAGTGAACACTATCGGCAGCTTATGCTCTTATCCTTTGTGGCGTGCGCGCAACACCACGACCCATGCGGTCATATTGCTTGGATTCATTTAAGCTTCTTCCTATAGTTCTTTGATGCGGTCATTCTCAAGATAGTTAACTAAAATGAAGTTTGCTAAACCTAACCACCTTGTACCCAGGACTGCATGCACTGTGGCGCAGGCACATGTGTCCGTCCACCTGTGCCTGCGCCACAGGTGCAGAATGAACAGGCCACCTGCCCTAGCTGACTACCAGGCCAGGTCTGGAAGCGGTCCCGCAATTCTACTCTTTTATCTTTTCGCAGCTCGCGCGGGGTCCGCTCTCGAAGATCCTGGGATCTTTACGGGGCAGCGAGACGTTAGACGGATTCGAGCCGCGACTCCCCACGGGGCATTATCCCAGGATGTCCAAGAATTCTTTCCAAGGACCAACCTCTACCTTGTACTGCCGGGCCATAACTTCAGCGATCTGCCCCAAATGATTGAGATCATGCGCAACCCATGTAGCTAAAAGCTGCCTAAGCGTAACCTCACCGAGATCTGGATGATCGCCTGTTCTGTCGTAATCAGACTCGGAGAGCCGCAGTGCTCGGAGATGGTTGATGGATTCATGCCGCAGATGCATAAATGTGTCAAGCAGCTCTTGCATTGTTCTCCCTTGGCTTTCTTTCAACATTGCGAATCGATCAAAAGGCTCGAATTTCTTTGTCTCCCGGTCCGAGAGTATGATCTCCGCGCGGGGGATCCAGTCGGTCTTCTCACCATGAATCAAATGGCCTACGATGTCAAATGCACTCCAGGTATCCTCGTCATCAGTAGCAGTCACCCACTCATGGGGAAGATGCCGCAACCAAGCTTGAAGAATAGCAGGGGTTGTCTGAAGAACAACTATCGCCTTCTCAAGTTCAAATTCCATCATTAGCGCTCCAGGATGGGATCATGTCTGATCTGTCTAACGGTTGGCTTCTCCCGCCCGGCGGATTTACAGCGTGCCGCTTTACATAAGGTTTCCCATAACAGCGCCTCAACTTTCGAATTCGAACCGCGATTGCCAGGTCGGCTGCAAGTTGTTGTTAAGCGGCTTCTCGATGACGAGTTCACTGAGCTAACGCCTCATACTCAACACCTGTCAGTTCCTCAGATACATCCCATAATTGCTTGGCGAGAACTTCATCGTAAGATTTGCGTGAGGAACGCAACTTCTTGGGATGGCCGGTTAGCTGCAAGAAACCACCAGGGGCATAGAATTCACCACCCTTCACGCTGAGGGCTGTTGCAGCATATAGTTGAGATAGCGCGCCCATCTCAGCGCTTTGTCGTAGAGATTCCCAAACGTAGCCCTGGATCCGGTGAAAAAGAGGTGTTTCCCGCGTCAACAATTCCTTCCGCAGATTGGTTGCAGCAACACCCGGATGAACGGCCAGGCTGATCGTTGACGCTCCCGTTGCATTTAACCTGCGCTGTAGTTCATAGGCAAACAGTACGTTTGCCAGTTTGCTCTGGGCGTAGGCCAGCCAACGCTCATAAAATCTTTCCCTCATAAGATCTTTCATGTTTATCCGGCCCAATGGCTCAGCGTTGCTGGAAACGGTAACGACTCGGCTGTTTGGCGTTTTCACCAACACATCTAAGAGCAAGCCAGTTAGTGCAAAGTGTCCCAGATGGTTTGTGCCAAACTGTAATTCAAACCCGTCGGCGGTGGTTTGACGCGGAGTGGCCATTATCCCAGCATTGTTGACCAGAATATGCAGCCGATCGTGGTTCAACTTGAATGCTTCAGCAAACTGCCGGATCAAAGCCAGGCTTGCCAGATCAAGCTTCATAACCTCAATCGAGGCGTCCGGCGCATGTCTACAAATCTGATCTCGGGCAGCCTCCCCCTTCAAGGTGTTGCGACACGCGAGTATGACGTGGGCACGCTTTCGCGCCAGCTCTTTTACAGTCACATAGCCTAGCCCGCTATTCCCGCCAGTGACGAGCGCGACCTTACCCATTTGATCAGGAATGTCTTCAGCTGTCCATCGGTCAGCTCTTGTCATTTCAAACCTCCGTAGGATGAATCCCTAACCACCAAATAGCCTCGAGTAGAACGGTCCGGCCAATCCACACTCGAACGGAAACCCTGCTGTGGCCGGATCCTCTCGAGCGAGTGCTAAGCCAGCAATTCGCAGGTAGCGATACCAGCGAAGATGATGCGGCACAGCCTCACTGCCCATGTTCGGATCCTAGAATGCTGAATTTGTGCCAAGAACTTCGGTACCTATTTCCTGTTGCGTCAACGATCAATCCGCGCGCGAAGACATTGCCTGATCCACGTTGCCCCTCCAGCCAGGTCGTGAAGTCCAGTCTGTCTGTCGCGTAGGTGAAGCTGTCGCCGGGTGGTAGCCATCAGGGCTCCCTCCCTTCGCTCATCAAACTCGGGTAATCCATGCTCCGCTTTCGCCACCGCACAAAGAGGAAACCGTTTGCCAGCTCAATCTGTTTTTTCACGACTTTGATTCTTCGAGTCCCAGAACTGCAGACGTCGAGAGAAACCATATCCTCTGGTGGCATGGGCTCGAGTTACGGGTCTTCATAATTAAACACATCTTCGAACAAGTCGACGTCCAATTTCTGTCGCCTGTCAAGGCGATCTATAACAATGGTGTACATGGACAAGACAAGGCCTGGTATTCCCGCAATGTTCGCAAGATCTTCCTATGTCAAGGGATGTGCCACCTAGTGTTCATATCGATCAGAAAGCGGTTGATAGCTGAAGCGGGCGGATTCCCAGAATCCACATGTCACTTGCTGGCCGACGACCTCGATCTTTGGAGCAGACGATCTCTCCACCTTCAGCCAAATCAACATCCCCATCATACAATAAACATGGCATTTCACGACGCATCTCCCGGTCGCCTCCAGCGAGTTGATATGCGGACTTCCTATATGTATCCTTTATCACTTCATTAATACAATCGAACGATTAATACGAATATTCTCATGAGTGGGCTATTCTGACCATCAGATATTCGTCTGCTCACTTATTTTTGCGAGGATCAATTATAAGAGCGATGAGGAGAATGATTGGTCCGAGGGCAGTGAATAAGAGAAGAGGCAAAACTCCAAGGATGGCAAATTCCCCCGAAAGTGATTCAAGTAAGAGGCCAATACATCCACACCCACCTTCCCCAGTTGCGTACCCTTTTACACTCAGAAGAACGAGACCTGCTACCCCACCTCCAAACCAAAATATCAATCTGATCGTAAAGAGATTCGAATCACCCAATATCTTGAAATTTAATAGCAAGCCAGCCAGGACCAGACCATATAACAGTGATCCGAACTTCCATAGATGATATTCTCCAAACCAAGTCTTTAAACCGTCATTGGCCTCTTTAATTATCTGAAGGATTTTCGTGACACTGGGGGGTAATTTGCGGGGCTTCTTCTTTACAACGAGTCGAACAGTACTACTCCTACTTGAACGAGCGCTCAAGATCCATAGCAGTATCATCCCCAGGATAATGACCAATGAAAAAAAATTCTTGCTTCCATAACAATTATTCAGGATTGTTTTGTAATCGAGAAACAAGTACAGATAGAAGATCGCATAACGGCTTTGAGCTGCCTGATCTGACCGACCGCCAGGTCAGGCCAGGGAGTAGCCGGGGATTGTTCCCGCTCTAGCTTTCTGCCTTTCCCTGTAGAGTATCATAGCATGCAAATTGCGCTGCATCCCCGGTCTGCTACAGCGAGATGACAGGACACCTATTTTGAGATGTCAGATCTTCATCGATCAAGTACGTAACCGTAATGATTGAGGAAGGACGACGTGCGTCTTGCCACCGCTTTTAAATCGGAAATCACACTTCTTCGACCCTTCAGCTAGTGTCATGGTCCTCTTTAACCCCCATCCCAATAGCTCGCTTGCAGTCTTATCAACAGCGCACACGTATGGTGCTAACTCAAAGGCACCCTCCGCTTCAAGGAACTTACAACTGGCACATTCAATGTAATCAACACCATAGTCAAACTCGTGACCATCTCCTTCCACATACTTAAGAACGAAATTCCCTGGATACCTTCGGGATATTGAATCCGCGGCTCGAAGTTTTATCCGGTCTTTGAACCAGGAGGAAAACCAAAGGTAACCAATTACACGCCGAGCGATGGATGGGATTGCTCTCAATTCGTTCGAACCAATCTGCAATGACAAATACCCTGCGTCTTCGATCGTATATCCAAGCCTCTGAAGTGTTCGATATACTGCAAGATAGCGGGATGTTGGAAGGAAAAAAACGAGTAAGGGATTATTCCTCCCAATGAAAGGTATCCGTGGAATCAACGTTTCGTACTCTTGTCGTGACTCTTGAATTAGAATCCTGGAATCCTCCTCCCCAAGCCATGAGCAGAGAAGCGGTTTTACGCGATTGAATGTCTTATCAAAGTTACGTAGTAATCGCCTTCTCCGATACATGTAGGATTCATTGCTCATAGGAATTCTCTCGAGAAATTCATTTGAATTGGCGCCCTAACGGTTTTGAGTTCCCTGTCCCGATTCCTTTGCAGAGAGCAGCCCTCTTTCACCTTCGATCATACACAAACCCTAGATGAACTCTCATGAATCTCGGGTCTGCCCTAGAGAATAATTATGTGGCCAAGCTGTCCTTTCTACCCGATGCCGCGAAGATACTGATAGCGGCCTCTGTGCCTTCACTGGAAGTGGCACCACACTCTTCCCCGATGCTCTCCACATCCACCGAGCGCAGGCCAGACTGTTGCAGCCAGTTACGCACCTCGTCTCGATCGAAACCCATCCAGCGATCGTTGTGCTCGGTGCGCAGAAACTCGTGATTATGCTCATCAAGGTCCGTCACAACCAGGACCCCACCTC
>JABAOH010029150.1_pt2 | contig 11974 bp, 13 predicted proteins | sample 7062181 | NCBI WGS metagenome assembly JABAOH01 (sample SAMN14538630, study PRJNA623070) | marine sediment metagenome | biome: marine biome [ENVO:00000428]; feature: marine pelagic biome [ENVO:01000023]; material: deep marine sediment [ENVO:00002113]; isolation source: pool of 5 deep marine... | reverse complement strand
GATTACTCCCGATGTGGTGCAGATCTTCGCCGTACGCCCCGAAAGCCTGTCGACCATCCACCTCTACGAATATATCGGACACCTGCAGCGCAACCGTCAGGAGACGGCCCGCTACGAGCTCGCCTTTTGGCACAAGGTGTGGCTGCCCGCGGCGACTGCGGTGATGCTGCTGTTGGCGGTCCCGGCCGTATTCGGCCAGTTTCGCAGCAGCGGTATGGGGCCGAGGGTCTTTCTTGCGATCTTGCTGGGGCTCGCGTTCAGCCTGCTCAGCCGTGGCTTTGGCTATCTGGCCCTGCTCTATGGGCTACCGCCGGTGCTGGCTGCCTCGGCACCCATCCTGCTGTTCCTGTTGCTGGCGCTATATCTGTTGCGGCGTGTCGCCTAGGCAAAGGCCGTTCCCTGGGAGCGGCGCCACCCGCGGCGCCTCGGGGACGGAAAAAGGGATGCCAGGGGCGCGTAGGAGGCCGCCTGAGACGGTTTCTAGCGGCTGACGGGGAATTTTACACAGGGCGGGAAAACTCCTTTCCTGACAACCCTCTACGGTTTTTAGGCGAATTCACGCTGGTTCTAAGCATCTGATTTATAGAGATTTAATTCATTGAATAAAAAATGCTCAATCTAAAAATGTGATGCCGCAGCCTCGCTTGCCAACGCCCACTCGGGGGGATTTTGCACAGAGTTATCCACAGGTTCTGTGAGTAAGTGCCCGCGGTATGCGCCCATGTTTTCCGGCTGCCGGAAGGATAGCGACGGTCGTCAATGCAACAACCTGTCGCGCGCAGCCTCTTCAGCTTATTTGTCGGGGTAGTAGCCGCCCGCCGGTTTCTTGGCAGCCTCGCCGAGGGCATCTGCGACTTCGGGCGGCATGTAATTCTCGTCGTGCTTGGCCAGTACTTCGTCGGCCATGAATTGGTTGGCGGCCACCAGCTGCCCTTGGGCAACGACCCCCTGGCCCTCGCGAAACAGGTCAGGCAGGATACCCTCGTAGCGCACCGTGATCTTGGCATTCATGTCGGTGACAACGAACTGGACGCGGGTGCCGTCCTTCTTTACGCTGCCCTGTTCAACCAGGCCACCGATGCGAAAGCGTTGCTTTGGCGGCACTTTGCCCTCGGCGACCTCGGTCGGGCTATAGAAAAACACCAGATTGCTGCGGAACGCGTTTAGGACGAAGAGCGCGGCCAGAGTAAGCCCGACCACGCCGATAACGATGACCGTTAACCTCTTGTGGCGCGGCTTCATCCCGAGCGCCCTCTTTCTGCCTCGTTAAGTTGGCGCAACACCCTTACCACAGTCATGCGCCGACGCAGCGGCACGATGACGTTGATAACCAGCACGGCGGCCGCGAAGCCGTATGAACTCCATACGTACAGCCCGTAGCCACCCATTGTAACGAATTCGGTCCAATTCATTTCTCTGACACCAACACCTGTGCAACCCACTGGGTGTGTTTTTCGCGTTCGAGGATCTTGTAGCGCATACGCATGAGAGCAACGGTCAAAAAATACAGTTTGAAGCCAAGCGCCATCAGCAACAACGGGGCGAGCATGCTTGGGTGGATGGACGGGGCACCTATCTTGCTTACGGACGCCGGCTGATGCAAGGTGTTCCACCACTCCACCGAATAATGAATGATCGGGATATTGACCACGCCGACCAGGGCCAGCACGGCCGCTGCCCGCGCGGCACGCCGGGGTTCATCAATACTCGCCTCCAGGGCCATGAAGCCGATATAGAGGAACAGCAGGATCAACTCCGAGGTCAGGCGCGCGTCCCACGCCCACCACGTGCCCCACATCGGCTTACCCCATAGCGACCCCGTCACGAGCGTTACCAAGGTGAAGGACGCGCCGATCGGTGCGCTCGCGCTTGCCAACACCTCTGCCAGCTTCGTTCGCCAGGCAAGTCCAGCGGCCCCGGCCCCAGCCATGACCACGTAAACGAACATGGACATCCAAGCGCTCGGCACGTGGATGAACATGATCCGGTAACTCTCGCCCTGCTGATAGTCCGCCGGCGCGACGAACAGGCCCAGGTACAGCCCGGCGGCGATCAGCACGGCGGTTGCCATCGCCAGCCACGGAATCAATCGTCCGGCCAACGCGTAAAAGTTCTTTGGGGCTGCGTACGTGTACATCTAGCGCTGTGCGATCAGTCAAGCGAAATCCGCAGGCCGGCCGCTGCCGCCCACGGGGCAAAAATCGTCGCCATAACCAGGAAGGCTGCCAACAGGGACAAGTGAGCTTCCGTATCCAAGCCGGTTGCATGGGCCGATACGGCCAGGGCGCCGAAAATGAGGACCGGAGTATACAACGGCAAAACCAGCAGCGAAACCAGCACCCCGCCGCCGCGCAGACCCAGAGTCAAGGCGGCGCCAACGCTCCCCATCAAGCTCAAGACCGGTGTTCCCAGGAGTAGCGACACAACCAGGATGGACATGTTGTCGTACTCAAGGTTCAATAGCAGCGCCAGCAGTGGCGATAGCAGGACCAGCGGCAGGCCGGTGAGCACCCAGTGAGCAAGCACCTTGGCCAGCACCAGGGCAGTCAGGGGGTGGGGCGCGAGCACCAGTTGCTCAAGTGTTCCGTCTATATAGTCGTTGGAGAACATGCGACCCAATGAGAGCATGGTCGCGAGCAAGGCCGCGACCCAGATCACCCCCGGAGCCATGGTGCGTAGCAAGTTGGGCCCTGGCCCGACTCCCAGCGGGAACAGGCTTACCACGATGATAAAGAAAACTAGGGGGGTGAGGACATCAGTACTGCGACGCAGTGCCACTGTGATGTCGCGCATGAACACACCGCGAGCCGCGGTAATCAAGTTCGGTGAAGTCACGAATCCAGACTGATGCAGTTGACGGTCTTGGCTTTCCAGCTAAGCGCTTGGTGTGAGGTGATGACAAGCATACCGCCGGCAGCCAGATGCTCGCCGAATAAATCCTCGATCACCGCGACCGAGCTTACATCAAGACCGCTCACTGGCTCATCCAGAATCCAGAGCGTCCTTGAAAGAACCAGCAGACGTGCTAGCGCCAGGCGACGCTTTTGTCCTTGCGAGAGGACCTTTGCTGGCAGGTGCGCGAAACGCGTCAAGCTTACATGTTCCAGCGCGTAGTCAATCTTGGAAGCGTCAGGATGACCGCCCAAATGCGCAGCGGCGCGCAGATTTTCCGCAGGCGTCAGCTCGCCCTGGATTCCGTTGCTGTGGCCGACGTAGCTCAGGCATGTTCGATAGTCATCGCCAAGTGCACGAATATTTTTGCCATTCCATCGAATCTCACCTGCACTGGGTCTCGACAAGCCGCAGAGCGTTCGCAAGAGGGTCGTCTTGCCGCTGCCGTTGCTACCGACGACATAAAGCAGTTCGCCTGCCGCCAGCGCGAATGACATTCCGCTGATAAGCGGGCGGTCGCCGCGTGTGCACTCTAGCGAAATCGTCTCAAGCATTATCTTCATTAGACGCTGTCAGGTCGTTCGGATTATAGGTAAAACACTGCCCACGAACTATCGGCTCGCACCCTCACCTGGCCTGCCGACGTCTGGGGGGATGGACCGGGAGAGCGAACCACATCGAGAATGGTGCCCCGGAGACGATTCGAACGTCCGACCTGCCGCTTAGGAGGCGGCTGCTCTATCCTACTGAGCTACCGGGGCGTCACAGGCAAGTGCGACTCGATAACCGCTGCATCGGGAACGCTAGCGGTTGGCTTGGACAAGTGGTGGAGCGGAGGAGGATCGAACTCCCGACCTTCGCATTGCGAACGCGACGCTCTCCCAGCTGAGCTACCGCCCCTCGGTTCTAGATCGAAAGCGCCCCTTACGGCGAGCAAATTCATTGCCGGCTCTTAGGCGCGGAGCATTCTACAGGTTTCGCGTGGTCTTATGAAGGGCCTGTTGTGTACCCGCGAGCGCCGGTCGTGTTGGCGCCGGGCGAGCCGCACGGGGTGCCTTGCTATACTAAAAATGGCGCGCGGCAGTGGCGTGTGTCAGCAAGGCGCAACCTTGCTGCACGTGGATGGCGATTCTCGCTCCGTGCAGCGCGACGCAAGCGAGAGATATGGTTGTATAGCGGATGGATACAATACACATGCCTGGGTCCGAGCTTTATTGGGACACCTCGCTGACGCCGCTCGAGCGCTGGTATTGTCGTCTGCTGGGTGTTCCTATCGTTGGTCTTCGCATTCGGCTGCGTCGTCTAAGGCAAATCCTTCCAAATCAAGCCACGCGTGTGTTGGATGCGGGTTGTGGGCGTGGAGTCATCACACGTGCGCTGGCGCGACATTACGGGGCTGCGGCAATCGACGCCGTGGATGCTGACGCGGAATCACAGACGGTCAATGAGAAGCTTGCACTAAGGGCGGGCCTGACGAACTGCCATTTTATTACTGCGGATCTGCTGAATTTCGAAGAAAGCGAGCGTTACGATCTGATCGTTTCTGTGGACAACCTGGAGCATGTGGAACGTGACGATGTCGTACTGGAGCATTTCTACCGTTCGATGGCATGGGGCGGCACCTTGGTGGTTCATGTTCCGCACTACTATCGGCGCTGGCCTTTGTTTAGTTGGCGCACCAACTTCGACGTCCCTGGCCATGTGCGGCCGGGATACCACTTGCCCCAGCTTCGCGAGCGCGTGCAAAAAGCCGGATTCAAGATCGCCAAGACTGGTTTTACCTACGGTTTCACCGAGAACCTGATGAACAACATCTCCTACGTCATCACGGGTGCTCGGCAAAAGAACAAGGCCATTTATGCGGCGATATTTCCGTTGCTTAACCTGGTTTCGTGGTTTGGCCAGTGGTCGCGGCCTCGTTTCGGCGCTGGGGTGTGGGTTGTGGCGATAAAAGAAGAGCAGGGCAAGAAGCGCCGCTAAGTGAATTTGCCGGAGATGAGCAAGGGATTTCGCGATACGCCCCTGGACCCAGCCGGTCAGAAGCTGAGCGGTTATTTCATCGAGCGCCTTTGTCGCGCACCCCATTTACTGGTGCCGGGGGCATTCGCTTGGTTGCGCGGATGGTGGTACCGCCTCAAGTTCCGGGTGCAATTCAAGAGCTTTTCCGCAGGCAAGTATTTTCGCGTGTACGGCCCGTTGACCGTATCTGGTCCCGGACGCCTGTCTTTTGGCGATAACTGTCTGATCATCTCAAATGCAATTAAACCAGTTTGCATACGCACACTGCACCCGGACGCCCACGTGGTGTTAGGGGATCACGCCGGCCTGAATGGCACCGCGATACAGTGTGTGCGTCGAGTCGAGATCGGCAGATTGAGCAACATCGCAGACGCATACATTACAGACTCGCCGGCTCACAACCTCGGTCGAAACAGACGTTCACAGACGATCGATGATGTCAGCGCGAATCCTGTCAAGATCGGAGAAAACGTGTGGATATCCGTGCAGGTCGTTGTACTGGACGGCGTCACGATAGGCGATAACTCCGTCATAGGCGCGTGCTCGCTTGTGCGACACGACGTTCCGGCCAATGTCTTCGCTGCGGGAAATCCCTTGAATGTAATTCGCGAGATCCGGGACTAGCGCATCGTGCGACGCCACTGGGCTTACCTGCGGGCCGGCATTGGTCTGGCGCTCGTCATCCTACTTGTCTGGTATTACTACGATGCCGCCGTCATCGTCAGCCAGCTGAGCGTGTTGCGCGGCCGCTGGATTGTGCTGGCATCGGTAGCGATACTCGCAGCCACATGTCTGGGCGCGGTCAACACCTACCTGTTGGCCAGTCGAGACGGTGAACTGACGCTGTGGCGACTCATGCCTCTATACTGGGCCGCGTGGGCGGTGAGTCTGGTTGTCCCCGGGCAAGTGGGTGATGTGGCAAGCCTGACGGCCATGCTGCGTCGCCATGGCCTCGAATGGCATGTCGGCCTTGGACGGCTACTGCTCGACAAGATCATCTCGTTCTCGGTGATTGTCTTGTTCGCGGCGATTGGCCTGCTCTCCCTCTCGGACGTGACCAGCTGGCATGGCCGCAGTGTGGCAGCGATGATTTTTACCGTGTTCGCGTTAACGATCCTCGTTTATCTCGCGCGGCGACGCCTGCGCGCGATGTTCGATACGACGCAGCCAGGATTGCGCGGTTTCATAGGACGCTGTATCGGCGAGTTGGCGCACACGGCCTACCATCACCCCAAGCGGGTGTTGCTGAATTGCACCTTAACTGTCGTAAAGATGGGCCTGATTGGTCTTGCCTATTGGTGCATGTTCGCTGCCTTCGGGCAGCTCGATGCCCGCATTTGGCAAGTCATTACGCTGTCGGCAACGAGTTCGCTCGTCGCCTACATCCCGGTGAGCTTCAATGGAATCGGAACTGCCGAGGTGACGGGGATCTATCTGTTTTCTGCGCTTGCCATACCGCAGGCGACAACGCTTTCGGTCTACCTGATGCTGCGGCTGGTCGTGTTTATGCTAGCTTGGGCGCCGGTCGCCGTTTGGATGGCGGGCTGGAAGCCAACAAGCGATTTGCGCTAACGGGGAGAATTTGAGCCGGGCCGCGTTTGGTCTGGCGCCCTTCCATAGCAGGCCAAAGATATCGTTGCAAAGGAGCAGCTTGAGCGGCGTCATGCTTAGGTAATCCAGCGCGCGGCCGAGGGTGCCTGCCAGTGCCGGGTAAATCGCATCGCGGTTGTCGCCAAATTGATTGGTAGCTACAGTCCACCGGGCCTGCGCGGGCATGTGCTGTTCCAGCCAGAGGCGATGACCGAGCGCATTCTTCTTCAAGGTTTGGTGCAGGCTTGGAAGGTCCTGCTCGTTGACGTGGACTTGCTTTTCGATGTCGCTGCGTGGGTTGGCCGGCAGCGTGCGCATAAGCCTGCGCATCAACGGATAGGTAACGTCATACACCCAGCGGTTCGGAAGGGTGTGAATGACCGCAAACCCGTCGGGCTTCAACGTCCTGTGCACTTCCTGCAGCATCGCATCGAGTTGGGCAGGAAGTAGATGCTCGATGATGTCCAACATCGTGATGCGGTCAAAGCTGTTATCCGCAAATGGGAGGATGCACGCATCGGCACGCACGAGCTCCATGTGGCCGCCAGTAGTGCGCTCGGATGCGCGTTCGGACTTCAATTCGGCGGCAATCTCCAATACGGTAGGCGAGAAGTCGAGGCCTATTGCGCAAGCGCCCATCTTGCTGGCAATGGCGACCACCTCACCGCGGCCGCATGCGATGTCGAGGACGTTTTGGCCGGTGCCGATTGCTGCGAGCTCCATCGCCCGTGCGACCCGCGGGCGGGGGCTAATGGCCGGCCCGCTGAGGACATCCGCATGCTGTTGGTTGCCCCAGGCCGATTCGATCCACGCCCGGTTGTACGCGTCCGGACCGACCGGCTTCTTGCTCATGTCTGCGGACCGAGCAGACGAAAACCACGCGCAATAGAGTTGCCCAGCGTGGGCAAGAATCCCTCTTTCGACAGACGCAGATTTTCCTCCGCATAGCAGGAAAGGAAACAACGAGGACAGTTCCCTTGGTAGGCGTCTTCGCGCGCACGCCGGTGCAATTCCGACTGCCAGATTTCTTCCATGTCCTGGTTTGCCAGGTTTCCGAGCGGTTCCGTCACAAACGAGCACAGCGTCACCACTCCATACGCATCGATCTCGATCCGATTCGAGCCTTGCAGACAGGGTACCGGGAAATACGATTTGGGATCACGGTAGAATTCAGTAACGCGTCGCAAATAAGCTTCGCTATTCCTGACTATGCTGGTCCGACGCTTGAGATCGATGAGCTTGTCAATTTCACGTTCTACGACAGTAATGAAGGCGGGGTCCCGATACTGCGACTCAACCGGGTCGGAATCGGGATTGAAATAACCATCGTGATACGCCGTGAATCGCACGCTGGACAAGCCTTTGTCCAACGCAAACTGCGCCAGGTTCACCCAGTCGTAAACATTATCGCGCATCATGACGCTGCCGATGCCGACATTGATAATGCCTGCGGCCTTGAGGTTGTCGATGTTCCTGGAAACCTTGCTGAAGCCATTCTTCAGACCGCGCGTAACCATATACGAGGGATCACCCACGCCATCGAGACCAATCGTCACTGCGCTAGGCCGTAGCTTCGCAAGCCGCTTGGCTTTGTTCGCGGTAAGCAAGGTGCCGTTGGTGTTGACACCGAAGCGCAGGTCGAGGTCGCGTAGGTGCCCCAATATGTCGAACACATCGCGGCGCGTGAACATCTCACCTGATGCATTGATGCCGACGAAATCGACGCCAAAGGCTCTGAGCCGCGAGAACACGGTTCCCCATTGCTCACTAGTGAGCTCTTTGGGGTCACGGTCATACTTCCAGAAGTCGCACATGTTGCAGCGCGAGTTGCAAAAACGTGTGAGGTAGGCCGTCGCGACGGTCGGACGCAACCATGCGGACGCGCGGCCCTTCGTTGCCGGGGACAATATGGCCCGCAAGCTCTCATTTCGCAGCAAGTGAAGCGACGGCACGATCGTAAACCCGAGGGAGACTCAAACAATCATTTTAGACCATGTCTGTGTATATACCAGGCCCGCTATCGGTACGTACAGCCCGGAAAGGGCATTATCTTTGTGGCTGATGCGCAGTAACCCCGGCCAGCACCGCCGAGAGTCGCGCCAATGCCCGCGCCATCCAGCCATTGCACCACCGCAGTAAGGTGAACTTCTTAAGGATGTAGCCGGTGTCCTGATAGTAGAACCGCCCCTCGGGGTTATACATCCTATCTAGCGCCCAGGACGCAACGTCCAGCGCACGCGACAAGTATTGGTCACGGGCGCGCTGATCGCAAAATGTGAGGATACCCTGTGCCGCACCGTGGATGTCGTGAGGGTAATCCTGGTCATTCATCCAGCGCGGCGAGCCGTCGCGATTGAATAAGTGCTGCACGTAGTACGCCAGCCCGTGGCGATAACGCTCGAGCCATCGCTCGTCACCCGTCGCATCCATATATCGACTGAGCGCATCGAGTATGAAGCCGGTGTGGTAGTTGTCATGACGGATGGGAGAGTCAGCGGGTGGATCACTATAGAACCAGGCGCCGTAGTCGGTCTGTCTGTTAACGACGTAGTTACAAAGACGGCGCGCCGTGTCGGCGTGTTGCATCTCTCCGCTCAATTTCCCGTACTGGCTGATCACGGCGCCGATGAGTATGCTGACATCGAGCACTCGCATTTTCATTGGTACCGGCATGTAGGAAAGACATAATTCGTCGGCGGAGTCCTTCAGCACGTTGAGATCGCGCGTGAGGAATCTGATAGCGCTCGCGGCCCGCTCCAAATAAACGGCGCGTTCGGTCAGCCGATAAGCGTCCAGCAACGCCTCACACACGAAACTCGTCACTACAGCGTTCGGCATACCGGCGGGCGCGAAGAATCCCAGATCTTGCCAAGGGTACTGATAGCCCCAGCAGTCACCCGACCATCGCGCACGACAGCTGAGGCTGTCGAGCAGACTCAGCAACTGTTCCGCCTCATCCAGGTAGGGTGCGGCGCCCGTCAAGCGGTAGCGGTCGAGCAGTCCCTGCGCAAATAGGGCGAGGCCCTTCGGGTTGTAGGTCTTGGGAACGGCAAGCAGCGGGCGTAGATTGACAGGCCCGCGCATGATCGTCTGGATGGCGATGATTCGGGACCATTTGCTCCAGCCGAGGAGCCGCGACAGGACTGGGCTGTTCAGAGCGTCGTGCTTGTTGTAACCGCGATAGTCCTGAGCCCGGCTCCAGGCATAGACGCGATCAAGAACGGAACCTAGTTGCTCCAGCGTGGCGTGGCTGGCGTCCATAAATCTCGCTCGAACACGTCGACCCAAAGGTGGGCCATGATCATCAGATAAAGCACGAAGTAGTGCCAGCGCAGACCGGTCCGGGCCCTGCGTTGTCGCACCTGTTTTATGAACGTCGGGTTGAACAGGCCTACCTCAAGCACCTTCGTGTCATCTAGCAGTTGCTCGCAGTGTGCCGCCAGATGCTGTTGGAAGAAAAACGGCGCGTCGATTTGAAAACCGCTCTTGGGGCGCGCCATGACTTCTTGTGGAAGGATGGGCTTTAAGATTTTGCGCATGTAACTCTTGGTGTGGCCGCTCGGCATGAGTGTCTCGCGTTTCAGGGTCCGGAAGTGGGCGTTGACAGCGACATCAACGAAAGGGACGCGCACCTCCACGCCCTCGGCCATGCTTGCCCGGTCTTCCTGCCACAAGAGATCGTTGACGAGCTTGTGTTGCCGTTCGAACGCAGCCATGGCCATCACGGGGTCAGGATCTGCCGGCCAAAGGGCCGCCACCTCGGCAAACGCGTCGCTCAAACGCTGATCGAGCAAGCGCGGGCCATACAACGCCTGCCGCATGGCCGGCGTATCCCACACGTTTCGCAACAGCGCGTATACCCGCGGCCAATCTCCGAGCGATTGCAGCATGCGCAGGGCCCGTTCACTTTCACTCCAGGAGATGCCCGGCAACGCCGTCAGCGAGCGGGCCCCCATACGTCCAGCCGTTCTGGTCACGCCGGCGGGCACGATCGATGCGAGTCGGTGCGCCTGATGAAGGATGCGATGCGCGTTGTACCCGAGAAAAATTTCGTCCCCCCCTAATCCCGACAGCGCCACCTTTACATGTCTTGAGGCGAGCTTCGCCAGCTGGTTCACCTGAAACGCATTGATCTTGGGCAACTCCAGGTGCCATACAAGCTTCGGCAGCAACTCACTCAGGTTGCCGATACTGTGGTCTTGTATGTTGGTGACGCCGAGCAAGGCCGCCGTCCTGGCAGCGTTGCGCGCCTCGTTTGGATCATCGCCAATGTTCAGGGTAAAGGTGCGCAGCGCATGGTAGCCAAGGTCTTTGGCAAGCGCCGTTACCGATGCCGAATCAAGCCCACCGGAGAGATACACGCCGACCTCGACATCGGCGGTAAAGTGCACGCGGACCGAGTCTCGCAAGGTGTCTAGAGTTGACGCTGGGGGGTCATCGGATGGGAGTGTGATCGTGTGCTCGCGCACTTTACCTGTGGGTTGCCATTGCAGAACTTTCCCGGGGCTGAGCTGAATGATGTTGCGAAAAAGGCTGCGCTTGCCCGGCAGGTACCGAAAATTCATTAGCAGATGCAGACTGTTTTCATCGAGCTCGCCGCGCTCGTGGTTCCGAGCCAGGATGGCCTTGGCCTCCGAAGCGAACTCGATATCGCCGTTGCTGGCGGCGCGCAGGAACAACGGTTTGATACCGAGCGGATCGCGTGCAAGCAGGCCCAGTTTTTGTCTGGCATCCCAAATGGCAAAGGCATACATACCACGCAGGCGCGAGAATCCCTGCCAGCCCTCCTCTTCATAGAGTTGCAGAATAACCTCGGTATCGGAGTGGGTGCGGAACCGTCGTCCACGTTGAATAAGATATTTCCTTACTTCTGCATAGTTGTAGATCTCTCCGTTGAATGTGATAGCAACACCGTCGTCGGCAGTACTCATTGGCTGCGCACCGCCTTCTATGTCGATGATCGCCAGACGCGCGTGGCCTAGCGCGGCGTTTCCCCTTAGCAGGGAGCCTTGACCATCAGGTCCCCGGTGCGCGATCACCCGAATCATTGTCTTGAGCTGATCGACTTCGATCGGCTTGACCGGGGATTTCGAAAACCAGCCGGCGATTCCGCACATCTCAGTCGGCGACCCCTCGACGATGCCCGCTGGGCAGGACAGGAAAGGTCTCTGCGCAGCGCGCCACGAACTCAGCGACGTCTATGGTCGTATCGAGCAGCGCCTGTCGCGCCGTTTGCCAGTGCTCGATGGGACGAGCGAGTATCTGGTCGAGCGCTGCCTGCATGGGCCCCCATTCCAAGAGGCGTAAGTTTGTCACCAGTCCGTAACGGGACTCCTGTTCATTGGTGTACCCGCGACCGGTCTCGGCGGCGTACACAGCCGGCACGCCCAGAACGGCACATTCGGACGCCATCGTCGCGCTTTCGCCAACGAATGCCCGGCAATATGCCAGCACGTGATGTACCTCCCTGACA
>JABAOH010103594.1_pt2 | contig 11975 bp, 10 predicted proteins | sample 7062181 | NCBI WGS metagenome assembly JABAOH01 (sample SAMN14538630, study PRJNA623070) | marine sediment metagenome | biome: marine biome [ENVO:00000428]; feature: marine pelagic biome [ENVO:01000023]; material: deep marine sediment [ENVO:00002113]; isolation source: pool of 5 deep marine... | reverse complement strand
ACGCCTGTCGCCGCTGGGATCGGGGTCCGACTACACGCCGTTCCTCCAGCACCTCGGCATCGCCTCGCTGAACCTGAGCTTCGGCGGTGAGGGCGGGGGCGGCTCGTACCACTCGCAGTACGACTCCTTCGACCACTACACGCGCTTCATCGACCCGACCTTCGAGTACGGCGTGGCGCTCACGCAGGTCGCGGGCCGGGCCACGCTGCGCTTCGCCCAGGCCGAGGTGCTGCCCTACCACTTCTCGGGGCTGGCGGACAACGTGACGGACTACCTCGGCGAGGTCACCGGGCTCGCCGACGAGATGAGGGTCGAGACCGAGCGCGAGAACCGTCTGGTCCGCGGGGGCGCCTACGCGCTCGCCGCGGACCCCACCCAGACGTACGTGCCCCCCACCGAGGAGCGCCCCGTGCCGTTCTTCAACTTCGCTCCCCTCCAGAACGCGATCGACGCGCTGCGGACCGAGGCCGGCGTGTACGACGAGCTCCTGGCGTCCTCCCACGAGGCGGGGCTCACCCCGGCCCAGACCGAGGCGATCAACCGGCGCGTCATGGGGATCGAGCAGCTCCTCACCGACGAGCGGGGGCTTCCGAAGCGCCCCTGGTTCCGCCACCAGATCTACGCGCCCGGCTTCTACACCGGGTACGGCGTGAAGACCCTGCCCGGCGTGCGCGAGGCGATCGAGGAGCGCGAGTTCGAGCTGGTGGAGGAGCAGATCCGCCGCGTGGCGGACGCGATCGACCGCGTGAACGCAGAGCTCGCCGAGGCGAGCCGCGCGCTCGGGCGGCCGGTGACATGAGCGCCGAGCCCGCCGCGACGACCCGCCGGGACTTCCTCCAGCTCTCCGGCTCCGCGGTCGCGAGCTCGTGGCTCCTGCGCTTCGCCCCCCTGATCGCGGCGACTCAAGCGTGCGCGTCCGAGGCGAGGCGCGAGGGCTGGCCGCTCACGACGCTCACCGAGCGCGAGGGAGCCGACTTCGACGCCCTCTCGGCCCGCATCGTCCCGACGGACGACACGCCCGGCGCGCGCGAGGCCGGCGTCGTCCACTTCGCGGACCGGGCGCTCGGGTCGTTCCTGGGCGACCTGCTCCCCCTCGTGCGGGCGGGGCTGGGCGGGATGCACGAGCGAGCCGCGGCGCTCGACCCGCGTGGGGCCCCGTTCGCCGACCTGCCCGAGGAGCGCCAGGACGAGATCATCGGCGAGGTCGAGCAGGAAGACCCCGACTTCTTCTTCTTCGCGAGGACGCTGGTGCTTCTCGGGCTGGTGGCGAACCCGGAGCGCGGCGGGAACGCCGAGCAGATCGGATGGCGGTTGATCGGATTCGAGGATCGCTTCCGGTACGAGCCCCCGTTCGGCTACTACGACCGGAACGAGCACGGGGGCCCTGCGGCGGAGGAGGACGACCGATGAGGCAGGAGACGGTCCGCTTCCCGCCGACCGAGGAGGTCGATTTCGTGATCGTCGGCTCGGGAGCGGCCGGCGGAGTGCTGGCCAAGGAACTCTCCACCAACGGCTTCTCCGTCGTCGTGATGGAGCAGGGCCCGTACCTGCGTCCCTTCCAGTTCCGCCACGACGAGGTCGAGACGTACTTCGACGGCGGCCTGGTCGGGCGCCTCTCCGACCATCCCCACTCCTGGCGCGCGACGGCCGATCAGGAGGCGACGCCGGCCTTCTTCTTCCCCTCCCTCTTCTACGCCAAGGCCGTCGGCGGCAGCAGCCTGCACTTCGCGGCGAACTACTGGCGCTTCCGGCCCGTCGACTTCCGTGAGCGCAGCCTGCTCGGCTCGATTCCCGGGACGACCTTCGCCGACTGGCCCATCACCTACGACGAGCTCGAGCCCTACTACACCAAGGTCGACTGGGAGGTGGGCGTCTCCGGCGAGCCGGGCCCCGGCGACCCGCCGAGATCGCGCGGCTATCCCGTGCCCCCCATGCCGATCAAGTCCTCCGGCGTGCTCCTGCGCGACGGCGCCGCACGGGCCGGCTACACCTCGAAGCCGGCCCCGCTGGCGATCCTGTCGCGACCCCACAACGAGCGGGCCGCGTGCATCCACTGCGGCTTCTGCTGGGGTCAGGCGTGCGAGATCGGCGCGAAGTCGTCGACGCTGGCGTCGATGATCCCCGTGGCCGAGCGGACCGGCCGCTGCGAGATCCGCGACCGCAGCGTCGTGACGCGCATCGAGACGAGCCCGCAGGGACGCGTGACGCGCGTGGTGTACCTGGACGCCGAGGGCGTCGAGCAGGCCCAATCCGCCAGGGCGGTCGTGCTCGCCGCCAACGGCGCGGAGACGCCCCGGCTCCTCTTCCTCTCGGAGACGAGCCGGCATCCGGACGGCCTCGCGAACTCGAGCGGCTTCGTCGGCAGGAACCTGATGTTCAACTACAACCCGCAGACGTGGGCGCGCTTCTCCGAGCCGCTCAACGAGTACAAGAGCGTGGTCGCGACGCGGGTGGTGATGGACTTCTACGAGTCCGATCCCCGCCGCGGCTTCTACGGCGGCGGCGGCATCGACGCACGGGCCACCATCGGCCCGCTCTTCTGGGCCGCGATCGACAACCCCATGCCCGGGACGGCTTCCTGGGGCCCCGACCTGAAGCGGCAGCTCGCGATGTACAACTACACGATGGCGGCCACCGGGCACGGAACCTCCCTGCCGAGAGAGACGAACACGATCACGCTCGACCCGCGGCTGGTCGACGCATGGGGGCGTCCGGCGATCCGGGTCACGTACGAGGACCATCCCGACGACCTCGCCTTCGCCGCCTTCCTGCAGGAGCGCGCGGTCGAGATCATGGAGGCCGCCGGGGCGGAGCGCGTCGACCCGCTGCCCATCGCCCCCTCCACCGTCACCGCCCACCTCCTGGGCACCTGCCGGATGGGCGACGACCCACGGGCGTCCGTGGTCGATCGATACCACCGGACGCACGACGTGCCGAACCTCTTCATCTGCGACGGGAGCAGCCTGGTGACCTCGGGGCGGGGCCAGCCGACCATGACGATCCAGGCGCTGGCCTTCCGAGCGGCCGATCACATCACGGACTTCGCCCGCCGGGGAGAGATCTGATCACCCGCCCGCGCACCATCACGAAGCGGACGCGCTGAAGGGCCTCGATGTCGCGCGAGGGGTCGCCCTCGACCGCGATGACGTCGGCGGCCCATCCGACGTCGAGCGTGCCGATCTCCCCCTGCATCCCGAGCGACTCGGCGGCGAGCGACGTGGCCGAGACGATGGCGTCCATGGCCGGCTGTTCTCCCTCGCGGACGCGGTAGACCAGCTCCTCGGCGTTGCGGCCGTGGGCTCCCGCGACCGCATCGGTCCCGAAGACCGTCTTCAGCCCGGGCACGTCGAGCGCCGTTCGGAACGCCTCCAGCGCGCGGGGGACGGCGGCCCGCATCTGCTCGAACCCCTCGGCCGTGTAGCTCCCGATCCCGACGTAGCGCGCCTCGTTGTCGAAGTAGTTCCGGAAGATCAGGTGGATGTTGGGGTCGTAGAAGGTCCCCCGCTCGGCCATCAGCTCGAGCGTCGCCCGGTCGAGGAGCGCGCCGTGCTCGATGGTCGTGCACCCGGCGAGCGTCGCCCTGCGCGCGCTCTCGGGGCCGTGCGCGTGCACGACCGAGCGCAGCCCCCGAGCGGCCGCCTCGCCACAGGCGGCGTCGAGCTGCTCCTGGCTGAGCGTGGGAGCGCCGCCGGTCCGGATGCTCTCCGAGGCGAAGATCTTGATCACGTCCGCACCGCGCCCGGCGAGCTCGACTACCGCCGCCCGCAGCTCGGCCGGATCCCCCGTGCCGGCCGACAGGCTTCCCAACGAGGTGATCACGCGGGGGCCCGGAAGCACGCCGCGGTCGAGCGCCTCGGCCAGCGGACCGTCCTCGGCGCCGCCCAGCGACTGCACCGTCGTCACCCCGGCGGCGACCATTCGGTAGGCGTTCTCGGCCGCGTGCAGCACCCGGTCGGGCATCTCCGAGCCGCGCGCCAGCCGCCCGTCGGGGCCGAAGTGCCATCCCACGTGCACGTGCGTGTCGATCAGCCCCGGCAGGACCGTGAGGCCCCCGAGGTCGACGACAGGGTCGCCGTCCGCCTCCCCGGCCGGAACCACCGCCGTGATCCGGCCCTCCCGGACGACGACGTCCCGGTCCGTGAGCACGGCGCCCCGCCCGTCCAGGAGGCGCGAGGTCCGCAGAACGAGCGCCCCCTCCTGGGCGGCGATCGGCGCGGGCACGAGGCACGCGGCGAGGACCCAAACGCATGCGAGCCGGCGTGTCATCCGAAGCCTCCACGAGCGACGTGACCCCTCTTCCACGCGCCACGTTAGGGCCGTGCGGCCGCAGCGTCGAGGACCCGACCCGGGCGCGCGGCGCGGCGCTCCCTTCCGTCGCCGCTTCCCTTCGGCGGCCGCGACTGCACCTTTGAGCGGTGGCCGCCGCTTCATGGAGCGGACCCCGACCCACAGCCCGGAGACGCGCCGTGCCCAAGTACATCTATCTCTTCACGGAGCTGGACGACGTCGAGGCCCGCACGGGCGGCGACCACGAGGCGGTGCGCGGCCTCCTGGGCGGAAAGGGCGCCAACCTGGCGGACATGACGCGTCTCGGGGTGCCCGTGCCGCACGGCTTCACCGCGACCACGGAGGCATGCAACGCCTACCTGAGCGCGGGCGGCGAGCTTCCCGAGGGACTCTGGGAGCAGGCGCTCGAGGCCGTCGCCGTCCTCGAGGAGCAGACCGGCAAGGGGTTCGGCGACCCCTCCGCCCCCCTCCTCGTCTCGTGCCGATCCGGCGCGAAGTTCTCGATGCCCGGAATGATGGACACGGTCCTCAACATCGGGATGAACGACCTGACCGCAGAGGCGATGGCCGCTTCCGCGGGCGACGGCCGCTTCGCGTTCGATCTGTACCGCCGGCTGCTGCACATGTACGGCACCGTCGTGCTGAACATCGAGGACGACGCCTTCGAGCGGGAGCTGGAGGACCGCAAGCGCACCGCCGGCGTCTCGGTCGACGCCGAGCTCGGCGGAGACGACTGGCGCGACATCTGCGAGCGCTACAAGGCCGTCGTGCGCACGTTCTCGGGTCGCGAGTTCCCGCCCGACCCGCGCGAGCAGCTCAGGACCGCCACCGAGGCCGTCTTCCGGTCGTGGAACGGGAAGCGGGCCGTGGACTACCGGACCGCCTCCGGCATCCCCCACGACCTGGGCACCGCCGTCAACGTGCAGACCATGGTCTTCGGAAACCTGGACTCGAGCTCGGCGACGGGCGTGTGCATGTCCCGCAACGGGACCACCGGCGAGCCGGGGCTCGAGGGCGACTACCTGGAGAACGCCCAGGGCGAGGACGTCGTGGCCGGGACCCGCAGGACCGAACCGCTCTCCGGGCTCGCCGAGCGCAGCCCGGAGCTGTACACCGAGCTCGAGGACATCGCTCGCCGCCTCGAGCGGCACCACCGCAACATGCAGGACCTCGAGTTCACGATCGAGGCGGGCAAGCTGTGGGTCCTGCAGACCAGGGACGGAAAGCGAACGGCCGAGGCGGAGGTCCGCATCGCGGTCGACATGGCCGACGAGGGGCTGATCTCGCGCCGCGAGGCGCTGGAGCGGGTCTCGGCCGCGCAGGTCGACGTCTTCCTCCATCCGAAGTTCGACCCGCGCGCGATCGGCTCGCGCGAGCCGCTGGCCGAGGGGCTCGCCGTCTCGCCCGGCGCGGCCGTGGGGCAGGTGGTCTTCGACGCGGACCGCGCCGAGCGAGCCGGATCGGCCGAGCGGCCGGTCGTCCTCGTGCGGCCCGACACCAAGCCGGACGACGTGCACGGGATGCTCGCGGCGGTGGGCATCGTGACGAGCCGCGGAGGGCGCACGAGCCACGCCGCCCTCGTCGCGCGCCAGTTCGGCCGTCCCGCCGTGGTCGGCGTGAGCAGCATGGAGATCGACCTGGTCGGCAGGGAGCTGCGGGTCGGCGACGCGGTGGTCCGCGAGGGCGACTGGATCTCGGTGGACGGAACGAGGGGGCTGCTCTACGAAGGCGAGATTCCCACGGTCGTGGCCGACCTGGACAACCCGTACCTGGCCAGGCTGCTCTCGTGGGCCGACGACGTCCGCCGGATCGGCGTGCGCGCGAACGCGGACTATCCACGGGACGCGGAGCGGGCCCGCTCGCACGGGGCGGAGGGCATCGGGCTGTGCCGGACCGAGCACATGTTCTTCGAGACCGATCGCCTCCCGATCGTCCAGCGCATGATCATGGCGACCGAGTCCCACGAGCGGGAGGCTGCCGTGATGGAGCTGCTCCCGCTGCAGCGGTCCGACTTCGAGGGCCTGTTCCGCGTCATGGACGGGCTGCCGGTCATCATCCGGCTCATCGATCCTCCCCTGCACGAGTTCCTGCCGGCCGCCTCCCAGCTCACCGCCGACCTGGCCGACCTCAAGCTGCGGCTCCAGCATCTGCAGACCCTGCCGGAGATCGACCGGGCGCTCGAGGAGATCGCCACCAAGCAGCGGTACCTGGAGCGCGCGCGGGCTCTCCACGAGGACAATCCCATGCTGGGCACGCGTGGCGTCCGGCTGGGCATCTTGATCCCCGAGCTCGTGCGCATGCAGGTGCGGGCGATCTTCGAGGCCGCGTGCGGCTGCGCCCGGGACGGGGTCGACGTCCACCCGGAGATCATGATCCCGTTGGTGACGCACGTGCAGGAGCTTCGTGAGATGCGGGGCGCCCTGGAGGAGGAGGGGCGACGGGTCATGGACGAGACGGGCGTCGACGTACCGTATCGCTTCGGCACCATGATCGAGATCCCCCGCGCCGCGCTCACCGCCGACGAGATCGCCGAGGTCGCCGAGTTCTTCTCCTTCGGCACGAACGACCTCACCCAGACGACCTTCGGCATCTCGCGCGACGACGCCGAGCAGGGCTTCCTCGTGGAGTATCTCCGCCGCGGCGTGCTCCCCAGCAACCCCTTCGAGACGCTCGACGAAGACGGGGTCGGGCGGCTCATGGAGTGGGCGGTCGGGGAGGGCCGACGAGCCCGACCGGAGCTGGAGATGGGCATCTGCGGCGAGCACGGGGGCGACCCCGCGAGCATCGGGCTCTGCCACACGCTGGGCCTCGACTACGTCTCCTGCTCGCCCTTCCGGGTGCCCATCGCGCGGCTGGCCGCGGCGCACGCGGCGCTCGCGGACCGGGCCGCCGACGCGGAGGTCGAGCCCGAGCCGGTCGCCGCGCGCGCCTGAGGGGGACGGGCTTCAGGAGGTGCGGCCGGGCACCGGCTCGCCGGGCGCGCTACGACCGGCCCGTCACAGGGCCGGCGGGCAGGCTGTTGCGGATCGGCTGGTACCGGTATCGGTCATGACGGCCCGATACGCGGCTCCAAGCGGGATCCCCTGCTTCCAGAAGGAACGCACGGTCGCGAGCATGGCGCGGGGAGTGTCGCATGCCTATGCTGCCTCGCCCGCACCCACTGGACAGGAGGGAGGGTATGTCGAAGGCACGCTCAGGCGGAGCCCCCGAAGTCGCCTTTGACCTGGTGGTCGAGCGCCTCAGGTTGATGGGCTACGCCGGCTTCTGGGTGGTGGTCGTGACCGGGATCGTCCTGACGCGCCTGTTCTCGGGACAGAACCTGGAGACGGGCGTCCTCATGCGCGTGTTCGGGTACAACAACATCTGCGTGTACTTCGACTATCCGCCGTCGACGTTCATTCTGCCCGGACTATGGGCCGTCACGCTCGCGCTCCTGCTCCTCTACATCGCCACGCATTGGCTGCAGATGCGCGCCGAAATGCGGGCAGGCTCGCTGAGCGTGGGTCTCTACCGGACGCTGTCGGGATTCAAGCTCTTCGAGGCGATCGTCCTGGCCCTCTTTTCCACGATTTTCGCGGTGACCCCGACGGGGTGGAATCACACGCTGTACATCCACACCGCGCCGTTCTTCCTGCTCCAGATCGGCATGGTGTCTCTGGCCATGTCGAACACGCTGCACGGGATCAAGTCGGGCTACTGGGACCGGCTCGAGCTTCCGGACTGGTTCGCGAAGGCGGCGATCGTCTACTGCGTGATCTTCGCCATGATCGTGGCGTTCAAGATCCCGGTCGCGACGAACGCGATGACGGGCCAACGCTTCTGGNNACCCTCATATCCATCGCGAGCATCGTCGACAAGGCCTTCCTGGTCTGCGCCGCAATCATCCCGATGATGAAGGCCGGGTATCTCCTGAGGTACCGGTCCGACGACATCGAGGTTGTGCGCCTGTCACCGACGATCGTGCCTCACGAGGCCTGACGCGGCTCGGGCGGTACCCGGTCAGTCGGAGCGTTCCAGGCTGAACACGCTGTGGCCCGGGACCTCCAAGGTGCCTCGGGTGGCAATGGGCGAGGTAGGACGGGCGCACCGTGGGCTCAACCGGAGCTCACGCGCTTGGATCTCGAAGCCAAATACTGCCGGGCAGGAAGGACGATCCAAACGACGGTGATCCACAAGACGAACACTGCCCACCCTGCTGCCTCCGGGACACGGTCATAGAACGTTTGCCCGTAGAGCGGGTGGGCCGTGTCCCCGAATTCCGGCCACGCGCTCGTCCGCAGACGTGAGATCACGTTCGAGCCGATCGCGGAGAACTCCGCGAAGCCCGCTCCGTACGCACCGAGGGCGATCAGCGAGTACGCGATCAAGAGGTGCTTCTCGGACGCCGGCTGATACCGTTCGTAGCTCCTCAGAACGGCCAAGCCCCACACAGCGACGACGATGACCTCGACACACGTCGCCGTGAACAGGTACTTCTTGAAGTCACCCTCCATCGCCCAGGCCGCCGGGATCGTGTGCAACCCCAAGACGATGGCGGAACTGAAGAACAGAAGGCCCCATTTCCGCCGAAAGCCAGGACTGACGAGTGAGATCGCCATCAGCATCAGCACCGTGATGCCCACCACGTTGTGGACCGCCAGGAAGTTGATCTCCGGGCTCTTCTGCTTGAGCCCGTGATATCCATCGACCCAGTGACCCAGGTTGATGCTGCCCTCCAGTCCGTTTCTCGCGTACTCGTCGGTGGTATCGGTGCTGTCGAAGGTCACGATGTAGGGGATCTTCGTCAGGTTCCAGGCACACAGCCCGATCAAGAAGAAGAGTACGATCCTCTTTCCCATGACGGTCCTCCTGTAACGCTCAACCGACCTGCGCGTCGGCAGACCGGCACGAGGCGGCAGACGAGCCCACGGTCGAGGGTGGGGCGACCCGTGCGCTCCTGCATGGTCGAACCCGGAGGCCGCGCCACCGACGGTGGCTTCTAATCGTCACGCGATCCGGGTGTTATGGAAGGCGTCGCTCGTCGACAAACCGAACCCGCGCATGCGACTAAGCTCCGCTTCCGGGGGACGGGTTGATTGTGCGGTCCGCGACGAAGGCGTGTCAAGAGTAGCATTGGTCCGCCGGCAGGGCGCTCGATCTCACTCCGCCGGCGTCTCGTACAGCGCGATGCGAATGCCGTCGGGATCGCGGATCCAGAGGTAGCGGTTTCCCCAGGGGCGCGTCACCGGCCCCTCGACCCGGACCCGCCCGGCCAGGCGTCGGGCCCACGCATCGACCGAGTCGACCCTGACCTGCAGCTCGAACCGGTCGAGTGCACGGGTCGCGCCGGCCTCCGGGCGGCCCGGGGACGGGTCTGCGCGGCCCGCCGCGAGGACCTCCAGAAGACCACCACGCGGGCCGAACGAGACGACGAATCCGCGGTCGTCGCCCTCGTCCCACTCCTCGGTGACCTCAAGGCGGAGGATCTCGGCGTACCAGCGACGGGAGGCCTCGAGATCGCGGGAGCGGAGCAGCGTCTTGAGCGAAAGAGTTCGGGCCATGGCGCAGGCTCCGCGTGGACGTCGGGTCGCGACGGGCGACCCCGTCTTCATTCGTGATGCATCAGTGGTGGTACAGCGGAAACAGCTCGTCCAGCAGCCTTCGCGTCGTGTGCACGCGCAGCCCGTCGGTGTCCGGCGGGCCACCGGACCCGACGGTGTTGAAGGCCGCGAGCACTCCGACACGCGCGCCGGGGTCGACGTAGAAGTAGGAAAGGAAGGCCCGCTGGCTGCCCGTGTGGCCGACCACGCGCCGGCCGGCGCGCTGGTGGAGGAAGAAGGAGAGCCCCATCGATGACGTGCCGAGGGGCGAGCCCGGGATCGGCACGACCTCCTGCCACATCTCCTCGAGCGAGGTGCGACGCAGGACGGCTTCGTGATCCGAGCCCTCGACGTAGCTCCCCATCAGGAAGCCGAGATAGCAGGGCCATGTCGTCCAGGGGCGCGTTCAGCCCCCCGTTCGAGACGGTGATGCCGGTGTTGAAGTCGAGGCCGCCCGGCTCCGGCCGGCCGTCCCGCACGACGTAGTGGTTGGAGCGGGCGTCCAGCAGGTGCCACGGCGTGACGTCGAAGTACGCCCGGCGCATGCCCAGGGGCCGGAAGATGTTCTTGTCGACGTAGGCCTCGTACACGTCCCCGCTGACCTTTTCGATGACCCGGCCCAGGAAGACGATCCCCGGATTGGAGTAGCCGTAGCGCGAGCCCGGGGGGAAGCGGATCTCGGTGTAGGGCATCATCGCGACGAGCTGGCTCCACTCGGTCGGCTCGTGGGGGTGCCAGGGCTCGTCTCCGGCCCAGGGCCAGGTGCTCCCCCGAAAGCCCGCCGAGTGGCTCAGGAGATGGCGGATCGTGACCTCCCGCATCGAGCCGAAGGGATTGTGCACCTCCCGGAGCTCGGGGACGTGATCCACGACCGGGTCATCGAGCGAGATCAGCCCGCGATCGCGGAGCTGCATGATCGCGATGGCGGTGAACGTCTTCGTGATCGACGCCCAGTGGTAGATCGTCGACCCGTCGACCGCGCGTCCGCTCTCGACGTCCGCCGTACCCTCGGTCTCGAGCGCGACCAGCCGACCGTCGTGGACGAGCGCGAGCGACGAGCCCACGACCCCCTCCTCCCGAACCCGGCCTCGCCAGTCGGTGACGATGTCGGCCCAGACCCCTTCGGGTGTCGGGTGGGCCTGGCCGCCGGCGGAGATCGGCGCTGCGCAAAGCGCCAGCGGCGCCGTCATGGCGAACAGTGGACGGGTGAGCCGGGAACGGGACTTCATGGCAGCCTCTCGGGGGAGGGAACCATCATAGCGGCCGCGGCGCCGCGACGCCCCCCGTGCACGCGTCGACGGGTGAGGGAACCGAGGGCACGCGTCCCCACCGGCCGACCACCAGCCGGAGGTCAGGCGCCCTCGAGCAGGTGGCGTCCCACCTCCCTCAGCCCGTCCAGGCCCTCGACGTCCCGCGACATGAGGGGGACGCGCACCCGCGGAAGCGCCGCGAAGGACCTGTCCACCCGCTCCAGATACTCGGCTTCCTGGCCCCGACGACGCTCCAGGAAGTCGCCCAGGGGGGCGTCGGGAAGCACGCGGTTGACGACCACGCCGGCCACGGGGACCCGGTGGCGGCGAAGGACCCCGACCGCCTTCTCGCTCTCGAGGATCGGCAGCTTCTCGGGGATCAGGACGAGCACGAAGGCGGTCACCTCCGGATCGAGCAGGAGGCGCCGGGCCGCGGCGAAGCGCCTGCGCCGCTCCATCAGGATCTCCCGGATGCTCCGCGTCCTCTCGTCCTCCGGCGCAGCGTCCGCGTCGTCGAACCAGGACAGCTCGTCGCCGGGGGCCTCCCTGCGTCGCGTCAAGCGCTCGACCGCCCTACCGAGGGAGTCGGAGCGCTCACGGCTGCGCAGGAGGCCGTCCGTCCAGGCCGCCATGATCTCCGGCAGGGACAGGAGCCGCAGCGTGTGCCCGGTGGGCGCGGTGTCGAAGATGACCCGATCGTACCCGCGGCGGCCCTCCTCCATGAGGTGGGCCACCCGGTCCATCAGCGCGGCCTCCTCGGCCCCGGGCGAGTGCCGGGTGAGCTCCATCTGGCGCTCGATCTCCGGGTACATGGCCGGACGCACGAAGCGCCGCATCGTCTGCGTGACCCGGCCGAGGT
>JABAOH010005045.1_pt6 | contig 11977 bp, 10 predicted proteins | sample 7062181 | NCBI WGS metagenome assembly JABAOH01 (sample SAMN14538630, study PRJNA623070) | marine sediment metagenome | biome: marine biome [ENVO:00000428]; feature: marine pelagic biome [ENVO:01000023]; material: deep marine sediment [ENVO:00002113]; isolation source: pool of 5 deep marine... | reverse complement strand
GGTACCTTATTCAACCAGTGGCACCTCGGCCGCAATCTCGTATTTTACGATCGCCCGGATCTTGTTCTCGATCTGTAGGTAACGTGCGACCTTCCACTCGGGCAATGCCTTCTCCAGCTTCGGCACGTAGGCACGCTTCAGTTTGAGTTCGGACTCCTCGATCGCAAGCATCTCGCCGAGCAGCTTCTTTGCGGTGTCGTTGGAAACAGGGCCCTTGTTGTACGCGTCTGCGTACTTCAGGATCAGCTTTCCCAGACGCTCGTTTATTCCTTGCAGGTCCTTCTGGTAGGCATCGTAGACGGGCCAGAAACCCTTGGCCTCCGACTCCGTGAGGCCCATGTTCACGGCCACGACTAGTTTTTTATCCGCCTTAATCTTGTCGCGCAGGATCTGCATGTTGTCCTGGGCCACAACAGGCATCATCGCCAACGCCGCAATCATAAGCACAAATATCTTAGCAGTTTTCATAGACATGTCTCCTGGTTCAGTTTGGTGAATGAAAACCATCGATTCGCTCACCCTCTGCTACGTGACTGGTAGACGAAATCGCACAGTTCTCTTGCCGACCTTGCTCACTCTATGGTGTGTACCAAATAGGCGACGTGTAGGCGCGCTCGGTTGTGGTCATCGGCACCGTCTTGTCCACCTTGACCTTGAACCGTGCGGCATCGTACGCGGTCCAGCGCGGCGTCGGGATCTCGATCACGCGCACGTAGTAGAACGCGCGCTGTTTCGGATCGAAGTCCGGATCTTTCCACACGGTGATCAGCTCCGGCGCGCCGATGGTGTTGGTCCAGGTCGCGTTGGCGACGTCGACCGTGTTGCCCACCGGCGGCAGCTTGCCGTCGGCGCCCGGCTTGCGGTCGCCCGACCAGACGACGTCGTAGACCTTCTCCTGCCGCTTGCCCTTCGCGTCGAGCCAGCCCTTGACGATCTGGATGCGGTCGAGGTTGCCGCCGAGCGGGTCCTTCAGCGCCGCGACCAGGAACGTGGGCGCCTTGCCCGCGGGCGCCTTGAGCAGGTCGCCGCCCATTGTCACGCCGAGCTGATAGCCGATCGTCGCCGGCGTGCGCGATCTGGCGTGCTCGGGCCTGAAGCCGTAGCCACCGAAGAAGCGCACGATCATGCGCGAGCCGGTGGTCGCGTAGGTCTCCTTGCGCTTCATCGCATCGAAGATCGCTTCGCGCGTGTTCTCCGTCGCCCACACAGCGGCATAGCCGCTCGACGCCTGTTCCCATCCTATGATGCAGTTGCTGCCGAAACAGCCCACCGCATGCTCCCAGCGCTTTGGGCCCGGCTCGGTGCCGGAATGCTTGCCGAAGAAGTTATCCTCCTGCGCAGTGGCGAGCGCGGTGTGGCTGTCCGTCGAGCCCACCATGCCGAACTTGTACGGGTTGACGCCGAGCTTCTGCTCGAGCGCGAGGCCGATCTTGAGCGCCTCGCGGGCGTACTCGTACTGCAGCATCTCGTTCTTCTTCGGCACGCTCAGATCGAGGTTGCCCTTGTCCCAGGTCTCGTAGTCGGCGAACTCGTCGTTCGGCGACAGGAACGGATGCGTCTCGCCATCGCCCTTGATCTGCGTGACCTCGTACAGCGGCTCCCAGCGCATGCGCGTCTTTGCATAAGCGCGGTCGAGCGGCTTGCCGGTGAAGCTGTCGACCATCGGGAACATGATGCCGTTCGACAGGTTGCCGTTGTGCGCGATCGCGAGGACGCGGCCGCCGGTCTTCTCCTCGTAGGCCTCGAGCCACTTCCACAGGTCGCGCGGATCGTCGCTGCCCAGGGGCTTGAGCGTGGTATACGGCTCGACCATGCTCGCCTTGTTGCCGCCGTCGCGGAAGATGACGACGCGGTGCAGGTTGTTGCCGTTGGTGTTCGAGGTCCACTCGTAGCCGATGAAGGCGGTGAACTGGCCGGGGTCGTTGTACTTGTCGGCCGCCTTGACCGCAGTCTCCCAGGCCGAGCGGTAGGCCTGGCTGCCGGGCAGCGACGCGAGCGCGGGCGGGAATTTGTTCTGGCTGAACGAAGAGATGACCTCCAGCGCGGCCTTCACGCCCTGCTGGCCGCCTTTCTGGACCATGTCGTACCAGCGCTTGCCGGTCGCATCGGCGAGCATCGCAGGATCGCCGGCAAACAGGCGCGGGAAGAACCCCATATTGTCCGAGTGGTCCGCGACGACGAGAAAATCCAGCGGCCGCGAAAGCCTGACCTTCAAGCCGGTCGACGAGACAAGCTCCTCGCCGCGCGCGAAGCGGTAGGCATCCTCGGGCTGCAGGCGCGCGCCGAAGGCACCGGCATCCATCGACATGCCTGTGTGCAGGTGGGTGTCTCCGAAGTACACCTGGTCCGGAAAATTACGCCCGGCGTAAGGCGAGAAATGCCGCTGCGGCTTGAATGCACCCTCCAGCGTCTCCGCTGGCGGCACTGGGTCATTAGCCATCACCGTGCCAGCAAATACCGTCACAAGCACAACCACTATGTGCACGCTCACAAATTTGCAGAACTTCATCTTTTACCCCCCTGCTGTCGAAACGGTCTTGTCGCGTCGTCGCTGATTGACTCACATCCAAGATTTTTCATCTTTAGGGCGTATACCAGATCGGCGAGGTGTAGGCGCGCTCCTGGATGGTTGCCGGGCGTCCGGTCTTGGCCGGATCCATCCCGAGCGCAATGGCGTCAGCCAGCGTGTGTCGCGGCGTGGGAATCTGGATCACGCGCACATAATAAAAGGCACGCAACGCCGGATCGAACGCGGGATCGGTCCAGACGGTGGCGAGCTGGGCATCGCCAATGCTGTTGCTGTACTTGCCGGTCTTGATGTCGACGGTACTACCGACCGGCGAAGCCTTGCCGTCAGCGTCGACCGTACGGCCATCGGAGAGCGCGATGTTGAAAACCTTCTCCTGCGGCTTGCCGTCCTTGTCCACCCAAGCTTTGACGATCTGGATGCGATCCAGATTGGCCTCGACCGGGTCCTTCATCGCCGTGGCCATAAAAGTGGGTGCCTTGCCCTTCGGTGCCCTGCTGATCTCGCCGCCCATGGGCACGCCTTTCTTGTAGCCGCGCTCGACCATTTTCTTGGCCGCGAGGTCCTTGGCGTCAAAATCCCAGCCGCCGAAGAAGCGCACCCGGATCCGTGGCCCGGTGGTGGCATAGACCTCTTTGCGGCGAAACCCGTCGAACAACGACTCGCGGGTATTCTCTTCGGCATACACGGCCACCAGACCCGCGGCACCCATTTCCCACCCCGGTGTGCCCGGAATGATGTCTTCTGACCTGGTTTCCGGCGTGGAATCAAGCGCCATCTTGCCGTGGAAATTGTCCTCCTCGGCGGAGGCCATGCCGGTGTGCGAATCCGTCGAGCCGATCATGCCGAACTTGTAGGGATTCGCACCGATGCGATCCTCAATCACCAAACCACGCATCAGTGCGGTACGAGCATAGTCACCCACCCGCGCCACACGTTGTTCGTGCTGCTTGATGTATTCGCGGTCCTGCTCAGTCAGCTCGCCGAGAAAGGCGTCACTGAACATGGCTTTTTGCTTGGTGCCCTCGACTTCGATCAAGTGGTCATAGGTTTCGTAATCGGCAAATTCGTCAGTCGGCGACAGGTTGGGGTGGGTCTCTGAATCACCTTTGATCTGGGTCATCTCCACAACAGGTTCCCACCTCATGCGCGTAGCCGCATATTCCCGGGTGAGCACCTTGCCGTCGCTGTCCTGCAAGGGAAACATGAGGCCCTTGCTGATGTTGGAGTTGTGCGGAATGGCGATGAAATTCGTACCCGTCTTCTGCGAGGTCGAATCCAACCACTTCCACAGGTCTTCCGGCCTATCACTGTCGAGCGAAGTATAGGGAATAAACTGTTCGCCCTTTTGTTTGCCCTCGCGCATGAAAATCACGCGATGCAGGTTCGCGCCTTGGGGTGTCGAAGACCATTCCCAACCCATGAAGGCGGTGAATCTGCCGGGCTCGTTGTGCCGGTCGGCAGCCGCCATGATCTCGCCCCAAACGGTACGGTTAATCTCGGGATTGTTAAGATCTGGATTGGGCGGCACCACTTTGTTCACCTGGGCGATGAGCTCGCCGAACACCTCGATCTGCTTGCCGGCATCTGCCATCTGCTTGTAACGCTTGCCGGTGGGTGTGCCGGTCACCAACGGATCGCCCTGAAAGATCTTCGGCACCACACCCATGAACTCGCCGTGATCCGAGACCACGAGGAAATCGAGCGGTGTGCCGATCTGCACGCGCGCCCGGTGATAGGGATGCACGACCGGAAGTCCTTTGGCATAACGGTACGCAGTGTCCGGATCGGCGATGTGATTGCGCATGAGATAGGCGTCCGGCGAATACGAGGTATGCAAATGCGTGTCGCCCCAATAGACCTCCCGCAACGGCTGCGACTCGGTCATCGCCGGCTTTTCCACGACGCGCGTCGCCTCCTTGGCGACTTCCTTTTCCTGTGCCGGTTCCTGCGCCTTCTCACAAGCCGCAAGCGCTAAAAAGGACGTAATAGCCAAAAGCAATCCTGCAATCCTGACTTTACTTATCAAATCCCTACTCCTCGTCGTTAGCTGATTAAAAGAACCCGCTGACGCGTTGAATTACCCAAAACGCAGCAAGACCGCCGATGCCGTAGGCCGCTGCACGTGGGGCCCAGGTGATTGGCCGCTCAAGAGTACGCTTTCCAAGTTGCAAGATGATTAACACGAGGCCGATGAACAGCAGCTGCCCGGCTTCGACACCGACGTTAAACATGAGCAGAGCCAGCGGGATATCCGTTTGGGGCAGCCCGACCTCCGACAATGCACCGGCAAAGCCGAAACCGTGCAGCAAGCCGAAGCTAAAGGCGACGATCCAGGGGTAGCGTTCGGTGAGTCCCTGTCGTGCGTCGCGTTTCTTCGCAAGCTCGGTCGCCAGAAAGAGAATGCTCAGCGCAATCACGGCCTCGACCGGCGCTTGCGGGACATGGACCAATCCGAGCGTCGCCGCAGCCAGCGTAATGCTGTGGGCCACCGTAAAGGCCGTGACGGTTTTTATCAGCAGCCAGCGCCCTTGCACGATCAGCAGCAGGCCCAACACGAACAGCAGATGATCGATACCGCCCAGAATGTGCTCGACACCCAGTACAAAGTAATCGCCGCTCACCCGCCATCTCGAAGGTGCGCCCCTTAAAATAAAACCAGGTGCGTTGGGCCGGAGAATATGCGAATAACTCGCGCCGTTAGCCAACTGCACCCGGGCCAAGACATCCGTCAAGGTTCCCTCTAGACCTTCTATATATAAGGAATGCCCCGCCAGCCCGGTGTTGCCGCAGTCCGCCGTCCAGCGCTCGAGCGTCGATCCGGGGAAGACGTAGGTCCCCTTGAGCCCGACCTCTACGCAGTGACGCGGCAATTTCGGATAAAGCGCCAGCACTTGGTCGCCGCGCGCCGGACGGCGCCACATGATTTCGAAGACCCCAGCCTCTCGCTCGCGCAGCTCGAGATAGGCCGGCCGCGATTCGTGCGCGACACTCGCGAGCGGAAACCACGCGCTGATCGCCAGCATGCCGGCAAGAAACCACGATACTCCGGGCAACTCCTTATTTTTCATTCTTCAATGCCATCCACTTTTTGCCCTCTAGCGGCGCGACGACGATCTCGTAGCGCTCCCGCAGCCGTTGGTACGCGAGCTCATTCACTTCCCGCCGTCTATCGATTAGAAAATCGTTCTCGACCTTTTCGCGCACGGCCGCGAATTCCGGCAGGCGTGATTCAGTACGATCACTGATATAGACGAGGTGCAAACCGTATCCGGATGCAACGGGCCCTTGCCATGTCTCCGGCTCGAGCTCCACAAGGCGTCTTACAAACGCCTGACCGAAATCCCGCGCGATCTCAGGCGCGCTTTTTTCTACGTACTCGTGCGCCAGCATGAAGCGATCACCCCGCTCTCGCGCGCGCTCAGGTGATTCCTTGACTGCTTGCAAGCGGTCAAGTTCAGCTTGGGCATCCCTTTGAATGCTCGAGCCGCGCCGATCGGGATTGAAATAGATGTGCGCGAAGCTTAGTGAAACGGGCTGACGGTAGCGTTCCTGGTTCTCTTGGAAATAGGCGCGAAGCTCGGCCTCATCAGGTTCCGTCGGCACCGCAAGGTCAGCCACGAGGAACTCCACCTTTTGCGCCATACGGCGACGCACGATCGTGTCATCTTTGTCCAGGCCTAATGCCAACGCCTCTCGATAGAGCACTTCCTCGCGGATGTGGGCTTCGATCAGGCTTTCGAGCTCCGGCTGCGTCGGCGGACGTTGCCACTGTTTCATCCAGCGCGTGCGCAGGAGGTCGATGTCGTTCGCCGACACCTCGATTCGCGTGCTGGTCGAAGTCGCATACGGATCGTTGAGCCAGAGATAGGCAGCGAAAAGGAACGCGCCGATGGCAAGAAAATGCACCAGCGGCTCGCGGTACCACGTCACGTCTCCTCCACTTGGGTGGTCGGTTCTGAGGCAGGTAGGTTTTGCTACCGATTTGAAGCGTTGCACCTTAACGTCAGTGGTCTGCGAATGCAAGGCAAGGTTAATGACAAATCTAAGGGCTGATTTAATGCTTAGCAGGGCTAAGGTTTTGGCATTTGTGTCGACAAGGCCGGTCGGCCTTGTCGAAGTGAGCAGTCACGCGGCGCCAGTAGGCGGGGGCGGCCCTTTGACTTCCCGGGCGGCGGGAAGCGCGTTGGCCGCTTTATCTTGGCTCTCGCGATAAGCGGTGTAGGTGGCGGCCGCAAATACCGTCACACCACCGATCCATACGCCTGCATCGGGCACCTCGGCAAACGCCGTGTAGCCAATCAACGCACCCCAGATGAGCTTGAGGAAATCCAGCGGCAGAACCGAGGTCGCGTCGGTCATGCGCAGCGCCTGCGCCATGCCGAGCTGTGCCAGGGTGCCGGATATGCCGACAAACACAAGCCACAACAGTTGCTCGCCATTGGGCCACTGCCAGAAGAACACGGCCGCGAGAAATGACAGCGGTGTCATCAGCAGCACCATATAGGCCGTGATCGTCACGGACGAGTCAGTCCGGGAAAGCGCTTTAATAATGATAATCGCGCAGGACCAGATCGCGGCCGAGCCGAGCACCAGCAAAGAGCCCAGATCAACGGATTTCAGGCCCGGACGGATGATGATCAGCGCGCCGATAAAACCGACGATGAGCGCGCTCCAGCGCCAAAAATAACTTTTCTCCTTGAGAAAAAAGATCGCCAGCAAACTCGCGAACAACGGCGCCGTAAAGCCCAACGCCTGCACCTGGGCAATCGGTGTCAGGCCAAGTCCCATAAAGAACATCAGCATAGCCACCACATTGACCAAAGCACGCGCCCCGTGCAGGCCGAATCGTTGCGTACGCAACGGCGCCAAGCCTCGTTGCAAGAACCAGGGTGCAAGTGCCAGCAGACCGAAGAAGTTCCGAAAGAAGGCGATCTCGAAAGGGTGCAGATGCTGCTGGGTCGCAAGATAGCGCACGCCCCCATGCATACCTGCGAAACAGATCNNGGGCGAAGACTGCTCGGTGTTCATTCTCGAGAGCAGGCGAGAAAAAAGTGGCAAGTGAAAACTCCCTACGGCTGGTTGCCGCAGTCATGATACGGCTTTCCCTCGTGCGGTGCACACAGCAAGCGACGATTGCACCGGAGCAACGTGCCCCTGATGACCGGCATCATTGCCAAGAGCCGGCCATGAACAACGGTTGCTGCCTTTGTTATACGATATTATGCTGCAATTTCGACTAGCCGCGTGTGTGCGGTCCTTGTACAATTTGGCCCAAGAACAGCGGCGCGGTGAGACAGTCATGAAAACAATACTCGTGCCGTTTCACGGCACTGATATGGGGCAAACAGCCCTCGAGCTGGCGTATAGAATGGCGCAGCACTTCGGCGGCTACGTTGAAGGCTTGTTCGTGCGTCAGCCCCCGCCGATTGTCGCCGGCGAGGGGATCACGATTCCCGGCGAGTACCTAGCCCAGTTGGTCGAGGAAAGCCGCAAACTTGCCGATAGCGCGCGCGAGCGTTTTACTAAGTTCATTAACGAGAAAGGTCTTCCGCTGCAAGACGTCACCTTCGCCTCGGAGCAACCGTCAGCGGGCTGGCGCGAGGTGGAGGGCCTCGAAAGCCAGATCGTCGGCGAGTACGGGCGCTTATTCGATGTGATCGTGATCGGTTGCGCAAACAAGCAGTCGGTCGCGGACCGTAATGCCATGTGCGAGGCGGCACTGTTCGACAGCGGTCGTCCAGTGTTGACCGCGAGCGCAGAACTCCCGCCAACTTTCGGCAAGACCATCGTCGTCGCTTGGAACGGTAGCACGGAAACCGCCCGCACCATCGGCCTCGGCATGCCGCTCCTGTTGCGGGCGGAACGAGTTGTTGTACTGACGGTCGAAGGCGCGACGGTACCGGGCCCGGGCGCGGAGCAGGTCACCCAGCATCTGGTCCGCAACGGTGTTCGTGCCGAGGTTAAGATCGCTCAGCTCGAAGGCCGTACATCAGGGGTCGCCATACTCGAAGAGGCGAAGCAATTCGGCGTCGACCTGTTGTTCAAAGGCGCCTATACCCACAGCCGTTTGCGCCAGATGATATTCGGCGGCGCCACCTCGCACATCCTGGCCTCTGCCGATTTGCCCGTGTTCATGGCGCATTGACTCTTGGACCCTCGCCGGTGTGGGCGCGCGGCTCCAGGCTTTCGCCTTATCCGACCGTGCACCGCAGCCGCGAGAAGGGGCATACTGCCCCCGCGGCGGGCAGCACTTTCGTCGCTGCGCTGTCCTGCTGCGCTCGAAAGTCCGGGGCGCGCCCGCGCGGCGGGAGCAGGGTCCGCTGGACCTTTCTCGGGACGCCGCCTCGCCCTTGTGCTTGCCCCCAAAGTGGGGCTTCAGCCGGTGCGCGCTCGGGGCTCCAGCAGTCGCCTTGCAACCACGCCGGCGAGGCTGGCACAGTGGGTGGCACGATGAGCCTGCCGATCTTTCATATGCTGAGCGGTGCGCCGGAGCCGGTGGCACCGTATAGTCACGCGGTCGAGGTCGAGGGCTGGGTGTTTGTCACCGGGCAGCTTGCGACCGATGTCCGCTACGATCCCGCGGACATACCCGAAGGCATCGAGGCGCAGACTGACAAGGTCATGCAAAACCTGCGCACGGTGTTACAGGGTGTGGGCGTCGGCTTCGAGAATGTCGTCTGTGCGCGCGTCTTTCTCACCCACTTCGAAGAGGACTACGCCAGGATGAACCGGGTCTATGCGAGCTACTTCCCGCAAGAGAAGCGTCCCGCGCGTACTTGTGTCGGCGTCACGGCACTGGCCGGTGGAGGGCGCGTCGAAATCGACTTGATTGCACGCCGGCCTTGACCAGAACGACGTACAGCGTGGAGCGATGCCGATGAAGCTGAGCGACGCACAATTGCGAAGCTTTCATGACGACGGTTTCCTGATTCTGCCGCAGCTTTTCTCGATCGAAGAAGTCGAGCTCATTCGTGCCCAGCTGCCGACGTTGTTCGCCGAGCGCTGCCCGCAGAACTTTCGCGAAAAGGATTCTGATGTCGTGCGCACGGCAATGGGCCTACACCTGCGAAACGATGTCTTTGCGCGTTTGGTGCGCCACCCGCGCTTGCTCGAACCGGCATTGCAAATCCTGAAAGAAGACGTCTACATCCAACAGGTCAAGGTCAATGCGAAGGAAGCATTCTCGGGCGAAGTGTGGCAATGGCACTATGACTTTGCCACCCATCACGGCGAAGACGGCGTGCCGAAGCCGCTCGCGCTTAACCTGCACATCTTTCTCGACGAAGTGAACGAGTTCAACGGTCCGCTGGTCTTCATACGCGGTTCGCACAAGCACGGGCCGGCACCGACGAGTCTCGATACCGTCACGACCAGTTATCCACTGTGGACGGTAGACGACGAAACGGTTCAGGCCTTGGTAGCCGACGGCGGATTGGTGGCCGCCAAGGGGCCGCCGGGCACGGCGTTGATCTTCGCCGACTGTCTCGTGCACGGCTCGTCGATCAATATGTCGCCGTGGCCGCGACGGATTTACTCGCTTATCGTCAACCCGCTTTCGAACGCCCTCACCCGTCACCGACGTCCGGACCACCAGCATCATCGCGATGTCACACCGGTGACACCACTAAGCGATGATTGCCTGTTCGCTGGGGTGGCGGCGTGAAGGAACCGCATTCCGGATACTTTAGCTCCCCACTCGCCGAGGCCGACCCGCAGGTTGAACGTGCCGTCGCCGGCGAGCTGCGCCGGCAACAGAATCAGATCGACCTGATCGCCTCCGAGAACCTCGTGAGTCGCGCCGTGTTGGAGGCGCAGGGCTCGGTCTTCACGAACAAAACGGTCGAAGGCTATGTCGGTCAGCGCTACCACGGGGGCGCGGATTACGCCGATCAGATCGAAGCGCTTGCTATCGAGCGGGCCCAACAGCTCTTCGGTTGCACCTATGCCAACGTGCAACCCCACTCGGGCAGCCAGGCCAACCAGGTCGTATTTCTCGCCTTCCTGAAACCGGGTGACAAGATCCTCAGCATGGAGTTACCCGCAGGAGGTCACCTCAGTCATGGTGCGAAGCCCAATCTGTCCGGCAAATGGTTCAACGTCGTTCAGTACGGCGTCAACGAGAGCTCGGGCTTGATCGATTACGACGAGGTCGAGAGACTCGCTATCCAACAGCAACCCGAACTGATCATCGCCGGCGGCTCAGCGTATCCACGCGTTATCGACTTCGCGCGCTTTCGCGCCGTCACCGATCGCGTGGGCGCGTTGCTGCTTGTCGATATGGCGCACTTCGCGGGCCTGGTCGCGGGCGGTGTACATCCAAGCCCGCTGCCCCACGCAGACATCGTCACTACAACGACCTACAAGAGCCTGCGCGGCGCGCGTGGCGGCTTGATCTTGGCCAACGACGCGGACCTAGGCAAGAAGATTGACGCTGCCTTGTTCCCCGGTCTACAAGGCAGCGCAATGCTTCACAGCATCGCCGCCAAAGCCGTCTGCCTCGNNACGCGCGCGCAGTCGTTCAAAACGCGCACGAGCTGGCATCGATCTTAGACGAGCGCGGTTATGCGCTCGTGTCCGGCGGCACCGATACAGCGCTGATGCTACTGGACGTGCGCCCGCAGGGACTGACCGGTAAGGCCGCCTGCGACAGTCTCGAGCAAGCCGGCCTGACGTGCAACAAAAACGCCATCCCCGGCGATCCGCAACCACCGACGCTCACGTCGGGGCTGCGTCTGGCGAGCTCTGCCGGCACCACGCGTGGATTCAGGGCCCGGGAGTTTCATCAGATCGGGCATTGGATCGCAGACGTGCTCGATGGGCTCGCGAAGAACCCCGACGACAACGGCACCATTGAACGGAGCGTTCGCAAGCAAGTGAGCGATCTCTGCCGGCGTTTCCCAATATATTCCACTACATGAAGCGCGTAACAGCTTACAGGTGGCCACTTCTAATCGTGAGTCAGAAGTAGATAAGACAAAAAGCAAAAAGTATATTTTGGTCGGCACGCTTTGCTTGAAAAGGAACGCCCCCACGGCTGCTTTACTTTCGGGACGAAGGTTTTCGATGCCGCCGTATGGTCGTGCACCCTTCCCAAGCGAGCGAGTCGGTTACATCTCAGGCGACTTAATCATGAATAGAAACTCCCGCACAGCCGCCTTCGACTCGGGCCGCAGGTTCTCGATACCCTCGTAGGGGATGCCGATCGCCGGCCCCTCGTCCGGGTACTTCGCCTTGCGCTTCATGTGGCGCTGGACCATGCGGACGAACTTGGCCCCACCCCAGGCGCCGATCTCCGTGGACACCGGGTATCTCTCCTGGGGGTCGCGGAACAGATCGTAGAAGTTGGCCAGGATGGCATTCTCTATGTTGCCCCCGGGAATCGCCAGCTTGTACTGCTCCTTCACGACCGCTTCCAGCTTGTTGATGTTGTAGAGGAACACGTAGTCA
>JABAOH010019412.1_pt5 | contig 11980 bp, 13 predicted proteins | sample 7062181 | NCBI WGS metagenome assembly JABAOH01 (sample SAMN14538630, study PRJNA623070) | marine sediment metagenome | biome: marine biome [ENVO:00000428]; feature: marine pelagic biome [ENVO:01000023]; material: deep marine sediment [ENVO:00002113]; isolation source: pool of 5 deep marine... | reverse complement strand
GTTGTACTTAAAGAAGGTCAACAAGTTTATGAGATACCAGCTGGTAGTGAAATAAATGAAGTTTTATGGATAACACCACCAACAATAGACCACGCTCTATATTCTAATTATGGTTTTGGTGATTATGGTTTTGGTGGTGGTTTTGCACAAGTACCTTTCGGTGGTGGTGGGGGAGGATTCGGCTATGGTGGGTTCTATTTAGCTCCAGCATATGATATATTAATTAGGGATGCTGATTATGATTTAAAACAAAGAATAATATCGTCAGATTTGATTTATAAAATTACAGCAGGACCTAACGGGACTAAATTACTACACCTTATTCCACCACCTGGTTCTAGAATATTATTTGGTCGTGGTGGTTTAGCTGGTCGTGGTGGTAGTATTGATGTTACTGGTAGTAAGGTTTGGTATCACTATTATGAAACTACCTCAGAGGAGGAGAGGCAAAGATGTTTAAACGAAAATAAAGACATAATAAAGTTACCTACAGATGTGCCAGTTGATGTTGTTAATTATTCTGAACTTAACACACCATCACAACAATGGGTTAGGGAATGGTTTACGGCTTTAGCTAAAGAAACACTTGGTAGAGTTAGGGGTAAATTTGGTGGGGCTTTAGGTGTTACTGATGCTGAAGTTACCATGGATTATGATTCATTATTAAGTGAGTCTAAAGAAGATAAAGAGAAATTGGAGACTAGATTAAAAGATAGGTTAGAAAGAATGATGCCGGATAAGATGTTAGAAAGAAAAGCGGCTGAAGCGGAAAACCTTAATAAAGCATTACAGTATAGACCACTTGGTCATCATTGGAATATAATATAATTATTTTATGCCATTTAGAATAAGGCCTCATTTTGAGGATAGACAAATTGTACAATATAGCGGAGAAACTATAACACTATCTGGTTTTACTAAAGCTGGACATACTGGTATGTTAGTTATAGAGCCGACAGTTTTAGATTTCACTGGGTCAACCAGTGGTGCCTCAACAACAACAATAAATGGTTTAACAGGTTATCTTAATGGTAGTAGGTTCTCTGGCCTAAAGGTATACCCACCTGTACTTAAACTGAGTGGGGGTACTGGTACTACAACAGTAGATGTGACTGGTTACGTTTTAAAAGCTTTTGATGCTGATGGTACTGTTTATTGGGATGCTAGTTCTACTGTTAGTGCTGATACTAACACATATGTAGATAGTGCTAGTATTAATTGTGGTACTAATATCTTACAATTAACTAGGAATGATGCGGTAAATGTGGATGTTGATCTATCTTGTCTCACATTTACTGGTAACACATCTGGAGACTGTATTACAGATATATATGTTTCTAACATACACTCATGTTCACCACTTAACATTAACCCACTAGATGAGGGTAGTGTTTATTTTGGGTCAACAAGTGCTGTTACTGTAGATTTAAGTAATGATAGATTGGGAGTAGGCACCATATCACCAGCATCAAAACTTACAGTTAAAGGTGATGGGACAGGTTCTACTGTAAACACTCTATTGCAAGATAGTTTAGGCAATAACCTATTAGATATACGTGACAGTGGTAGGATTTTAATAAACCAATCAAATAAATCTTTGGGTGTTGCTGGGGATAACTTATTTACTATTAGAGGTAGTTCTGACGCCGATTTATTTCAAGTGGACTCACTACAAGATTATGTGGGTATCGGTAAAAACCCTTTAGATGGTTCAGGTATATCAGCTAAATTACATATTAAATCAGATACTTCTAGTAGTACGGACGATGCGTTTTATATTGAGAACTCTTCATCTTCTCCATTATTTATTATTCAAGATAACGGTTATATTGGTGCCGGATTTTCTTCACCAACAGCCACCCTTCACATACAAGGGGAGGGTTCAACAGACACTACAGAACCATTTATTGTGGAAAATTCGTCCGCAACACCAATAATATATACAGACAATAGTGGTGATGTGGGTATTGGTACGAATAGTGTGACTAAAGTCTTTACAGTTAAGACAAGCACAAATGATGATGGTATTGTTTTACACAATGGTAGTGACAATATTAGAGCCGCCCTTTATTACCAAAGTGCGACAGATTCAACTGATTTTATTTTATATGACGGTTCCCAAATAAGAACCAGATTCAGAGCCGACACCAGTGATGATAGTTACATACACGGTACATTATTGATAGACAATAACCTTGCCGCAACAACAGTACAAAGTGGTTATCAAATAGACTTTAGGGGTCGAACAAAATTAGCCTCACATACTGGAGCACAAAATTGTAGAATTATTGGTGCGGGTGGTGATGCGAACCTAGATATTATTGGTAACAATCCAGCTGTCACAGGTAACACAAGAGCGTACAGATTTGCTTCTGAAGATATTGCATCTCTAAATAATAGAGAAGCTAGGTTGGTTCTAAGAGGTTATAATGATGACGATGGTTCTGCTTCTGAAATTTTACCAACAACAGGTAGGGCTAATTACATTTACATACAACCTAGGGGCCACACAAATGGTTCTATTTTTGATGTTATAACGGTAAATCCTAGCAAAGCGGACATCGATTTCAATATCATGGGCGATACTAAAGATAACCTGTTTTATCTTGATGCGAGTACAGACTCTATTGGTATTTATACACCGGCCCCAACGGCAACACTACAATTAGGTGATGCCACAGGTGATACCGCAACATTTAGATATATTGATGGTAACCAAAGTGATGGATATGTTTTAACTACTGATACTGATGGTAATGCTACATGGAAAGAACCAACAACATTTACAGGTAACACTTCTGGGTCTTGTATAACTGATTTATATGTGACCAACATTCATGGTTGTTCACCAGTTAATGTACAAACAGATTTAGAGATTAAAGGCACACATACGTTATTATCAGATTCCTCAACATTGGCAGATAATTGGTCTACATTAACATCGTTATTTAATGGCCAAATAATTAACTATGACACCGATTCAAGTAACGCATTAATTTTATCCAATAACAATCCTTCTGGTAGTACTGGAATGTTTTTTGGTAATCTAGATGGGTACCCATCAACTAGAAGGACTGGATTCTTATCTTATTATGGTACAGCACACACTAGAGGTGGTACACCAAATGTGGGTACAGGATTCTTTAGAAATAAAGTAGTATTACAGTCACAAAGTGATGCTGATGGATTAGTTATTTCTCCAGGTATTGGTGATGTTAACGCAACACTTTGGTTTGAAATTAACGGTAATTCTGTTGGTATAGTAGATACTGATAAAGGTAATTGGGGATTTGGGTTAAATTCCGATGGTACTGAAATGCCTAACGCCACAGTACAAATTGGTAGTTCTGGTAGTACAGCAACCATGGTTTATCACCCAACCAATGTTCCTGCTACATCTGGTGATACTGGTAATGTTGGTGAAATGAGTTGGGATGACACCTATTTTTATATTAGGACTAACACTGGGTGGGGAAGGGTAGCCTTAGATTACGCATTTTAATTATGGGGATTAGAGACTATTATTTTAAAAATATTGAAGGTAGATTGGTTAAAGAAGATTATTGGGATTTTTATCTTTCTTCTGATGACCAGGGCCAATGCTTAGATTATGCGACTAAATGTCAGGATTCTTGTTCAGGAGATTATTCTATTATAACAGATAAATTGGTTATGTGGTTCGACACTAACCAAACTGGTTCAACAATTGATGGTTCTTATATAAAATCTTTAGTAGAATGGGAAAATTATGAAATTAAACCATCCACAGGTTTTACTTTATGTGACTTTGGTTTAACTGGTGTTGATAATGGTAGATACGATCAATTATCTGGTATAACGGTTACTATAACATCTGCAGATACTAAAGTTGTTCTATATCCAGTCACAGGTTATACAATAACTGATTCTGGAACAACAAAGGGTAAGTACGATTATCCTTGGAGTTTTATGACTGGTACTACCACAAATGGTGGTTGTGACGTTGGTGACACTGTTTGTTTAAATGGTGGTTTTTATCAGGGTTATTTTAAATTAGATTTCTTAGAACCAACACCTAAAACTGAAGAAGAAACTGACGATTGTGGTGATACAACAACTACACTTGTAGAAGGTGATGATGAGGCAATGAAATATGATCTTATGNNGAAGGTTGGACAATGGAAACATGGGTTAAATGGGATAATAATTATTGTCAATTTAGTTGTACTTCAGGCGGTACTGGTACAACAATTTGTACAAGTGGTGACACATTAAATGATAATTTTACTGGTAATACAGGGTTCTTCTTTTATATTGGTACCAGGGCTGAGAATAAATTTAGAAACACTTTTTCTGGCGAAACTGGATTAAAAACTTGTAATGGTATACCACTATCACCAAACGCAACAATTGATATTGATACTGGTGGACAAGATTGGTTCAGTAGGAGCTCTTTAGGTATGCCTAGTTGTTGGTGTTCTTGTGTTAGTGGTGGTACAACAACTACTGGGTCAACTAGTGGTGTGACAACCACAACATATTGTGATGAATTATCTGAAAACGCTTTAGGGTTCAGAATAACACCAGATGGTAAAATAGGTTATAGAAAAATGACCGCAACAGTTGGTTGTTATAATAATAAAGAACGTATCACTGGTACTACAATGGAAGAGGGTTATTCTGATAACGCTGTATTTACCACAGGTGATACTTGGAACTATGTGGCAGTAACATATACAGCTGGTAGTGGTATTAAAAATACATTACCATCTGGAACACTTAAATTTTGGGTTAATGGTAGGGTTGTTTATAGAGTTAAAAACTTCATAGGGCTACAATTAAGAGCCTTAGATGAATGGAGTGATAAACAAATAGGTGTACCATTTAATATTTCTTGGGGTGGTGGTACGCAGGGATTGTTGGAATCACAAACATTTGGCGGCCCAGACCCAGACGACCAAGGGTTAAACTTGGCTAAATATTTTGCTGGAACATTTATGGGTGAATTATCACAATTAAGATTTTATGAAAAACCGTTAAATATTTTAGAGATTAGAAATAACTTCTTTGTGGACTGCAATAGGTATTGTAAACCAGAATCTTTTGGTGGTGCCATTTCAATTATACCTAACTATAATAATTGTGATGATTGTGGTAGAGGAAACTATAAACCATGGGTATGTCTATAAGAAAAATCATAAGAGAATCAATTCGGGGTGAATATGAAAAACATGGTGTACAAGGTTACTATGAAAAATATGGTAACGAATATAGAAACCCACACGAAACAGAGATTCAGATGGCAATGGACTGGGTTATTGATAACTGGTCACTAACCTTTAATGATGTTTTAGATTTAGCTGCTGGAAGTGGTGAAATTACAAAAATCTTACAATCTCACGGATATGATAATGTGGAGGGTATTGACCCATATACTTGTGGTTTATATCAAAGAGAAACAAACAAGAAATGTTTAGCTATAAAATTTGAGGACCTGGTTGTTTATGGGTTAAAAGCTAAATATGATACAATAATTTGTAGTTATGCTATGCATTTATTAGATCAAAGTAGATTACCCGATTTAATATGGCAATTATCTAGAAGTAGTAAAAACCTATTGATTTTATCACCAAACAAAAAACCAAATATAGGTTATGGATGGGGTATGGATTTAAAAAATAGTACCAAAATACATGGTATAAATGTGTGGTGGTATGTAACAAACAATAATCTAAATGAGTCTAATGATTTTCAATGGATAAAGGATATTGAGGTGACTCACTCTGACTTGTTTAGGGGTAGGGTTGAGGATTTTATAGAAAAATACGTTGACCAATGGGAAGGGGTTAATGTAACCTTCGAACCAATTTCTGATTCATATAATGGTGTTATAGAGTTAGGTAGAATTTGGATGGATGAAATTAGAGAAGATGATGAACATAACTGGTATTGGGACCTGATATATGACTCGAATGATGACACATTCATTATAGAGTTATTTGAAAAGTGGGATATTACTGGTGGTTATGAGGGTATAGATAGGGTAAGGTTTAAAACGTTTAAGGAGTCCATAGAGTGGATTTTCGCTACAATGATAGAATAAAGATATTTATTAATATGGCACAACATTTTTTCATACGTAAAGGTTCACAATTACCCATATTAAAGATGGCAGTAAGTAACGATGGCAGAAACGAATATAGGGATATATTTGATAATTTGGAAAATGCCACGGTAACATTTTCGATGAAAGATTCTGAAACTGGTAGATATAAGGTATTTAATAAGGCCGGATTAGTTATACCAGTAGAAAAGGATATATGTGAAGAAGATGCTGAATATTATATTGGGTACAAGTTCACAAAAAAAGACACGGACAAACCAGGTTGTTACCGTGCCGAATTTAAAATAGATTTCTTAGATGATGATTGTTCACTAATTGTCCCTATATACGAAGAATTATTTGTTAACGTGTTAGATAGCCAAACTAACTCTAAAATAGTTTGTTAAATCATATATGTTGGGACATAATACTTTGTTGTATTGTCATTCTTAATATCCTCAAACTTCTTTGAATCAACCCTCTTAGAATTTTTACACTTGAACATCTTTATAATTCTTTTCATTTCCATTAATTTTAATTGGTCAACACAAATATAGAAAATATTTATTAATGGCAATAACGAGAGGTTAAAGATTATCCCGTACCAAAATCTAAAAGAAAGAAAAATGAGTAAAACAAAGAAAATTATTAAACAGGCCACACCAGAAGATATTAAAGAATTCCTTGAAGGCCATGACCCAGAGAAATATATCACATCAATTGAGCTAGACCAAACAGATGATTGGTCGATAGATAACTCTAATAAAGTTTATATGATAATTGATGACCCTAAAAAGGGTAAAAAAATAAAAACACAAAAATTCACGCCTTTTTGTTGGACCAAATCATTACGTGGTAGTGGGTTTTATGATGACGACATAGAAAGAATTAAAAAAGAAGCTAGAAAACATGGTATATACACCGAAAAATTAGAAACAGGTGATAATGAAAGGTTAGAAGATGGGTATAAGTATATTGTTAAAACAAGTGGTACTTATCGTGATTTAGTGAATTTCTTTAGAAGGGGTGGTATTAACCCTTGGGATAGAAATAGACGATTAGTGCAAATATTACCACCAGTAGAACAATTTCTAATCCAAACAGGGAAAAGATTATTCAAAGGATACGAAGACTATACAGAAGTACACAAAGTCACATTCGATATCGAGACCACTAGTCTTGACCCAACTAATGGTCACATTTTCATGATAGGAATAAAAGATAATCGTGGTTTTAGAAGATTACTTAATGCTTACGATGAGAATGGTAATTGGTCAGAGGAATTAGAGAAAAAAATGATTTGTGATTTTTTCACAATTATCGATGAGTTACAACCAACAATAATCACTGGGTATAACTCAGAAAACTTTGACTGGCACTATATTTTAGGTAGAATGGAAATTCTAAAAATGACTAACATCCACATAACCAGAGATAAGAAAACTAATAGAATTAGATCAAAAACATATGACTCTAAGTGTATTAAGACCAAACACCCAATGGTAAACCTAAAAAGATTACAAGCTACATTAAAATTGGGTGCTGAGGTTGAGGATTATGAACAAACTCAAATGTGGGGCGTTACTGTAATGGATACATACCATAGAGTTAGGCAGGCTATGGCATTAAACTCAAGTCTACAAGAGGGTAGGTTGAAATATATAGCTAAGGAAGCTAAAGTAGAAAGACCTAATCGTGTATATATTGAAGGTGATAAATTAGGTAAAATCTGGACTAAAAACGAAGAGTACAATTATAACCCAACAACTGGACAGTGGTACTCAATCGATGGTGAAAAACCACCATTAAAAGATTTATCTAAATTCAATAAAGAGGATGAGGAACCTGAGTTTATTGCTGAAGATAAATGGGAAGTGGTTAATGGTCATTTTCTAATTAAAGAATATTTGAATGATGACCTTTTGGAGACAGAACAAGTAGATGATATCTACACACAGGCTGGGTTCTTAACCGCGGCTTTGGTACCAACTAACTTTATTAGGTCTATTACAATGGGTACTGCTACAATGTGGAAAACCCTAATGATGGCATGGTCTTACGAAAATGGTTTAGCATTACCAGACGTTCAACCAAAGAGAGACTTTGTTGGTGGGTTATCCAGGTTATTAAAACTAGGCTATAGTAAAAATATTGCGAAATTTGACTACGCTTCACTATACCCATCAATCCAATTAACACATAACGTGTTCCCAACAGTAGACGTTTCTGGGGCACTTAAAGCGATGTTAAAATACCTACTTGATACACGTAACGAATACAAATATCTATCCATAAAATATGAGGAAGAGGGTAATGAGGCTTTAGCAAATAAATTCGATAAGAAACAATTACCTATAAAAATATTTAATAACTCAGCCTTTGGTTCTATTTCTGCTCCTTATATATTTCCATGGGGTGATATTGATATCGGTGAGACTATCACATGTACTGGTAGACAATATCTTAGACACATGATTGAGTTTTTTATGGAAAAGGGTTACGACCCGTTGGTATTGGACACTGATGGTGTGAACTTTTCTTACCCAGATGAAGTAAATGATCGTGAATACGTTGGTAAGGGTTTACATAGGTTTGTTGAAGAGGGTAAAGTTTATACAGGTATTGATGCGGATGTTGCGGAATATAATGACCGTTTCATGCATGAAGCGATGGGTCTAGACATTGATGATATATGGCCAGCAACAATTAATCTATCACGTAAGAACTACGCAACATTAAAACCAAATGGTAAAATTAAACTAACTGGTAACACAATTAAGGGTAAAACAATACCGAAATATATTAGGACTTTCTTAGACAATAGTTTTAAACTATTACTTAACGGTAAAGGTAAGGAGTTTGTGGATTATTATTATGAATATCTTGAGAGAATTTACAATATGGATATTCCTTTAGCTGAAATTGCTAATAAATCTAAAGTTAAAAAAACAGTACAACAATACATTAATCGTGGTGACAATAAAAATGGTAAACCACTGCCTAGACAGGCACATATGGAGTTAATTATAAAAGAAAATTTACATACGGACCTAGGTGAGACCATTTATTATGTAAATAACGGTACTAGAAAATCACACGGAGATATCCAAGTGAGAAAAAGAAAAACCGACCCACCAGATGGGACTTTAGTGTTTAACTGTTATTTAATTGATAGAGAACAAATGGAGAAAAACCCTAACTTAAAAGGTGAATATAATGTTGCCAAATACATTGACGCATTTAACAAAAAGGTCGAACCCCTACTGGTTGTTTTCAATAAAAATATTAGAGAAACGTTAATAATAACTGACCCATCACAAAAACAATATTACACAAATAGTGAATTAGAATTGGTCAACGGTATTATTGCCACAGAAGAAGGCACACAAGATACTGTAGAAGAATTAATGACCATTAGTGATGAAGAAGTTAGGTTTTGGAATGACAAAGGCATCCCATCAACTTACATGATATACGATAGATTAGGTGGTGTAGAGAAAAGTCTAGATTCTAAAAACCAACCCATGGTTACCGAAATAAGTGAAATTCGTGACAATAAATTTAATTTATCTTAAATCCTTTGATATTTATATTAAAAAAGGATTGTAATGATTTATTGGAATAGTATAATTCAAGAATTAGTAGATAAAGAAGGTAAAAAAATAGATGGTGAAGATGGTGGTCTGTCTTCGGATGATGAAAAGACAGCCACTAATTCTACCACTGATGATTTTGTTAGAACATCTAGACAAGGGATGAGTCGATATCTTTATCGTGGTTTTTGGGGTGAGGACAGTGAAGATGGTGAGGAACTAGAATTGCCAGATGGTGACGAGAGTAGATGGCCTGATGAGGATGAGAAATCAAAGAAAAAGGGTAAAAAAGTGTTTTCTGATAGTAAAAGTAAACTAAAAGAAAGTGGTACTAAGAAAATGAAAGGTGTTCTTGAAGATATCTTCACAAAGAAACAATTTGATGACGATATTGTTAAAAATTACAGGGATAACCAAATAAAACTAAATGGTATCCCACCACTAGACACAATAAGGGATTCTAACCCTATTCTAATTAGAAAAGTTTCTGTTTTAAAAGATAATATTGATAAAAACGATGCCACTGGTATAGAAAAGGCTATCATATTAAACCATTTGTTAGATATGAATTTAGCTGACATCCCTAGAGAGTATAAGGAGGAACTTAAAAAGAAACTAGCATAATGAAAGATATTAAGAAAAGAAGAATAGAAGAGGCTAATAATGACTTATGGGTTGAAATGAACCGTATTCTCGGTAGAGACCCGAACCAAGATTGGAATGTCTAACAGTAAATTACAGGGTAAAAAAATAAGTATTCCAGAAAAAGTTAGTACCCATTTAAGTAGAATATTAACAGCNNAGAATATTAACAGCTTATAAGGGTGACCAAACTGTAGAAGGATATGCTAGATTGAAAAACCTTGTAAACAAAAATCAAATATCTTACGAACAAATAAAAAGGATTAAAAACTTTTTCGATAATTACGAGGGTAAAAATAACTCAACGCCATACCTACTTAATGGTGGAACACTTATGAAGAGTTGGGTTGATAAGACTTTAAAAGACGCTAGGCAGAACATCGAAGGGAAGAAAAAAGCTATGAAAGATACTGGCATGCCTAACCAATATCAGAAGACGCATAGTAAAGATGGGGTGAAAATGGACTCTCATGATTCAGATACTAATAAAATTTTGAGGCAAGAAAGTATTTATAGTATAGGGATTATGGAGAATTTAATAAAAACAATTGATAAAAACAAAGAATTATGGCACACAACGGAACACCGATCTCACCAGTCTTAACAGATAATGGTTCGGTACAAGATTTAGGTTCAGGTGGTGTTTTAAACCAACTACCATCACTTAAACAATCAGCCGAAAATGCTAGATTGCAGATCACATCTTTTAATGATTATAAAGATAGTACTGGACAGAGATATGGGGCAACACACCCAAATGCTCAAAGTGATGGTGATGAACACGGTAGAGGTGAAATCACACCAGCTGGTGGTGTTGGAACCAAAACTGATAAGAACACTAAGAATACTTTGTTATACTCTTCAGGTAATAAATTTAAACCTGGAAATGGGTATTATAACTTTAACTATAACGAAGAGTACTGGTAATGGAACTTTACTCTCTACTTAAAGACCTTATTTTAGAGGTAGCGAGTAGGTCTGAAATAGAAGAGTCGATAGAAACACATCGTACTGTAAGGATTTATTATGAAGGAGATGAGACAATGGTCAAAGGATGGAGGTGGATTGAACCTTATGTGTACGGACTTTCTAAAGCTGGTAACCCAATTATTAGAGCCTTCCAAATAGAGGGTGTTACTGATACTGAACAACCAGCCTGGAAAACTTTTAGGGCGGATAAAATCACAAGATGGATAAGAACCCCTAAAATATTCTATCAACCGATTTCAGATAGAGATTCTTCTGTGCCTAGATATAGAGAAAATGGTGATAGTGGGATGATAACAATATATAAACAAGCTAAGTTTTAATTATGAGTAATATGAATCCAGAATTACTTTCGATTTTAAAAAAGTCGAAAGCTGTTGAAGCAAAAACAAACGCAATATATGGTAGCTCTGGTGGGCCAAATACACACGGTGGTAGTAAATCTCAGGCACCCAGAAGTTTGTATGAAGAAATAGATGGTTCATCTTTAATAACAGCTGAAGAAGCTGGTATACATGGTATGGGTGGTGGTGTACCAGTAGTATCTAGGATTACAGCAGATAACCCAAATTACGAAACTATGGTAGAAAATTCTAATTTACCACCAGAAATTAGGAAAGCCATGAAAATAAACCCAATACCACAACCAGATATGGCAACTGGGTATTCTGAAGAA
>JABAOH010145661.1_pt3 | contig 11984 bp, 11 predicted proteins | sample 7062181 | NCBI WGS metagenome assembly JABAOH01 (sample SAMN14538630, study PRJNA623070) | marine sediment metagenome | biome: marine biome [ENVO:00000428]; feature: marine pelagic biome [ENVO:01000023]; material: deep marine sediment [ENVO:00002113]; isolation source: pool of 5 deep marine... | reverse complement strand
CTGCATAAAGCAAGTCCCCAAGGCCCAGGAGCTTTCCATCGACCCTGTGACGAAGACACTCCGACGGGCGGGGGTTCCCAGTGAGATAAATCCGCCGGACCTGAATGCCCTGGAAATGGCCCTCCAGGTTAAGGACGAGCATGGTGGAGAAACTGTAGTCGTCACTATGGGACCTCCTGTCTTCGTCCCCTCTCTGGAACACGCCATCGGCATGGGGTGTGACGGCGCGGTGCTCCTGACGGACCGGCGGCTCGCCGCTAGCGACACTGTTCCTACGGCCCTCGCCCTCAGCGAGACCATACGCAAGATTGGAGGCTACGACCTCATCTTCTGCGGAGAGGAGACCACAGACAGCTCGACTGGCCACGTCGGGCCTGGAATTGCGGGTCACCTGGACATCTCCCAGATTACCTATGCCTCCGAGGTGGAGGTGGTGGATGGCAACGTTCGCGGCAAGCGACTCCTGGAGGATGGCATCGAGGTCTGGGAATGCTCCCTGCCTACCCTGATTACAGTAAGCTTCGGTTGCAACACCCCGAGGCTGCCCACCCTTACAGGGAAAATCAGGGCAAAACGGGAGGGTTCCGTCGTACAATGGAATGCCGATGACGTCGGACTCAAAGCCGAGGAAATTGGCTTGAAGGGCTCGCCTACGGTGGTCTCAAAGGTGGATACCGTGAAGCTCCCCGAGAGGCAGGGGAAAATCTTTCGTGGGGAGGTCCAGGAAGCGGTGAGGCAGTTCCTCGAGAGCCTTTCTGAGGACGGGACGCTGGTGATCTAGTGGCGGAGGAGCACAAAGGCGTCTGGATATTCCTCGAGCAGCGCCGCGGGCAGCTCAGGGACGTCTCAACACAGCTCATCGGGGAGGGAAGGAGGTTGGCCGACATCCTCGCCTCTGAGCTCGTCGGCGTCCTCCTTGGTCACAAGGCCGCCGACCTGGCCCAGGAAGCCATGGAGTATGGCCTAGACAAGGTGATACTCGTCGAACACGAGTACCTGGAGGTCTACACTCCCCGGCCTTATACGAAAGTCCTCGCCTACCTCATCGAGAAGCACAGGCCAGAAATCGTCTTCTTCGGGGCCTCAAAGAACGGCCGGGACTTGGGCGGTCGCCTGCACGGCGTCATACACACCGGGCTAGCTGCCGACTGCGTTGCCTTCGACATCACGGAAGACGGCAATTTGGACATGATCCGCCCGGCCTTTGGCGGCAAGAGCCTCGCCCATATCTTGAGCAGGAAGCATAGGCCTCAGATGGCCTCCGTTCGACGTAACGTATTCAGGGTCCCACCTCGAGATTCCAAACGCAAGGGGGAGATTATCAGGGAGAACATGGAGCTAGTCCCAGCGGACATAGACACAAAGGTCGTTGAGTCTCAGGCGTTTCAGAGGAAGGACAAGCTAGGTCTGGAGGACGCTGATCTCATCGTTTCCGGAGGCTTCGGGCTGAAGAGACCTCAGAACTTCGAGCTGCTGGAGGAGCTAGCCAAGGAGATCGGTGGCGTTGTCGCTTCCTCCCGAAAGCCCGTCGACGCAGGTTGGATTCCTAAAGCCTACCAGGTGGGGCAGACAGGCCGCACGGTCCGCCCGAAGCTCTACATCGCTGTGGGAATTTCGGGAGCTGTCCAGCATCTGGCCGGAATGCAGGAGTCGGAGAAGATAGCGGCCATCAACATCGACCCCAACGCCCCCATCTTCGAAATCGCAGACTATGGTATCGTTGGCGACTTGTTTGAGGTGGTCCCGGAGATGATACGCCAGATCAGGGCCAGGGGGACTCCCGACAGGGCAGTACCTGAAGTCACAGAGTAGGATTCTCGAGACTGGCGCGGACTTATAAACAAGCTACGCGTTTTCCGGACAACGGAAGTTAGGTCGTACTCCGCTCGGTATAGCCATGTCAAGGGATGAGATCAGCTGGCGCATAGGCGGGCAGTCTGGAGAGGGAATAGATAGCACTGGCGAGATTTTCGCTTACTCCATGGCGCGTGCCGGACTGGACGTTTACACCTTCCGGGAGTTCCCCTCGAGGATAAGAGGAGGGTACACGGGGTACGAAGTGAGGCTGAGTTCGCGCAAGAGGCCTCTAGCACGCTCCAACGCTATCCACTACTTGGTGGCTTTCGACCAGAACACAATCGATGTCAACCACCGAGAGATCGTGCCTGGAGGTGTGCTGATCTTTGACAGCGCATCCTTCAAGGCCGAGATGCCCGACTCAACAGATGTGCACGTCTACGCCGCTCCGATGACCGAGATGGCGAGGGAAGCTGGCGGCGTCATCATGAAGAACATGGTCTCGCTGGGCATCACCGCTGGCCTCATGAACTTCAGCGTGCAACCCCTCTTTGACGGCATTTCGATGAGATGGGGGCGAAAGGGTGGAGACATCGTCCAAGCCAATCGAAGAGCCATCGAGGTGGGACTGGACTTCGCCTCGTCAATGAAGGTTAAAGAGGAGTTCGAACTCGAGGTTCCTGAGGGTGGAAAGAGCAAGGTCCTGCTCTCGGGCAACGACGCCATAGGGTTCGGCGCACTTGTTGCAGGATGTCGATACTACTCGGGGTATCCCATCACCCCCGCCACAGAGATATTGGAGTGGCTGTCGCACAGGCTTCCAAAGTACGGGGGGGTAGTTATTCAGGCGGAAGACGAGATTGCAGCCATCGTGTCTGCAATCGGTGCCGGATACACCGGTGTTAGAGCGATGACTGCCACCTCAGGGCCTGGCTTCTCTCTTATGACAGAAGCCCTCAGCCTGGCAGGGATGAGCGAGGTTCCTGTAGTCATCGTCAACGCTCAGAGGGCCGGCCCCAGCACAGGTCTCCCCACCAAGCCGGAACAGTCCGATATTGGCACTGTCCTGTATGGCTCCCACGGGGACTTTCCCAGAATTGTCCTAGCACCCGGAAGTGTCCAGGACTGTTTCTACCTGACTGCAGAGGCCTTCAACCTTGCGGAGATTTACCAGTGCCCCGTCATCCTGCTCACCGACCAAGGCCTCTCGGCCTCCAAGATCTCCATCCTACCCGAGGAGATTGACCCCGACAGGGTCCCCGTGGAAAGGGGCGAGGTACTCAGTGAGGTGGAGGTCGAGGCTACTTCAGGTGAGTCAGAGGCGCTGATGTTTGCCCGTTACTCGCTGACGGAGAGTGGGGTCTCTCCTCGCACCCTGCCGGGAACTCCCCGGGGATTCTACACGGCCAACAGCAACGAACACGACGAGACGGGACACACCTCCGAGAACCCGCAGGTTCGAGTCAAGATGATGCTGAAGAGGCTAAGCAAGGTGGCAAACCTAAGCCACACCACAAGTCCCCCTGTAGAGGCCTTTGGACCCCTCGACGCCTCTCTGAATGTGTTCGGTATCGGTTCCGTCCGCGGGCCTGTAATCGAGGCGATTGAGGGCCTCAACGGTGAAGGCTACAAGATTAGGTTCATACAGCTCAAGATTCTCGCACCTTTCCCCACGGTCTCCGTCCGGGAGCTTCTCCCCGATGTAGAGCGGTTCGTCACTGTCGAGCACAACGCCACGGGACAGCTCTCAAGGGTCCTGAGGGCGGAACTCGGCATCCCGCGGGAAAGGGTCAAGACTTTGCAGAAGTTCGACGGTACGCCGTTCAAGCCCAAGGAAGTGTATGAAGCGTTGAAGGAGATGGCGTAGGTGGCCACCCTGAAAGACTTTGCCCTACACAGGGCAACGTGGTGTCCTGGGTGCGGAGACTTCGGCATCCTCAGGGCCATGCAGACAGCCGTCACGAACCTGGGCCTCGAGCCCCACCAGGTGGCCCTCGTGGGCGGGATAGGCTGCTCGGGCAAGATCACTGACTACTTCCGTTCCTACGGGTTTCACGGCGTCCACGGACGTATCCTACCCCTGGCCATGGGCGTCAAGCTGGCGAATAGGGACTTGACCGTAATAGGCGCTGGAGGGGACGGAGACGGTTATAGCATCGGGGGCAACCACTTCCTCCACGCAATACGTCGGAACGTGGACATGACCTACATCGTCTTCGACAACCACGTCTACGGCCTCACCAAGGGACAGTCCTCCCCAACCGCTGCTCACGGGTACAAGGCCAAGGCGGCAGCCTACGGGGTTGCTGAACAGCCCATGAGGCCCCTCGGCATCGCGCTTGCAATGGGGGTCTCTTACCTAGCCCAAGGTTTCGCGGGAAACGTCAAGCAGCTCACCCGCCTTATCGAGGGGGGTGTGAAGCATAGGGGGTTCTCTCTACTGAACGTCTTCACGCCCTGCGTGACCTACAACAGTGTGAACACTTACGAGTTCTACAAGAAGAATTTGGTGAACCTGGATGATGACCCCGACTACGATGCCAGGGATAGGACCCTCGCCATCGGCAAGGTCATGGACCTCTCCAAGGTTTACTCCGGGCTCATCTATCAGGAGGACAAGCCATCATACGAGGAGAGGCTGCCCAACTATCCCACCGTGCCTATCGCGTCCCTCGACATAGGCCGCGAGAAGTTCGACTGGAAGTCGACCTTCCTAGAGGAGTTCGCCTAGTCCTCCAGGATTCTGGTCATCCTATCGGCCCGCAATAGTCTGCCCAGCTCCTCTACGTCGATACCGCCTTCCTCAGCAGCTACGTCCCTCACGGTCCTACCCTCTGCGAAGGCCTTCTTGGCAATCTCCGCCGCCCTCTCGTATCCTATGCGGGGTGAAAGGGCTGTCGCCATGGCAGTGCTCCACTCGACGTAGGACATGCATTTTTCCCGATCGGCTTCGATCTTTTTGACACAGCGCTCCGTGAAGGCACGCACAGCTCTGGCGGTGATCTCAATCGACTGCAGCAGATTATAGGCAATGACTGGCATCATGACGTTCAGCTCAAGCTGACCCGCCTGTGAGGCGTGAGTAATCGTCGCATCATTGCCGAAGACCTGAAAGGCCACCATGTTGAGCATCTCGGCCATCACAGGATTGACCTTCCCCGGCATGATGGATGAACCGGGCTGGACTGCCGGCAGGCGAATCTCCGCCAAACCCGCTCGGGGCCCGGAGCCTAGGAGACGGAGGTCGTTGGCTACCTTTGTCAGGCTCACAGCTAGGGTCTTCAGCGCACCGCTCATCTCGACAGTAGCGTCGGTGTTCTGCATCGCCTCGAACATGTTGTCGGGACGACGGAAGTCGAGACCCGTCCGAAGATTAATCTCCGCGATGGAGAGGTCGGGATATGAGGGATGGGCATTGAGGCCAGTGCCAACCGCCGTTCCTCCTATGACCAGCTCCCTGAGGGCATCGGAGGCTCCTTTAATCCTCTGAACATTGTGCTCAATCATGCTGGCATATCCGGCGAACTCCTGCCCCAACCGGATGGGCACGGCGTCCTGCAGGTGGGTGCGGCCTATCTTTATCACGTCGTCGAACTCCACTGCCTTCTCGTTGAGCGCAGCGTGAAGTGACTCTAGAGAGGGTAGCAAGTCCTCGGTGACCGCTTCCATAGCGGCCATGTGGATTGCAGCGTGGATCGTGTCGTTGGTGGACTGGGCCATGTTGACGTGGTCGTTGGGGTGAACTGGATCGTAAACGCCGAGGCCGGTCCCGAGGGTTTCGTTCGCCCTGTTTGCGATGACCTCATTGGCGTTCATGTTCTGTGAAGTGCCCGCTCCTGCCTGATAGACGTCGACCACGAAGTGATCGTCTAGCTTCCCCTCCGCCACCTCTCCAGCGGCTTCGACGATGGCCTTCCCTAACCTCTTGTCCAGGTGGCCCACACTCATATTGGCCTTGGCGGCGGCAAGCTTAATGATGCCCTGGGCTCGTATGAAGCGTCTCTGGAGTCTCAGCCCACTCACGGGGAAGTTCTCGAGAGCCCGTTGAGTCTGGACTCCCCAGTAAGCGTCTTTCGGAACCTTGACCTCTCCTAGAAAGTCTCTCTCAGTACGGTGGCGCGCCATCGAAATCGGCGAAGTCAATGGTACCGTGTTATTTCTACCCACTGGGCAGTGGGCGGGGACTATGGCGAGTGGTCCGAGGCAGTATGGCTGTTACAGCCGGGACTACCCCTCCGTCTCGGCCCATTTCCCCTCTCCCTCCCACACCCTTATCCTGAAGGGGAAATCGAGCCTATTCTTGAGCTGACCGCCGAGCATCGCGCAGATATTCTCCACTGATGGATAATCGAGAAACTCATTCAGTGCCCTGTGGTCATACTCCAACAGGACCTCCCTCAGGCTGGCCTTCAAGTCGGCGAAATCCAGCACCATTCCTCCTTTTGCCTCGCCTTCGATGATTACCTCCACCTTGTAAGTGTGACCGTGGAGGCTGCCACACTTGGAATGGCCCGGAAGGAAGTGGGCGCAATCCATGAATTCTACAACGCCGAGCTTCATCTTGCTCACCTCGCCTCGCTACGTGGCCCTCTTAGTTAAGCGAATCACTAGAGGGTCTTCGACACCCACTTCGTCGAAGGCCTGAGCCCTCTCGTGACACGAACGGCACCTCCCACAGGGGTTCTCCTCATCAAAACTGCAACTCCAGGTCGCCTCCAGGGGAACATCCATCCTCACCCCGAGACGAATGACCTCCGCCTTCGAAAGGCCGTGGAGTGGGTTGACTATTTCCACAGGTGCCCGCTCCGACGTCAATAGGCTGTGACCCAGGAGGTCGCTCATGCCCTGAAAGAACGCCTGGCTCGCATCGGGGAATGTCTCTGAGTCAGAGCCATTGTGGCCTCCCACGATCCACCTGGCGCCGGTGATCTCGGCGTAGTGAGCAGCGATAGAGTAGAATATGAGGTTCCTAGCAGGTACGTACGTGGGTGGAGCCTCGCGCAGATAGCGGTTCCCGATACTCTGGTCAAGAAGGTCCTCAACCTCCATGAGGAAAGGGAGGTCGACGGTGATAACTCGATCCTCACAACGGCACATCACCGCCATCGTTTCCACGGCCCCGGTCTCCTGTGTTGGACGAAGGTGGTAGTTAAAGCTCAGCGGGTGGACCTCCCACCCCTTCTTAAGAGACCATGCAAGAGACACAGCGGAGTCTATTCCTCCAGAGAGCAAAACTATCGCTTTGTCCATGGTACCTGACTCGCCTACTTTTCCCTCCTATTTCAGGGTTTCACTAGACCCGTGGAGGCTATCCTCGCCAGAAGGGAGTCCTATCCAGCCGGGCCCCGCTCTCGCCACCGTTCCTCGACGGTGAGTTTCGACACTGCAAAGTGGACGACCATCGACAACCCGAAAGTCGGAAGGCTGGCGCCCGTGGGCAAGAGGCCGCCGAAAGCTATAGCCACGTAGAGCGCGAAACCTGCGCCCCACGCTAGGATTGCAGGAAGCTTTGGACGCCAACCCAGCTCGTAGAACTCCTCCTGTCTATATCGGCCTCTGCGTACCAGGAAGTAATCAGAGAAGAGGACTCCCAGAAGCGGGATGAAGGCGCTCCCGATGAGAAAGAGGAAATTCTCGTATGCCAGGGCGGCGGCTCCCTCCAGGCCCCCGAGAAGGGTCAGCCACCATCCTACGAGGATGGCAGCGGTCGTAACGAGGGCAATGAAGAGCCTCTGCTTGGCCTTTGGGAAGAGGTTCTGGAGGCTGACAGCAGTGGAGTAGATGTTCGCAAAGGCGTTGTCAGTCTCGTCCACCAACAGGAAGAGGAGGGCGAGTCCGCCGAGGGCAAGGGTGAGAAGAGAGCTGATGACGTTTCCCTGGCCTATGATGACGATCATGGCTGCGCCGAGAAGGTAGAACCAGGTGTTGGAGAGGGTGTACCCCACAGTGGTCCCAGCGAAGGCAGTCCGCTCTCCCTTAGCAAAGCGGTTGTAGTCGGACACCAGGGGCCACCAGGAGATCGGCATCACGATGACCAGATCCAGGCCTATCATTATGGTGGCAACCCCGCTGCTGAAACCTCCCCAAGGAATCGATGGCTGCTGGGTGAACACTTGCAGGGTCACCCAAATCGTGGATCCTATGACGAGCCACACAGCGAACTTTTCCAGCCACTGCCGCACGACTACAATAGGGCCGCCCAGGGCCAGGAGGGCACAGAAGCCCGCAAAGCCTGCCACTAGGAGGTAATTGGACGGGGATCCTTGGGGCTGTCCAATGAGAGATGCGGCGGCCTCGCCCATCACCATGACCTCGAAGGACGCCCAACCCACGAGCTGGAGGACGTTCAGTGACGTAGGCAGGTAGGATCCGCCGCGTCCCAAGATTGCACGGAGACTTACCATGGAAGGCACGCCGTACCGGCTGCCAATCATACCGGCGGAAGCGAGCATGAGGCTCCCGATGACCGAGCCTAAGACGATCACCAGGAGGGATTCCGCGAGACTCATCCCAAGGCCAAAATCAGTTCTGGTCAGCAAGGCTCCCGCCGCCAGAACCAGGAGACCGATGCCGAGGCTGAACCAGAGGACGCCTATGTCTATCCCCCGGAGGCGGCGAAGCCTCTGTGGAACGGGTTCTGTACCCCATTCAGGAGGGAGCCGGAGGCCCCGGCGCCCCTCGTCGCTCATGAACGACTGTAAATAGCCCGTTCTAATAACGTTGCTGGAGTTGGCGTCGGGGGGGCCGATCCTGCCCTATCGGCAGGCTTATATTGAACGGACCGAAGTGGGAACCGGGGCAGTTATGGAGTTCAAGAACGAGGCGACTTACATCACGGCCGCGGAGGACGGCAGGGTGGATGACTTCCACGCCAGGTTCGACAGGGCTCTAGGCGCCGTGGAGGAGGACTTCGGGCAGGCCCATCCCATCTACATCGACGGTAAGGAAGTCAGATGCAGCCAGACCTTTGGAGACTACAGCCCCTCCGACAGGAACCTGGTTCTGGGCCACTTCCAGAAGGCGGGGAAGGAGGACGCAGCCAGGGCCATCCAGGTCGCGAAGGCAGCCTTTCCTGACTGGTCCAACACCGACTGGAGGGACAGGGTGTCCATCCTCCTTCGGACGGCGGACCACCTTTCCGACCACAAGTTCGAACTCTCGGCCCTGGTGTGCCACGAGAACGGGAAGAACCGGCTGGAAGCCATGGGTGAGACTGACGAGGCCATTGACTTCCTCCGGTGGTACAGCGCAGAGATGGAGCGCAACGATGGATTCGACAAGGAGATGGGCAGGGCAATCCCGGAGGAGAGGACCCGTAGCGTCCTGAGGCCCTATGGGGTCTGGTCCGTCATCGCCCCCTTCAACTTCCCCCTGGCGATCACCTGTGGCATGACCGCAGGGGTCATAGTCACGGGTAACACGGCTGTCCTCAAGCCCGCGAGCGACACTCCCTTCATCGGCCTGAGGTTTTACGAAGCGCTCCAAGCGGCTGGACTCCCAGATGGGGTCGTGAGCTTCCTCACTGGACCTGGGTCGACGATGGGCGCGGAGATGGTCGCGAACCCCGATGTCTCAGGCCTGGTGTTCACGGGCTCCAAGCCCGTGGGCCTCTCCTCCTTCAAGGCCCTCACAGAGGACTTCGCCAAACCAGTCATCACGGAGCTCGGTGGTAAGAATCCTGTAATAGTTACAGCGGAGGCAGATTTGGATAAGGCCGTTCCCGGAGTGGGGCGTGGGGCCTTCGGCTTTGGGGGTCAGAAGTGCAGTGCCACTTCCCGTCTGTACGTCCACGAGGAGCTGAGGGAGAGGTTCTTGGAGCAGCTCATTGCGTGGACAGTAGATTTGAGGATCGGCGACCCCGGGGCGAGGGACACGTACCTCGGTCCCCTCATTAATGAGAGTTCTTACACCGGCTACCAGCGCTACGTATCTCAAGCCGCCAAGGATGGGAAGATCCTCACCGGAGGCCACGTTTTGTCCGAAGGCCCAATGGGCAACGGTTACTTCGTCGAACCGACTGTGGTTGACGGCCTCCCCGTGGACCACACGCTATTCCGCGAGGAACTCTTCGTACCGATACTGTGTGTGTCGAGCATCAGCTCCCTGGCCGAGGGACTCCGTCTCGCCAACGATTCGGAGTACGGCCTGTGTGCGGGGATCTTCACTGAAAGCGAGGACGAGAAGACCGCATTCTTCCGAGAGATCCAGGCAGGTGTGGCCTACTGCAATAGGGTTCAGGGTGCCACCACAGGGGCCATCGTCGGTGCGCAGCCCTTCGGGGGCTGGAAGCATAGCGGCATATCGGGGAAAGGTGCGGGCGGGAGCTACTACCTGCAGCAATTCCTCAGGGAGCAGAGTCAGACCTACTACCGGTGATCAGTACCACTTCTCAGTGTGGACTCGCTCCTTGGGAGCGCCCAGGGAGAGAAATACTCCCTTCACCTCGTCCACCATCTCCGGGATGCCGCAAAGGTACACCTCTTCGTTCTCGTACCTCAGAATGTACTCCTTGACGAGGCTCTGGACGTAGCCGGTATGGCCCTTCCAGCCGTCGGCGGGTTTGCTCAGTATCGGGATGAACGTGAAGTTCTTGTGTCTCCTGGCTAGCTCCTCGAAGTGCTTGCCGTAGATGATCTGGTCCTGCCTCCGGACGCCGAAAAGGAGGAGGATGTTCATTCTCCCTCGGTTGTGAAAGAGCGTATCTATCATGGACCTGAAAGGGGCGACGCCCGTGCCGGTGGCAACGAAGTTAACGTCGGTCTTCAACGGATCCACAAGAACGAAATTGCCATAAGGACCGGCGCAATCGAAGACGTCACCCTCCTTCATCCTGGCAAGCAGGGGGGACATCGCGCCTCCCTCGACTGCCTTGATGCAGAGCTCGAAGTAATCCTCAAGGTGCGGCGGAGAGGCGATGGAGTAGGCTTTGCGAAGATCCTCCTCGTTCTTCAAGCGCGTGAGTACCCACTGCCCTGGTATGAACTTCAGGGGCTTGCCGTCAGTCCTTCGGAGTCGAAGGAGGAAGACCGTGGGCGTCTCCCAAACGTTATCCACCACTTCCACTCTGAACTTCTCCAACGTCAGCCTCCAGCCAGTCAGTAACGATATTGGCCGCGGGTTAAAAGCGTGAGGGTTTTCATCAACAATTAGACTCAACCCTCGTCAAAGGCAAACGAAATGGTGCGGGCAAACCCTAAATATCGTCCAGGGCTACATCCCCGGAGCAAAAGCGGGGGATTCACATCTTCAAGCCTGACCAGAGTCGGAAGTGTGAGAAGTGCGGGACCGAGATGGTCTTCTTCGTTCAGCATGCTCATGGGAACTACCCCCTTCTGGACTACGTCTGTCCGAAGTGCGACCTTGGAGAGGAAGAGTAGCGATCCATGGGGGCGAGAGAATCAAGGTGAAGGCCATTCGGGAAAGCGGCTACGTCCTGGGCCGATGCGGGGAATGCAAGGAGGAGGAGCTGGCGGTACTGATGTTCGAGGACAACCGGCTCGGGGTCGAGTGCATGTCCTGCGGCCACATTTTCGAAGTGGATGAGGTTGAGTGGATAGAGTAGCCCCATGGTCTAGGCGTCCACTTCCTGCGATTCCCGTAGGGTAGATACGCTTTTCAGAGTCGTGACCTTCCAGTCCGACATGGTTTGGATCGAAGTAGTCGGGACCCAGCATGCTACGGGACGACTCGCTGAAGTCTATGCCGACGTGGGGAGGAGAAGGGGAAGTGTGGCCAACATCTACAAGGTTCACTCCTTGAACCCTGACGCCCTCCAGGCCCATTTGAACCTGTACATTTCCATTCTTTACAGGAGGGGCGGCCTTAAGCGGGCGCAACGGGAGATGATAGGCGTGCTTGTGTCGGCCCTCAATGGATGCAGATACTGCGTGGTTCACCACTCCGAGGCCCTGGCCAGGTATGAGAAGTCACCCGAGATCCTCGAGGCACTCCAGAGAGCGGAAGGGCATGCGTCTCTCCCGGACGAGGAGCGGAGCATGCTTCAGTATTGCACCAAACTCACGCGGACCCCAGAGGCCATGGAGCAGGGGGATGTCGTCCGCCTCAGGGAAGCGGGGTTCGAAGACTCGGAGATACTCGACATCAACCTCATCACGAGCTACTTCAACTTTGTCAACCGAGTCGTTCTCGGCCTCAACGTCGAGCTGGAGGACGAAGAGCAGAGGAAA
>JABAOH010115338.1_pt1 | contig 11988 bp, 9 predicted proteins | sample 7062181 | NCBI WGS metagenome assembly JABAOH01 (sample SAMN14538630, study PRJNA623070) | marine sediment metagenome | biome: marine biome [ENVO:00000428]; feature: marine pelagic biome [ENVO:01000023]; material: deep marine sediment [ENVO:00002113]; isolation source: pool of 5 deep marine... | reverse complement strand
ACCTCGACCGTCGAGGAGATTAGAGACAGCGGGCCGGAGATGGTGTGGTTCACGGACCTCGGTAGCGGCCTCTTTCACGCCTTGGCAGATATGAAAGGTATCATCACAGACCACCACATCCCCTCGAAGCCAGCCATCCCTGAGGAGAGGCGGCAGGACCTGAGGGCCTACGCCACGCCCGAGATGGTTCACGTCAACCCGCACCTAGTGGGCCTCGACGGCGCGTCGGACATAAGCAGTGCGGGCTCCGCGTACCTAGTAGGCAGAGAGGTCAGCAAGGAGAATGCCGACCTCGCCGCCATTGGCGTGGTGGGGGCAATCGGCGACCTTCAGGACAAGGTGCAAGGGCGCCTCATCGGACTGAACCGGCAGCTGGTTGAAGATGGCGTCGAGCGAGGAGCCCTGCGCGTGATCCAGGACTTGCGCCTCTTCGGGAGAGAGACTAGACCCCTCCCGAAACTCCTCCAGTTTTCAAACGACCCTCCCCTGCCGCGGCTCACGGACGACGAGGAAGCTAGCATAGTATTCTTTCTTGAACTCGGCATCGACCTCAAGGAGGGGGAGGAGTGGAGGAGGTGGATCGACCTTGCCGACTATGAGAGGAAGCGGGTCGTCTCCGAGCTTGTGAGCCTGCTGCTGCAGAAGGGGTATGGCCACGAGGCCGCCCGTAGGTTAGTCGGGGAGGTGTACCTGCTGCTCGGAGAGAAAGAGGGGACACCCCTCCACGACGCAAAGGAGTTCGCTACCCTGCTGAACGCCTGCGGCCGCTATGACGCCGCGGAGGTCGGCTACCAAGTCTGCAAGGGTGATCGCGGGGACAACTACGCCAAGGCCCAGGAGCTCCTTCGACAACATCGGGGGTACATCGTCGACTCTCTCGAAGTCGTGCATGACGTTGGCTTGGAGACGCTGGAGCGCATCCAGTTCTTCCACGGAGGCGATCGCATCTCAGACACCGTCATCGGGATCGCGGCGGGCATGGTCTTGGGATCGTCCAGCGCCAATCAGGCGATGCCACTCCTGGCCTTTGCCAAAGCAGAAGACGGCGTCAAGGTCAGTGCCAGGGCTCCGAGGGACCTGGTCCGGAGAGGCTTGAATCTAGCGGAAATCATGAAGCTGGCGGCAGCTTCCGTGGGCGGTGAGGGCGGCGGTCACAACGTTGCTGCCGGAGCTACCATCCCTGAGGGTGCCGAAGACGAGTTCCTGCAGATCGTGGACCAGATGGTGAAGAAGCAGATCGGTGGCTAGACAGTTCCAGCATCCCTCGGTAATACCATTAATACTGTGACAGGCTATTTCCACCGAAATGCCTAGCGACTACGAGCTACGCTTCTTTCGCGAAAACGACTTCACCCGCCGCAACTGTCCGACATGTGGCCGCAGCTACTGGTCCCAGGGCCGGCACGCTAACTGCGGCGAGACCCCCTGCCAGGAATACCTCTTCATTGGCGATTCGCCCATGCGGGAGAAGCTGAAGTTCTCCGCCATGCGAGAAGCCTTTCAACGATTCTTTGAGGAACGGGGCCACACCCGCGTGGGACGGTATCCTGTCGTGGCACGTTGGCGAGACGACGTCTTCTATACCCAAGCCTCGGTCTACCCCTTCCAGCCCTGGGTCATCGAGGGCATGGCAGAGCCCCCGGCGAATCCCCTCGTCATCTCGCAGCCCTGTGTCAGGTTTAACGACATCGACAACGTGGGGAAGACGGGGCAGCACTTCACCCTCTTCGAGATGATGGCCCACCACGTCTTCAACTATGAGGGCAAACACATCTACTTCAAGGAGAAGACTACGGAGCTCTGCCATGACTTCATGACCGATACCCTGGGTATCCAGCCGCAGCGCCTCCGCTACGTGGAGTCCGACTGGGCCGGGGGTGGCTACAGCGGTCCATGTTTCGAGGTAACGGCGGATGGCACGGAGCTGGCGACGCTCGTATTCATGATGTACCGGGGGGAGGGGAAGGACCGCGAACCGTTAGGCTGCCAGGTGGTGGACACGGGATACGGCCTGGAGAGATTGACCTGGGCTTCCCTGGCCTCCCCATCCGCCTACGAGGCTGTCTTCGAGGACGTGCTGGAGAGGCTGAAGAAGGAAGGAGGGATTGAGACAGACACTGGCCTTCTGGCGGAGTACAGCAAAGTGGCGGGGGGAATGAACGTCGAGACCCACGGGGACATTCGCGCGCTGAGGAGGAATGTGGCGGAACGCGTGGGCATTACCGTGGACGAGCTATTGGAGCGGACCCTGCCTCTTGAGGACATTTACGCCATCTGTGACCACACCCGCGCACTGCCCTTCGTTTTGGGGGACGGGGTGGTGCCCTCAAACGTCAAGGAGGGATACTTCGCCCGCTTGCTGGAACGGCGGGCCCTCAGGGCTTTGGATCGGCAGAATCTCCCTCTCAGCTTGGTCGACATCGTGTCGATGCAGATAGACCATTTCTCCGTCGATTTCCCCGAGTTGGACGAAGACAGGGAGGAGATTCTCAAGTTGGTGGAGGTCGAGGAGGGGAGATACAGGGACACGCTCCGGAAGGGGCGCAAGATTGTGGAGGCGACAGGCAAGCGCATCGGCGTGAGTGAGCTCGTGGAATTGTATGACTCCCATGGCCTCGTGCCGGAGGTGGTCCACGATTTCGCGCAGGAAGCGGGGCTTGATGCCGCGGAGATTCCCGATGACTTCTTCTCTCGTGTAGCCGAGAGACATCTTCAACCCGAAGGGGTTGGAACGCGCCTTCCCGACCTTCCTCAGGGCTACCCCTCCACCGCGCTCCTCTTTTACGAGGACCCCAGCAGGAAAGAGTTCGAGGCGGAGGTCTTGGGTACCTTCGACGGTCAAGTGATTCTGGACAAGACCTACTTCTACCCTGAAGGAGGCGGCCAGGAGGCCGACACCGGCTCCATCGGAGAACGACGAGTCACGGACGTCCAGCTGGTCGGAGGCGTCGTCCTGCACAAAGTCGAGAACGGGGGGGATGTCTCCACGGGGGAGCGGGTCCACTGTAGCGTCGATCCCGGGAGGCGGATGCGACTCACCCGACACCACACCGCCACTCACATCGTCAACGGGGCCGCGAGGGCCATCCTGGGGAGTCATGTGTGGCAGACGGGAGCACACAAGTATGAGGACCACGCGACCCTGGACATCACTCACTACGAGAACCTGAGCAAGGAGGAGCTTGAGGCCGTCGAGACACTTGCCAATGAGATCGTGCTGGAGAACCGGAACGTCAAGCAGAGCTTCGAGCCCAGGGAGGTCGCCGAGGCGGAGCATGGGTTTGTCCTCTATCAAGGAGGCTCCATCCCAGGGAAGATGCTTCGGGTGGTGGACATCGAGGGGTTTGATGTGGAGGCTTGCGGAGGCACCCACCTCTTCCACACTGCTGAAGTGGGCTTGATCAAGCTCCTTCGGAGTCGCCGAATACAGGATGGTGTGGTCCGCCTCGAATACGTCGCCGGAGAGGCCGCCCTGGAATCCTTCCGGGAGCGGGAAAGGACCCTCCAGGAGGCCAGCGAAGTCCTGAAGACGAGGCCCGACGACCTGCCTGGGGCGGCTCGAAAGCTGCAGAGAGAGTGGAAACGGCTCTCCAAGGAGGTAGAACGATTTCGTGCTCTGGAGGCCGCCGATACTGTGGAACAGATCTTGGACACTTCGGAGTCGATCAGAGACTTCAGATTGGTTACCCATTCTCAGATCGGCGATATGAAGGACCTTCTTGTTTTGGCGAAGGAGATCCTCAGCAGGCCCAGGATGATTTGCATCTTGGGAGCCCGAGACGGGAGGGCGAGCGTAGTCGTGGGAAGAAGCAAGGATGTGCCACTGGACGTGTCGCCATTCGTGAAGGAGGCCGCAGCCCTGCTTGGTGGGAAAGGAGGAGGGAAACCTGACTTCGCCCAGGGCGGAGGACCAGAAGTCGACAAAATGCCAGACGCGCTGCGAAAAGCGGCCTCAATGATACGTCAAGCGCTCCGCAGGGGAAAGGACTCCTAGCGCTGAAGGGGCTGGGCTTCATCCACGGCCTGCCCGAGACTCTCATTGACACTGACGGGTGATATGCTAGGCTGTGGCCACTGCCCCGCACCGCACCTCCAGCAGTCCGGTGCTCCCTCGACACCCGACCCAACGTCACTTTCCTTTCTCGGATCTCGATTCTCATGATTCCCTTCTCACCAGTTTTTAATATGGCGGTTTCGTAGGCTTAGTAAGATGGAGTCGCTGGCTGACGAAGTTGAGGCTGTCAAGGCCGTTGTGGGGCGCTTCTTCCCAATCTATGAGGTTCGTGTGCGTCCCGAGGCGTTGGCCTTCTATGTCCGCATCGACCCCACAAATCTCAATGAGAACTTCGAGGGATTGCGGCAGGAAATGAAACTCCACGACTACATCCCTATCCTGCGAAAGGAGGGCGGGGAACACATCCTCTATGCCCAGCGTGTCATCAAGAGGCGGTTCCGCAGCCCCGTGCTGAACCTCGCCCTGCTCATCGCCACATTAGGTTCCACCATCTACGCCGGAATGATACTCTGGCAACCCTCCTACGGCCAGGATGCAGAGTTGCTCAGCCTCTCGACGATCCTCAACGGCGCTCTCTTCTTCGCTCTGCCTCTCATGGCCATCCTGGGGACCCACGAGATGGGGCACTACATCCTGGCAAGGCGGCACAACGTGGCTGCTTCCCTGCCCTTCTTCATCCCCCTCCCCACCAGCTTCCTCGGTACCCTGGGGGCCTTTATCAGCATGCGGGAGCCTATCCCCAACAAGAAGGCCCTCTTGGACATCGGGATTGCCGGCCCCCTGGCAGGCCTGGCCGTTGCCTTCCCGGTTACCTTCCTTGGCCTGTACCTGAACTCCGTGAATCCGGTGCCGACCGGTACGAACATCGGTGGCTTCTTCGGCATTAATTTCCCACTGATCTACTACTTCTTCTTCTCCCTAATCCCTCTGCCCCAAGGAATCGCCCTGCATCCAACGGTGGTCGCTGGATGGGTAGGCTTCTTCGTCACCGCCCTGAACCTCCTCCCGGCCGGGCAACTCGACGGAGGTCACATCGCCCGAGCCCTCTTGGGGAAGAACTCCAGGTACCTGAGCTATGGGGCCTTCTTCGCCCTCCTGGCCATGGGCTTCATCTTCTTCCCCTCGTGGCTGCTGTTGGCCTTCCTTGTCCTCCTCCTTGGGTTGCGGCACCCTCCCCCGCTGAACGACTTGACGGAGATCCGTGCGGGCAGAAAGAGCCTCGGGCTCGCGGTGTTGATCATCCTGATTCTGTCCTTTGTCCCACAACCGCTCGTTCAGATCGGCGTCGAAGTCAAGGTGGAGTTCAGGAGCTGGCAGGATCCCACACTCCTCATTCAGGAGGACAACGTTACGCTGGACCTAGAGAATAGAACGGCAGTGTATGCCTTCTACGTGAACAATACTGGAAACGTGCTGGAGGAGATCCGACTCTCTATCGAAGCCCCCAACCTCCCTGAATGGAATATCAGCTTCATTTCGGTCGCGGGTCGGGAGATCGGCGCGGACAGCGCGACCATCAACTTGAGCGCCACCGAGTCCTCTTCAGCCATCGTTCTCATACAGGCACCCGAGGGGACGGTGCCAGGCCAGGTCTTCACCGTCGAAATTGTCGCCACAGTTGTCAACCACGAAGGCACGAGGGAGGAACTCGACCTCAACGTCCACACCTAGTTCTTCTCGAACACCGAGAAGTATCTCACGAGGGACCTGTGGACTCGAAGGGCGTGCCATCCAAGCAGTCGAAAGTGTCTCTTGCCCAGGGCAAGAAGCTCCTCGGCGGGTAGACAAATTGCCACGCGTCCGCCCCGCCTCAAAACCTCATCGAAAGCCCCAAAGGCCCTCCCCAGAAGGACACCGATGTCCTCTCCCATGGACCCAGAGGCCCTGCCATACGGAGGGTCGGTGGCGATGGCATCGACCCGGCCAAACTCCTGGCGAATCCGTCCAACGTCACAGTGGCGCAATTCCCCCTGGAAGTGGAAGTGGCGAAGGTTCTTGCCCGCACCTTCCACCATCTCTTCGCTGAGATCCGAGCCCATGGCCTCCGCTCCGATGGAAGCAGCCTCCATGACGATGCCGCCAGTGCCACAAAAGGGGTCCAGAAGGACGCCTCCCCTAGGGACCCCCGTGAGGTTGACCAGCGCCCTCGCGAACTTGGGGTGCAGGCTCACGGGTTTGGAGAAGGGACAGTTCTCCACCTTTCTAGCCTCGAGGCTCCGTCTATCGACCCGAGCCGCTACTTCGTGGAGACAGGCCCCGCTCAACCTGACCAGCCGAAGCTCCCGCTCTGGATGCCGCAAATCCACGGTGCCTGTCGTCGCCAACTCTTGACCCAAGTCCGCTTCGAGGGCGCCCTTATCCCACGTCCCCTCATAGTCGGCGACGCGGAGGGAGAAGCTCTTCCCTTCGAGGTTCATGTCATGGATTTTTTCCCGCACTTCCTCGAGCGATCCAGAGAGTCGGATCTCACCAACATAGCGGCTGAGGGCGAGGCGCGCGGCCAATTCTTCTGGGTTCACCTTCGGTCGAAACGCGAGGACGCGGTTTCCACCTAGTGTCTGGACAGGCTCGACACCCAACCCTTTCACAGCACCGAGGGCGTCCGCAGGGGGCAGAGTGGCATGCTCTCCAGAGAACTCCACAAGCTGACGCCCTATGAGTCCTGTCACGGTGCTCAAACCACATCAGGGAAAGTAGGCCCCACGCTTCACGCTTTTGCCTGGTCCGCAGACCGCTTCAGAAGGTGCTAGAGATATAGGGGGACAGATATCGGGAGGGGTAGAATGTCTCGATCCTCCAGGCGGGAGGGAGCTCGACTCCCCGTGTTGTCCCACATGAGGGAGTTCTTTCCGGAGGACGCCGTCGTCATCAGGGAGATCACGAAGGACGCCCTTGGGGAAGACTATCCGTTGTCTCTATTCCACGATATTCATGGTGCGTGGCCTGAGGGCTTCATCGTCGTGAAGCAGGATGACGCCATCATCGCGTTCATCGCGGGCATCCTTCCCGCGCGTCGCCGGGCCCGGATCCTGATGCTAGCAGTCAGGGACTCGTACCGCAATCAGGGGATTGGCACCGTCCTGACGGATGAATTTACGGAGAGGTGTCGGACCCGCAAGATCTCATCCATCGAGCTGGAAGTAAGGAAAAGCAATGCAGGGGCCATTCGGTTCTACGAGCGACTTGGATTCCACATCAGGTACCTCCTCCCGCGTTTCTACACCGATGGGGAAGATGGGTACAAGATGTGGAAAACTCTCCCGTAGCCTATCGACCAGGAATCGGATACAGGTTACCCGATGTAGCGCCGGTCACTGTCGTGATAGTTCCAGTAGTGGTATGGTGAGGCAGTCCGCTGAGCCTGCGTCATGTCCCGCGACATTCCGGTCTCGTAGGAGCCATATTTGTCCTTGATCTGCTCCTCTGCAGTCCGGGCCACCTTCACTGCCCGCTTGATGTGATCCGCCTCGACGATCCCACTCCCTTCCGTGACGGCGATGTCGCCCGCAGACCGGATCAGGCCACCCATCTCACGCAGCCGAAGCGTGAGCGACCCCTCGACGCCGTCGTATTCCAGGGCCCGCCTCTTGGACTCCTCGATGACTGCCAGGACCCCGTCTCTCGTAGCGGGTGGTACCCGTCCGTCCATGGCTATCTCCTGAGCCACGAACTGGGCCATCTTGGCGCGGTGTGCGTCGGAGTCTTTCATGGCGATATCGACGAGGAGCTCATAGCCTGAACCCACGATTCGGGACCGCAGCGGGGATAGGATGTACGGCAAGTCCTGGATGTTGCAGGCTCCGACAAGGATGAAATCGCAGGGCACGTTGTCCACTCGAACGCTAGCCCCTGCACTCTGGGGGTTCCTCCCGCTGATGGGGAACGCCTTCTCCTGCATGGCGGTCAAGATGTGACGTTGCAGCGGGCCCAGCTGGGGCACCTCGTCAATGAATAGGACGCCTTCATGAGCCTCATGAATCGCCCCCGACACGACGCGGTCAAATGGCTGTGTCCCGAGCTGGGGGTGACCTCCATAAGGGTCGTGCTTAACGTCCCCAAGCAACTCTGTCTCGCTGGCGCCCGTGGCCAGGATGAAGGGGTTCCTGTCAAGCGGGACCAACACCTTGCGGGGGCTTACCTTCTCAATTTGCCGCCTCTTCTCGAGGGCTTTCTGGTCCAATACCTTGATCAGGTCCCCGGCCTGCTCGAAGACCACAACCTCTTCCTTGCCGAACTGTTTCCTCGTGGTGGTGACCCGATCCCTGCTGCCAAGTTGACCTAGGGTCGCTTCAAAGATCCCTGAAAGCAAGTCGCCAAACGGGTTCCCCACGTTCTGGGCTACCCCTTTGGCTTTGGCACACTTCGAACAGACGGCTTCCGAAGGCGAGGAGTAGTGACCACAGTGTACACATCGATAGCCCAACCTCTCGGCCACGTTGATGGGAGCTTCTCGGGGATCGATCAGATCGCCCTCGGCACCCTTCATCTCCGCAACCTGTTGAAGAACTTCGTCACGGTCGCGGACCTCCACCATCGGTCTCTCCGGGTTCTCGGGGTTGTGGACGACCCGAATCTCGTGCCTAGGCCGCGAAAGGTGGAGGGAGAGGGCCTGCGCAATCATGGACTTGCCCGTTCCTGGTGGTCCCACCAGCAGGAGGTGTCTTCGCTGGCTGGCCGCGATCCTCGCCAGACCGACGGCCTCATCCTGCCCTATGACCCTGCCCAGTGGGTCGGCTGGGATGAGCACGTCCGCTGTGGTTTCCATCTCATCGAGGGAGAACCCCTTCTGAGCATCAAGGAGGATCTTCGTCGAGGCTATGCCAACACCTCACTTGACCTGCAGGTCGTCTGCCGTGAGTACCTTTACTTCGGCTGGCTGCTTGACCACAGAGCCAGTCTTCATGCCTATAACATACTCCACGCCATTATCACTTGCGATATCTAGTATCCTCTGGGTGACGACACCGTCGAACACCACCGCTCTGACTCCCTTCCCCTTCTTCTTTAGGGTGTCCGCGAGGTCCCTTACGGCCACTTCCTTGGCGGCCTTCTTCCCTGCCTTCTTCTCGGTAAGGAGACGGGCCTTGGAACTTCCCACCAATGATTGGATCTCCTCCTGATAGAACTTGAGTTCGGGGGATAGCCGGACCTCTTCAGGTTTCGGGGGGGCCCGCTCGGCCTTGGTCGGCGTTGCCTTCCGGGGCTCCTTCCTGGGCCCCTTTTGCGGGGCCGCTCTTCTTGGCGTCGCCCTGCTGGGAGCCTTTGCCATCTCTGTAATCTCGATAAACTGCTCGGCCGGGGCCTTGTTTCGAAGCGCCTTCATGATCTGCTTGTGGGTCAGCTCCTCCACCTCCTTCCCCCGGGGAGCCTTGGCGACGAAGTCTACCTCTGCCACCTGGAGAAGTTCCTTGAGGATCAGATCGCCGCCACGGTCGCCGTCCACGAAGGCCGTGACGACCTTCTCCTTGGAAAGGTTAGCAATCGTCTCCGGCACAGCCGTGCCCTCCACAGCGACGGCGTTCTTTATTCCGGATTTCAGGAGGTTCAGGACGTCTGACCTGCCCTCCACCACGATGATGGCGTCCGAGTCGGCGACGTTGGGACCGGACGGGAGTTTTTCGGTGCCATAGCTGACAATCTCGGACACCTGCACCGCTTGCCTGACCTCCTCCTTGAGGTCGAGGCCCACGGCCTTGCCTCCCTGCATCATCTCAGAGAGGATCTCCTTGGCCCTGTCAACGACGTGGCCCCTCTTCGTCACCCGAACATCCTCCACAGCTTGTACAGAAATCTTCGCCTTGCAGGGACCGATCCGATCGATGGTCTCAAGGGCAGCGGCGAGGATCGAGGTCTCAACCTGATCCAAGCTTGAGGGTATGAGGACGGTGCCCTCGGTCTTGCCTTTTTGAGAGGTGACGTCCACCTCTATCCTGCCGATTCGACCACTCTTCTGCAGGTCTCGGAGGTCAAGCTCATCACCAAGGAGCCCCTCAGTCTGCCCAAAGACGGCCCCAACGACGTCCGGCTTCTCCACCACACCCTCGGCCTGCAGTCTAGCTTTAACGAGGTATTTGGTTGTAGTAGGATCAACTGCCACGTTATCTCCTCTTGAAAAGCACAAGCCTCTCCAGGTAACTTTTAGACCTTCCCTGGGTTCCGCCGACTGCGGAGTGATTGTGAAGGAGTATAGGGATTATCTGAAGGCTGATGCTCTTCGCTATTCTAGTCACCATCGGGGTATATAAAATTTCCGAACTGGGAATTCCCAAGAATTCGAGTCGAAGGCTTCGACCCCTACGGAGGCGAGCCTGACCTTCGCAAGGGCCTCCTGCGGAGAAGGGTCGCGGACTCCGTGGAGGCCTGGAGAATTCTGTGGACGTACTTGGCCAGGCCCTCGACATCCTTTACCTCCTTTCTGCAGAGCCGGGCAAGCCTAGCTCTGATCTCGGTGTCGTAACGGACGCCGTTCGCGGCCAATCCCTCTCTCAGAAGGCGGCAGAGCTGACCTCCACGGTGGTCCCAGTCGGTGAGAATCACGGCGGAGGAATGCTTCCTCGACACCCGCTCGCAGATTCCGAAGATGGGGGAACCGTCGTTCAAGCGAACGATCTCCCCTTGGATGTCGAGACTGCGAAGGGCCTTCCGGTCATTCTTGCCTTCGACGATGATGGGGGCCTCCAGGCTCGACTCCTTGAGGTCCTCGATCGTCTTGAGGACCTTCTCGTATCTCTCTTCCATCCTCATCGACGAGCCTCGGCCCCGGATCCCGCTGGGTCATGTCACTGCCCAAGGAGGATTTGCAGAAGGTCTCCAACAGACCCGGCCCTTGACGAGATATTCATGGCAGGGCCGCGACTTAAAAGTTGGCCAGTAAAACGTTCAGGGGTGGATGCCGCCGCCCAGGTTCGCCTGGCCACGACCACATCATCATAAAATAGTGACTTTCCTATAGGGCATCGTGGCGGAGGAGAGCATCACCCTGGAGAGGATTCTCCAGGTCTACAGGGAGGAGAGCCAGAGAAAGGCCCTGACTCCCTTGGAACCGGAGTTTTGGGAGAGGGTTCAGAGGCTTGTGGTGGGCCTTGAGGACGATCTCAAAGAGGAGAGTTCCCACGACCCAAACTCGGCGAAGGCCGCCCTCCTCAGGGACGAGCTCAAGAAGGTGCTGAAGCGGCGGGATCAAATCTATCAGTACAGGGAGCGGAAGAGGGCGTTGATGGCCGCCAGTGCGGCATCGGGAGCGGCCGTCGACACCACGCCGTTGACCCCTCTCGAGGAGGAGTCCTTCAAGATGCTTCTGGACGTATTGGAAAGGGGTCGTCGCCGGGCCTTCGGCGTTGAGGCGGGGACGGAGAGTGAGACAGCGAACAGGGGGGACATCCCCCCGAAGGATGAGGGAGAGCGGAAGCCGAAGAAGTCAAGGAGGGCCAAGCCGAAGAAGGATCAGGTCCTCGTACGCATCCTCGAGGATATCCCACCGTTCCTAGGCATTGACACGACGTATGAGCTGAAGAAGGAGGACGTCATCAGCCTTCCCCCGCAGGTTGCGAAGATCCTCCTCGACCAGGGGAAGGCCGAGGTGATCAAACCCAGGCTTGAGACCCACAAATAGGAAGCCTGAGAGAATCCTTATATACCCTCTAGGCAATAAGTACGGTTGCTCTTCAACGAGGGGCAATGCAATGGAGAGAAGGCATCCCTGAGTTGATGTTGGAGAGCGTGATGTGCACCCCTTGAGGACGCCTCATCGGGGAAGGGTCGAGATCGCTGGAGGGGCATTGTCCTCGCTGGCACAGCGTTCGTTGAGACGATCATACGCGACCTGGACGTTAGTCAGGCCAGTAAGTTTGTGGTTAACTACGCTGTCTGGGGGATGGCTTGGCTCGAGTGCCGATGAAGGTCGTGCCAAGCTGCGATAAGCGCCGGGTAGGCGCAAGGAACCTGTGATCCGGCGATGGCCGAATGGGACTTCC
>JABAOH010016502.1_pt1 | contig 12000 bp, 10 predicted proteins | sample 7062181 | NCBI WGS metagenome assembly JABAOH01 (sample SAMN14538630, study PRJNA623070) | marine sediment metagenome | biome: marine biome [ENVO:00000428]; feature: marine pelagic biome [ENVO:01000023]; material: deep marine sediment [ENVO:00002113]; isolation source: pool of 5 deep marine... | reverse complement strand
AAACATCATAACACATCCAACCGGTGAGACATATGTCAGGATACTTAATCCGATTACACATAGAAAATTGTGAAAAAATATTCATATTTTCGCAAAAAATCCACATTTATTCGGACTCGATATAGGCAAAATCAACGTTCGTGGAGACATTTTGGTGTCATAATGTCACCTGAAAATTAGGGTGTTTTTTAGCTTCTGAAAGAGGTGATATTTTCGAGGAATTCTGGTATTTTAGGATGCATGAAAATGGAGTTGCTTTAATTGAGAATCGGCCAGACACCAATGTTTAAATAAATGGCCAGAATACCATCAACACCCTTCAGCTTACTTTTAAGCTCATCTGCTGCTATTGCTAAAAGACACGAAAATTCAGTCATTGGATGGAAGTTGGTCCAAAATGTAATTCTCCCTTGCAAAAGCCACCCTAACTGCTAAATGACCTTTGTAACACCAGGCACCGCACAGGGGTAGATCCCGTCAGGACCGGGCTTGACCGGCGGCTCAGTGTCCCAGGTCAAGTGCTCCGGCCCCAGACGCTGCTGGCAGTTAATGGCCTCGTTCCAGGTGATGACCTGTCCGGAGTAGGTCGCCATCCGCCCCATGATCGCCGTCATTGTAGCGTGCGCGTCGTAGGGGGCCTCGTTGTATGGTTCGCCACGAACAATTGAAGCGAACAAGTCATCGTGCTCGACCTGATACCCATCCCAGCCTTTGCCCCAGACCTTCGGCTGCTGACCTTTGATGTAGATTGCGCAGTCCCGCGCGTTCTTCATATCGGCATGGCCTTTAGTCCCGTAGGCATGGACTGTATAACCACTGTTCCAACAGCCAGGCATATGGCGGCAGAAGCTCGAGAGCAGAGAGCCATCGGGATAAAGATACTCGTTGGCATGATGGTCGAAGATCTCGCCGTAGTCCTTGCCGATCCGAACCTGGCGGCCACCCATCCCGTGGCACTCGATCGGGTGCATGTCGCCTTTGAGCCAGTTGACTAAGTGCAAAGTGTATTGGTGTTGCTCGACAATGTGATCACCGGAGAGCCAGTTGAAATAGTACCAGTTACGGAGCTGGTACTCCAATTCAGTTTGATCGGTCATTCGGGGACGGACCCAAACACCCGCCGTGCAATATAACGCCCGCATGTGCGCCACATCGCCAGTCGCCCCGTCCTGGATCATCTTCACACACTCGATGTGATTGATTTCGTGGCGAAAGGTAAAGCCCACTGCCACGGACAGCTTCTTCTTGTCGGCTTCCTTACTGGTTGCCAGGATACTCCGAACACCGGGCGCGTCGACGGCCACCGGCTTTTCCATGAAGACGTGCTTGCCGGCCTTAACAGCGGCCTCAAATTGCACTGGCCGGAAACCGGGCGGCGTGACCAACAGCACTGCATCTACGCCGCAGTCGATCGCCTTCTGGTAGGCGTCTAGGCCGACGAACCTCCGCTGCTCAGGAACGTCGACCTTCCACGTATCGTCGACGTGTTTCCTGATTCTCTGAAGACTAAAGTCTAACCGATCCCGGAACACATCGGCCATAGCCACCAGGCGGACGTTGGCGCTCTTCGTGCTCAAGGCCTGGATGGCAGCCCCGGTCCCTCGCCCTCCGCAGCCGACCAACGCGATCCGGACCGCATCGTCGCCGCCGATGTGGGCTCCACGGACAACGCCAAGATTGCCGGCAACCAACGCGGACGTCACTGCAACACTTGATCCAAGGACGAACTGACGCCGAGAGACCTTGTTGCTATCGTTTCTGTTGGAATTCTGACTCATTCTTATAACTCCTTTCATTCGTGCCCCGGCCGAGGCGGAGCACACTCATAAGCTGGGATTTCTCATTTAAACACTTAAGAAACATAATTTTCTCCGTACGACACCAATAATCTTATGAAACTCAACTTGAACTATCAAGAGATTCCACTTATGAGTCTAACAGAACACCCTTCATCTTCCAATTTAGAGCGCCCGAGCAGGCCGTTGTAGCGATTATTTCTTCTTCTGATATGTATTTATTGCATTTGTTTCTATCTGTCTTTCACAAGCTGTCGAAAATCAAAGCCATCTCCAAATTTCAACGACAGCAGCTTTGTTCGTAATCCTAGCCATTGATTGTGGACGGTTACTCTGGAGCACATCGGTCACGGGAAGAAACGCTGAAGAGCAAATGACAAATGTTCAGGAAATGAATTGTCATCGAGTGATAAATATGGGTATCATAAGGATCAGAAGATCCAGAATTGTAGCTGGGCATGGATCACATGGGAGATATTGAATTAAAGGAGGTTACGCCATGGCAGACATCACGATGAAACAAGCACAGGCTGTTATTGAGGCTGCATTAAGCAAAGCCAAAGAAATTGACACGAAAATGGATATCGCAGTAGTGGATGCGGGCACAAATCTGAAGGCATTTATTCGGATGGATGAAGCATGGATCGGGAGCATTGACATCGCCATCAAGAAAGCCAAGACCGCACGTTTCTTTGATATGCCGACAGGCGAGATAGGAAAGCTCTCACAACCAGGTGGGTCGCTTTACAACATTGAGCACTCAAATGGTGGGCTGATTACCTTCCCGGGTGGTGTGCCGCTAAAGAACAGCAAGAATGAAATCATCGGGGCTATTGGTGTCTCCGGTAGCACTGTAGAGAATGACCATACAGTGGCTGAAGCTGGTGCAGGTGCGATTTCATAGAGTCTTTATTATAGCCACAATGTCACCTGGAAATCAGCGTGTTTTTCAGCTCCTGAAAGAGGTGACTTTTTACTACTCTACAGTCTCCGTTTCCGGCAACTTTGCTCGCCACTCTTCGGCCTTCTCGCGATTGCCCTAGGCTTTGTAGAGTCCAATCAGGTTGTGCCACGATCCTAAGGTGTGTGGGTGTTCTGGCCCGAGTATCGCAGTCGTTGACAGATTATCTTTGTACGCCACCCGCGCTCTAAACCATTCCATCCCGACCCGCGACTGCCGGGAGGCGGTTTGTTGGAGAGAATCGACGGATTTCTCTCTTCTCAATCTGACACCCTCAGTTTATAATAGTGTGCCAGAACAGACTTAACTCCCGGCAATTCTGACGGAGGTTTAGATATGTTGATTCGAAGCAAGATCTTTCACATGCTCTTTAAAGTTACTATGAGTTTAGCAGCACTGATTTGCCTATGTGCTGCAAACGTCCAGGCCCAGACAAGCAGTTCAGAGCATAGCGGGCTCATCTACAGAAACCCGCGTGTGTACAACATTGAGTATTCCTTTGAGATGTTTCCTGACCCAAACAAGATTGACCGAAGCAAGGACCTGAAGTTGTGGATGCCGATACCACGCGAGTGGGATTCTCAAAAGGTGGTAAAGATTATTTCTGTTCAGCCGGAACCGCACGCCAGATATGTAGATCCTGAGTTTGGCAATCCGATGCTCTTCTGGGACTTCGGCAAAGAACCTGAAAGGCAGTCTTACAAGGTGAAACTAAAATACCGCGTGGAAAGTTATGAAATCCACGCCGATATTGATCCGAACAGAATTGAAGCATATGACAAAACGAGCCGGGAGTACGCCCTTTATACTCGGAGCACCCATACTGTCAGTATTACTCCGAAGGTAAGAGAACTGGCTCAAGCTGCTGTTGGAAATGAAAAGAATCCCTACCTGCAGGCAAAGCGAATCTATGAGTTTCTCAGAGAGAAGATGTACTTCATACGTCCGGATCTCCGAGGGAAAAGAATTACCGTCGAGACTATATTAGAATTTCCCGTGATTGACCAGAAGACGGGCGAAGAGTACTACGCTGGGGTCTGTTACCATCAAAGTATGGTTTTTGTTGCATTGTGCCGAGCTGTAGGGATACCGGCAAGGAATGTATTTGCATGGTGGGACGACTGTCCTTGGATTTGGATAAATCCCGAGGACCTCGAGCCTGCCATCAAGTTCAAGGATTATTCGCTTAATGGATACCCGGATTTTTCCTATAGGCGGGGACTTGGCGGTCACGGATGGGCAGAGATTTACCTGCCTAACTACGGCTGGATTCCAGTCGATCCAACTTTCGGAGGGGTCGGCCATTCAAACGTCAAAAATAGGGCTGCAATAACGAGCAAAGAACGCGACATTCAGATCGGTCCATACGCTCCAAAGGAGGAAAATGGAAGCTATGGAGTCCCCGAACGGCCTACTGCTCCTCTTCACGAGGGTAGGGCTGCTTATCTACTTCTGGGAGTCTTTCACATTTCCAATAATATCCAAAGGATAAAAATAGACACACTCGATCGCCCAGACCCATTTCCGGCAGATGCCTTGGCTGAATATGCAGCCAAGCTCTATCCGGAAGCCGAAGCCGAGAAGAATCTTGCTCTGTATCGAAAACGTGCACTGAGGTGGATAGACCAGAATACGCGAGAGCATACGGACAAATCCGCCAGACGAAAGGCGGACAAGATTGCAGCACTGGCACAGGCTTATGAGAAAGAACCCAGGGCCCGCTATGAGCATGCAGCGTTTATCTGCCACATGCTTCGTAAGGTCGTAGGGGATAAGAAATTCTCTGACATCTTTGAAAAATATACGAACTTGCGTGTGAAATCGGGTGAGCCGGTATCAACGAACCGCTTTCAGAAGATTGCCGAAGACATCTATGGTCAACCTCTCGATTGGTTCTTTAAGCAATGGGTCGGATATACCGAGCTACCCCAGCTACAATTAGATGCAGTCACGTTCTTAGAGACTGATAAAGGCTGGCATGTTCGTGGAAATCTACGCCAATTGAACAAGTCTTTATTTCGTCTGCCTGTAGAGCTTGCGCTCGAAACCGAGAAGACCACAGAGCACAAAATAATCTGGTTAGAAGAAAGAAACACCGATTTCAAGTTCCGGACAACCAATAGACCAAAAACTGTCCTGGTCGATCCAAATAACAATATACTCCAAATCCGAAAAATGCCACCCCTTCTCGAAAATCCCTCGTATGATGAAGTAGCCTACTGCGTGATTACGGACCAGGATAAGACAAACTGGTATGACTGGACACCTCTGCATTTTGCCGCTCAAGCCGGCCAAACGGACATAGTGGAGTACCTTATTGCCAACGGGGCTGATATTAACGCCGAAAGCATAGAAGGCGAGACACCACTTCAACTTGCAGCGGATAAGGGCCACAAGGAAGTAGCGGAATTACTCATTGAGAAAGGGGCTGACTTCTCTATACATTTAGCTGCTCGCCTTGGAGATTTAGCCAGAGTAAAAAGGCTAATCGAAGACGGGGCCGATGTCAACACCAAAGACATAGGGGGCGATACACCGCTTCGTATTGCGGCTGCTAAAGGCCACGAGGAGGTAGTGAATCTTCTCATTGAGAAAGGCGCGACAATTGCTAATCTCCACATTGCGTCATATATGGGAAACTTAGAGAAAGCAGAGGCTTTTATCAACGATGGCGCTGATATTAATTCTACTGATGGGCATGGGTATGCGCCTTTGCACTACGCAGCCCAAAATGGACAGAAGGAAGCAGCAGAACTGCTTATTGCTAAAGGTGCTAATGTGAATGTCAAGAACTGGAGTGGTGAGACACCGCTTTATATTGCGGCGTCTAAAGGCCACAAGGAGGTAGCAGAATTACTCATTGCCAAAGGAGCCGATGTCGACAGCAAGAACAACTCCGGCTATGTGCCCATGTCCTGGGCCGTTTGGAATGAAGACAGAGAAATGATAAAGCTCCTTGTGACCCGGGGTGCCAATGTCAACCTCACGCCCAAAGATGACTGGCCGTTCCTTCACTACGTGGCTTGGAATGATGACCGGGAGCTCGTGGAGCTTCTACTTGCCCATGGAGCCAGACTGAATGTGAAAGATGAGAACGGCATGACAGAATTTCGCATAGCCATTTCGAGAGGACATCGAGACCTGGCCGAATTTCTGGTGAGCAAGGGTGTCGAAGCCCCGGCATTTCACCTCGCTGCGTGTCTGGGGGATCTGGGCAGTGTAAAGCGTTATCTCGAAAAGGGAACCAATGTCGATACAAAGGACGAACTTGGGTGGACGCCTCTCTATTGGGCTGCCTCAACAGCCCAGGAGGAGGTAGCGGAATTCCTTATCAGCAAAGGAGCTGACATCGATGTCAGGACAAATAACAACCGTACACCGCTGCATCAGGCAGCCCGTTCCGGTGCCGCCAAGCTAGTCGAGTTGCTAATCTCGAAAGGTGCCGATTCAAACGCTCGGGACAAGAACGATAGCACGCCTCTCCACTCAGCAGCGGAAGGCGGACACAAGAAAATTGTGGAGTTTCTTATCGCCCAAGGTGCCGAGGTGAAGACAAAAGAGAAATCCGGCAATACCCCCTTGCATGGCGCGGCAGCGTCTGGCCATCGTGCGATAGTTAATTTACTCATCGCCAAGGGAGCGGACATCAACGCCGCAGCCAAGGCCGGTACACCTTTGCATCGAGCAGCGGCAAATGGGCACTCTAATATCGTAGAAATCCTTCTTGCTAATGGAGCAGATGTGAACGCGAAGGGCCACCGTGGTCGGACTGCTTTAGGTTTGGCTACCAACAAAGGCCACACCGAAATCGTCGAACTGCTGCGTAAGCACGGAGCAAATGAATAAAGAATGGAAAGGGCCAATAATGAAACCAACAAATTTATTATACCTAACTCTATTGTTGACGTCTATTCTTGTTGGATGTGAAAGGAGGCTGGCCAAAGCTCCCGAGCCGGACGAAAAGATCAAATCAATCGATCAGGCTGCAGCGGACGGCGATATCGAGCAAGTCAAATTTCCAATAACAGATACATTAGATATGCTCTTCAAGAGGATACCTGAAGGAAGCTTCATGATGGGAAGTCCTGAGGATGAGAAAGACCGTGAAAAGGATGAAGGGCCTTTGCATAAGGTGACAATCACAAAACCTTTCTATATGGGAATCTATGAGGTAACGCAAGATCAGTGGAACAAAGTCATGGAGATACCTGCTTATACAAATCCGTCAAAATTTGCCGGAAGGCCGGACAATCCAGTTGAACAGGTATCATGGAATCAGGTCCAAGAATTCTTTCAGAGGGTCAATTCACGCGGAGAGGGATTGTTCAGATTACCGACAGAAGCTGAATGGGAATACGCTTGCAGGGCTGGAACAACAACAAGGTTCTACTGGGGAGATGATCCAGACTATAAAAAGATGGATGAATATGTGTGGCATGCAGGATATCCGGATGGGACCACGCATCCAGTCGGACAGAAGAAACCGAATCCGTGGGGACTATATGATATGGGTGGAAATGTGAGTGAATTTTGCCAGGACAGATATGGTCCATATGAAACAGGAGAACAGGTCGATCCAATAGTTACGGAAACAGGAAAAGGAGTGGTCAGCAGAGGAGGAGACTGGTTCCATTTCCATGGCTCCCGTTCCGCAGACAGAAGTCACATCTATGGGACCGGCGTATTGTTTTTCGTTGGATTCCGGGCTGTGAGGGAGATTAATTAGTCTAAGAAAAATTGTCATTATCATATCCTCAGCCAGCGATATGGAAAAAGGTAACGGTTGGTCATTTAGGTAGATGAGCCTTAGGAATTTTTAACCATATGCAAACGGTCATACGGATAATACAGTAATATGAGACAGTAGAGTATGAGGAGTGCTGCGGCACGAAGGTAGAGGGTGTTATGAAAAAACGAAGAGGATTTACGTTAATAGAACTGTTGGTGGTACTAGGAATAATAAATTGATGTTTTGTTTGCATTTTGCATTCCTTTGTGTTATTTTGTGTCTCTAAGGGCATGATGCATCCAGGAGCGAAAACAACGCGAGATACGAGATAAGCTTCCTTAGCCTGCCTTGAGCCATATCGAATGGACCGAAGGAAGATACGAGATGCGAAATCGGCGGGAATTACGGTTTTGGGTATTGTATAATGGGAGCAGGTACCTATTCATGACACTGTGCATACAGATAGAAATTAGCCACAGTCAAATACGGCTCTGTGAAATGTTATTTGAGAGTTTATTGCGTGGAGGGATTGCATAATGCCTGAAATATTTGAAAAAGTATCTTTGTTCTTCGATAGAATTAAGAGCGCAACGTTCTGGGATCGTGTTTTGCCCTGGCGTTGGAGAATTATCAGAACCTTGAGCTATGAGGCGTATTCCGAATATAAACAGTTGATGGAATCGCTCCATCGGAATGTTGGAGAGCTTGAACAAGGAAGAACCAGCATAGCTACTCTTCGGCAAGAAAATGAACAACTCAAGATCAACAGCGCAAAATTTTTCTGAGGCTTCCAAATTAGTTTGTGTGTCTTCAGCTACGGCGACATCATCAACGTAGAGCATTCTGTACGGGCCATCCCACACAAGACCGATACGGTGCCAGTTGTCATCGGTGATGATTGCTTTTGACAGGAGTACTATACGGCTAATCAGTTGAGAATGTTCCACCGCCAACGTCCTTTCTGACCTTTTACGGTATGTCTGGTGCAGGGTCAACGAAGGCAGGCCGCCCAACCTCCCTCTTGCTCCAGATCCGGTTCATGGCCCCGTTAATATGCCCGTTGTGGGAAATTCAACGCGGGCATCATCCGGCACATGATTGCTGAGAAGCGCCATCCGTCATCTCTTTGACTCTTGATGACTGCTGATTTCGGGCAATTCTTTTGAATCTGAGCACTACAGGCTTCCCATCAATCACGAGTGCTGAGCGGATGGTGAACCCGTCTGCCGACGCCTCGTATTTGAGAGGTCCGTCGCCGTAGGGATCGGCGGTTTTCTTCACGGCGTCGGGTCCGCATTGAAAGACGCTCGATGCCGCCAGCAATATCGTCCATTGCGCACGCAAGTTCCTCGATTGCAGATAAGCACCCGGAATGCCCGGACACTCGACGATGGCCATCTGGCTAAACGGATTCCCAGCGCCATCGAGCTTACGGAGGTATTGGCGTAACTTGGGGATGAACTGGTCAATCGGCAGGTCGAGCAGGTCACCCACTTCGGTATAGTGCACTTTCGTTTCGTCAAGCTGTTGCAAAATCCAGGGCGCACCCCGTCCCGCCAAAAGCTGGCCAAAGAACTGGTCGCGCCACTTCTGTTCTTCCGTGGTGAGATTAGAGACGGTGACGAGTCGGCGCGCCCAGGGCAGCAGTGTCTCCCGCTCAAGCAGCAGGCCTGCCTTTGGTAGATTCCCTTCGGGCTGGAGAGCGAGTCGGCATAGGTCGTCCAGCGACCGTGCCGACTCCGCATCAGTGGTCCACTGGCGGAGGACGTCGACGACGGTTTGTTCGATCTTATACCGTTCCGTCAGACCGACGAGTCCAGTTCTCCCTTCGTCTCCGACGTGGCGAGCCAAGACAATGACCGCCCGCATGTCTTCTATCGCTTGCTCTGGCTTGCCCGATTGCCAGTAGTAGCGAGCCCGAAAGATGGCTCGTCCGACAAGGTTCCGAGACTTCGCAAGATGTGGAAATGCTGCCGCAGCTCCTTTCCGATTCAGGTCGTTCTTCCAGTCGCATTCTTGCTTTGCCGTTGCCTCACGCAGGCACTTCAGAGCCGATCCTAGTCGGGAGACGATCTGTTCGCACTTGTCGTTGGGGGGGAGCGGTTCGTTGGGTCCGGGCAAGGCAGCGTCAGCATCCGGCAAGCGAGCGATTTCCTCGAAAGCTTGACGATAGTCATCAGCGGCATTGCCGGATTTCTGCGAGGATACCCAGCTCCACGCAGGAACACTTTGGGAAACACATAGAACGACCGCGGTAACAATTCCCCACGACATCTGACGCAAGCATCTCAATCCACTTAATCCCCTGTTGCAGGTCGGACGGATTCGAATACTGGAGGCTCTTGATATGTCTCCGAGTTGCTTGGCAGTTCGAGCAGGCCGACCTTGCTCTTGATGATTTTCTGATCTGTGGTCATCTGACACCCATTTCTTTTGGTTCGTCCTGATAAGCACAGCTCCACCTCGGCTAATGGTTCTCCTTAACGACAACTTTCTCACACTAATTTACGTCTAATTTTAAGAATCATTGTTTGCTTATGAGGCATCCAAGACTGGCAAACAATTTCGTACATTTCGCTTTATTGCCACTCATTACTGCCGTGGCTCTGATTTCTTACTTTTATTCTGATGAAATTTCCGTTCCGAGGTTGCATCCCGTTTTGAAACAGCAATGTAATGGAACAGAAATCAAAAGTTGACTGTTACGCTTTTGGCTTGCGACTATTCAACATCTGCTTCATTAACCGACCCATTTTGAATTTCACTACTTGCTTGGTTGGGATGTTGACTCGTTTCAGAGTTTTTGGATTCTGTGCCACCCTCGCTGCACGCGTGACAACCTCAAAGACTCCAAAGTCACGAAACTCGAACCGGTTACCTTTGGCAAGCTCAGAGATGACTTCTTCGAAGAAGGAATGAATCACAGGTTTAACGACCACCTGCTTAGTATTAAGGTTTTCGGCAATTCGGTCGATAAGTTCTTTCTTCGTGGTCGTTGACATGGCTCACCTCAGAATGGTTTATTATGACAGCTAAAACTACAACGAGTACCCAGAGTAGTCTAACAAACAAGGCCCTTCTAATCAAATATTTTGTCGTTTCCTCTATAGCAAAGTCTTTTTGTCTTTTGTAGCACTATTACCCCGATATGCCTGTGACCGTTGGCGATTCATATTCAGCGTGGCAACAAAAGTTAAAGAAACGTTCTGGGTTTTGGCGAAGAAAGCTTTAGAGAGCAATTTTCTACACATATTTTTCCTCCAAACGGCAGGTCTTTTTAGTGCCTGCCGTTCTATTTGGGACGGACGCTGTTAACCCTGGACCAAATCCAGACCCATTTTTTAGCTCAAAATCACAGTTTCGACCTTGGCAACAAGGATGCAGAGGAAGAAGAATGCCAAGGTCGTATGTTCGAAACGCGCCCCCGCTATGAACCCACGACCCCAAAATCCAGACCCATTTTTCAACTCAAAATCACGCTTTCGACCAGAAGTCTGGATTATAAACCGTCTATTTCTTCGGTGCTGGTGCTTCGCATGCTTCAGATTTCAAACTTCCAGCTCGTGGCTCCACCTAGACTCCAAAATATTAGGAGGGGTAACATGTTGACCGTGTCTTGGCGCGGAACCCCAAGTCAGCAATTTCCTCCTGAACTACTGCGTGCTTCTGGCCAAGACACAGTGCTTATGAAGATCTTCATGCCCGGATGTAATTTACGGTATTGCCAGGAGCATTCGTTCACCGAAAATCCACTTGGTGCTCCAAGGATTGACTCTCCCAGTTCTCGCGTGAAGGAACGCACGGTAGGAAGGAAAGAGAAATCTTCCGTAGCTCCTCCATGCGAACAAGCTCTTAGGTTCTTACTTAACTTCAATGAGTCTGTTATAGAAGACTGATAAGGATACAAAACAGGCTAAATGCGAGCAATATCCTTGGGGCTAAAGACCCAGGCGGTTTTATCTCTATCTTTATCATCATCATAGCAGGCCATGTTACTGACCAGCGAGCCGTCGTTGTCATCTGCGTACATAATCCATGCGGTCAACAGGGTCTTCTCATTGGAAAGGCAGGCTGAACTTGAAGCCAACCTCTTCGCGGCCTGGAGTGATGGCATCAATATGGCCATCAATATGGCAATGATGGCAATCACGACTAAGAGCTCAATTAGTGTAAAACCGTTTCGCTGAGTCATGTTTCACCTCCTTTGCCTACGGGCAAAATACGTCTTTCTTATATAAACGGCAACTCGCCATTAGTGCTCATGCTCTCATCATACCAGATCACCAGCAAGTCAACTACACAATGATATACCCATCAAGTTATAGAATCAATAGAAGAATCAGGCTCTGATCGTAATGGCCCCATTTTCATTCGCTGTAAAAAACGCCAGAATTCTTCAAAAAGTCACCTCTTTCAAAAGCTTGAAAACACCCTGATTTCCAGGTGACATTATGACTCCCATGATTACGTAGTGCAATAGTTTTTTACATTTTTGTTTCCGAAGGTCCCTTCAT
>JABAOH010070951.1_pt2 | contig 12001 bp, 13 predicted proteins | sample 7062181 | NCBI WGS metagenome assembly JABAOH01 (sample SAMN14538630, study PRJNA623070) | marine sediment metagenome | biome: marine biome [ENVO:00000428]; feature: marine pelagic biome [ENVO:01000023]; material: deep marine sediment [ENVO:00002113]; isolation source: pool of 5 deep marine... | reverse complement strand
TCTTTAGCTTAAATAACCATACCGTGAACGATTGGATTTCTTCTAGTGCATTATTGTGTTCTGAACTGAGTCTAAAGCACTTTGAAGCTTATTTTAAAGGGTGATTCGGGGTAGAAGCCCTTTATGTTGCGGTTGATCTTGCTTTGTATCAACACCTTGAATTTTTCCCCCATTAGCTCGGGAAGAAATAAATTCTTAATAGCATGTATTTCCTTTTCGGTGCCCGTGTTTACAATATCCAGAATTCCCCAGTCTATAAGAAATTGTCCCTGGGTCGTATAGCAAATTTTCTTAATCCCTAAACTTTCCCCTATGGCAATCAAATTGCTGAAGTCAACATGCGCGGTTATGTCCTGCTCACCAATATTTTCATACGGCCTTTCATTTAATTGATGTTTGTGCAGGCATTTATATGTACCTTTCATCCTATCCGGACTAAAAAGCTCGGGGGTAAGGTAGCCATAATCTATGGTTAGTATAAATCCCTTGTCCAGAACACTATCTATCTGTCCTACCAGCTTCTCGGTGTTAAGGTTGATCTCAAATTCCTGTCCTTCTATAAAATTTGTATCTGATCTTTTTATATAATCCTCTAAGTTTGTACTGCTGAGTTTATCCGTGGTTTCAACGAGGTTCCCGTTTTCGACAGTAACATAGGTTTCTGCTATATCTCCGTTAATATACTTCAGCCTGTGAAAAGGAAGTGCATCGAAGAATTCGTTTGATAAAACAACACCCGCGATTTTCTTACCATTAAGATCTTGCAAGCCTGAAAGCCGGTTTATTTTATCGCTATGGTTCTGGAGTAATTTACTTGAGTCGTCTATCAAACTGCTGTTTTTCTCAACTATGTAGTAAGTCAGCCGACTGTAGTCATCTTCACTCTCCTTTTTGATATAATCCAATATGTCCAGAGCTAAGAATCCTTTGCCTGCACCTAGTTCAATTATTGCTAAGCTTTCATTCTCAATTAGGTCAAAAGATTTAAGAATGAACTTTCCTATTACACTGCCAAATGAGCTATGGACATGTGGGCTTGTATAAAAGTCTCCTTCCTTGCCTATATTTGACCTTCCGATGCTATAATACCCATAACCCGGATCATAAAGCGCGATCTCCATGAATTCGGCAAATGTTATTTGCTTTTTATCTCTTATTCTGGATTTAACTATTTCTGCTAATTTATTCATATAGACAATGTGCTTTTTGTTGAATTTGAGTAAATTATATCAGACTTATATAATCTAGCTGTTAATTATTGCTAATATCCCCATGGAAAGGCTATGAGTTTAATCAGAAAGATAATTAAAGGCCCGATTTTTATCGTAATTGTTCTTATGTTTTTCATTTCATCCTCCATTGCGGATCTGCTGGTTAGGGATAAGCGGAACAAACTCGTTACTTTCTCTCAAATTGCATCTTTTTTTTCTAAGTTAGCTCTTATAGTACTAGGAGTTAAAGTAAATCTACGTAACATGGATAGATATATTAACGCGGATAAAAATTATATGATTGTATCCAATCATCTTTCCTATTTAGATATCTTCGTTGTTTATACCGCTCTTCCGTCTGTGTTTATTGCAAATGCTGAGCTCGAAGAGGAGTTTCTTTTAGGTGACGTAACAAGGTATGCCGGGGGGATTTTTGTAGAAAGAAGAAATCGCTCAAGATTACTTGAGGATATGGATNNAATCGCTCAAGATTACTTGAGGATATGAATAAAATTTCAAATGTACTGAATTTGGGCCTCAATATAGTTCTCTTCCCTGAGTCAACAACTTCAAACGGAGAGGCTGTGCTTCCTTTTAAAGTCCCCTTCCTTAAGTCGGCCATTATTACGGATAAGGTTGTTCTTCCGCTATGCATAAACTATAAAAAAATAAATGGAGGTCCCGTAACTAAAGACAATAGGGATTATATTTTTTACTATGGAAGTATCGGATTCTTTGCGCATTTTATCAGATTGCTGACAGTAGGCAGCATAGAAGTTGAATTGCAAGGTCTGGAAGAAATAGAGGTAAATCCTCATATGACAAGAAAGGAACTCTCTGAGATAGCATACGAGAAAATTAGTAGCTCATATGAAGGTATTCAATAAACTATATAGTAATAGTTATATCTAGGATTATGTGTTATAAAGTTTACGCGCGCTATGAAAACACATTTTCTTGCTCTCATAGGGTGTGTTGGTTATCATAAAAACTTTCCAACACAATAAATTTAAGGAGAACCTAAAATGGATGTAAAATGGGCGAGCAGAATAGCAAAGCTACCACCATATCTGTTTGCAGAGATAGATGCTAAAAAAAATGAACTGATCAATAAAGGGGTTGATGTTATTGACTTGGGAGTAGGAGATCCGGATCTGCCTACGCCTGATTTTATTATTGATGCATTAAATGAAGGCGCCAGGGACCCTGAGAACCATAGATATCCATCCTACCAGGGCATGAGGTCATTTAGAGTCGCTGTAGCCGAGTGGTATAAAGAAAGGTTTAATGTAGATATTGATCCTGATACTGAAGTGGTCGCTTTGATCGGTTCAAAAGAAGGTATAGCTCATGCACCTATGGCGTTTATAGACCCTGGCGATGTTGGTCTATATACTGATCCAGGATACCCTGTATACCCTACATCTATTAGCTTTGCGGGTGGAACCGCATACCCGGTACCGCTATATAAAGATAATGAATTTCTGCCGGACCTGGGTGCGATACCTGAAGATATAAAAAAGAAGGCTCAGATATTTTTCCTAAATTATCCCAACAATCCCACGACTGCAGTTGCTGAGAAAGGTTTCTTTGAAGACCTTGTCGATTTTGCTGCTAAGAATAATATTCTTATATGTCATGACGCGGCATATACTGAAATAGCCTATGATGGTTATACTCCTCTTAGCTTTCTTCAAACGGAAGGTGCGAAGGATGTGGGAATTGAGTTCCATTCTCTTTCTAAGACCTTCAATATGACAGGGTGGAGAATTGCTTTTGCAGTAGGCAACGCTAAAGCGATTGCGGGGATAGGAAAGATAAAAACCAATATAGACTCCGGCGCGTTTCAAGCTGTCCAATATGCTGGTATTGTCGCGCTCCAAGATTACAAGCAAGGCCTGCAAGATAGAATTAAGATATTTCAAGAACGAAGAGATCTTTTCTGCAAAGGTCTCGATGAGGCAGGGTTAAAATATAGTCTACCTAAAGCTACTTTTTATGTATGGTTCGAAGTACCTGAGGGGCTTTCATCAGCAGAGTTTTCGTCAAGGCTTCTAACCGAGTCGGGAATAGTCGTGACACCGGGAAATGGTTTTGGGGAATATGGAGAAGGTTATGCCAGGGTTTCAACTACCTTCAGTACAGAGAGGATTATTCAAGCTGTCGATAGGTTAAAAGAAACAAATTTTTAACTCTTATTTGAAGCAATAGGAAAAAGAATTGGAATACTTTATTTTAATTTCTAAAATTGTTACAACTGCTGTATATGGACTGGCTCTTCTGCTTCTTTGTACCTTTGGTATTCATAGATACTACCTTTCATATATGTATAGCAGAAATAAAAACAAAGCTCCTTCGCCAAAGGGCAAATTTGATAATTTGCCGATAGTTACTATTCAACTTCCTGTTTTCAACGAGATGTATGTGGTGGAGAGACTAATCTCTACAGTATGCAACATTGATTATCCTAAAGAACGGCTAGAGATCCAGGTTCTTGACGATTCAACAGATAAGACCACAGAGATTGCCCGCAGTTGTGTTGAGCACTATGAGGATAGGGGCTTCAATATAGTCTGTCTCCACAGAGAAAATAGAGAAGGATATAAAGCCGGGGCTCTGAGAGAAGGGCTTAAGTTCGCAAAGGGAGACCTGGTAGCAATATTTGATGCGGATTTTATGCCTCCGGCTGATTTTCTAAGAAAAACAGTAGATTACTTTGTAGATCCACAAGTTGGTATTGTCCAAGTTAGATGGGGACATGTTAATCAGGATTATTCGACACTTACTAAATCGCAGTCCATACTACTCGACGGCCACTTTATGATNNGGCCACTTTATGATTGAGCAGACAGCCCGCTATAATAACGGAATGTTTTTTAATTTTAACGGTACAGCGGGAGTAATTAGGAAGCAATGTATAGAATCTTCTGGCGGATGGCAGCATGACACTCTTACTGAGGATCTAGATCTCAGCTATAGAGCACAGCTAAACGGCTGGAAGCTCGTATATCTGAGAGATTCCACCGCAGATGCAGAGTTACCAGTGGATATGAACGCATTTAAATCTCAACAGCACCGCTGGGCAAAAGGTGGAGTACAGACCGCATTTAAAATTCTTCCCCAGATTTTTAAAAATCAGGATCTCCCTTTTAAGATTAAATCCGAGGCTTTCTTTCATCTATTTGGCAACATTTCCTACATACTTCTTCTAATTCTACTATTGTTAATGTTCCCAATGGGGTTTTTCTGGCAATCTGTAGCTTGGCATAATCTGGTTCTGTTTAATCTTTTTGCAATTTCAGCAGGAACTTTAAGTTTTGCTTTCTTTTATGCCTTAACTGTTAAGGAAGCACATGGACATAATTGGCTCAGCTATCTTAAATACGTTCCGGTCGCAATCTCTGTCGGTGTAGGTATAGCCGTTAATAATAGCAAAGCTGTGTTGGAGGCGTTTTTAGGAAAAAAATCAGAATTCAGACGTACTCCTAAGTTTGCAGTAACATCAAAAAATGACAACTGGCGTAATAGAAAAAGTTATGTTTCTTCCAAAGAAATCACAGCTATTATAGAAATTACACTTGGCACCCTATTCTTCCTACAAACACTATATGCTATTTACAGGGGTTACTACGGATGGATACCATTCCTTCTAATAATACAGTTTGGATTTCTGTACACCGGTTTTCTCTCAATATTCCACAGTAATGGCAAGAAGAGCGCTCAATCTTCAATTAACACTGTTATTGCAAACCCGGTACTTCAAAGAGAAGATGATTATTAAGACAAATAGGATATCTATTTCACGATCGCTATCATGTCTTAACATAATCTTCATAAATCTCAGATAAGCTGAGCCACTGTTTTTCTCAACCAATATTTATTACGGAGGCAATTAAGATGTATAGATTATCTATTATTTCTATTTTGGTTTTAGTATTCTCAGCTCTTGTGGTTTCTGATCACTCATTTTCCCAAGGTAACCCGAATGCTGTTAATTCATTAAAAGGTTTAAAGGATAGCGGAATCGGTGTTGGAATAGTTGGTGTTGAAGACGATGCTGTTGCAGACGGTCTTGGTAAAAATAAGCTGCTCAAAATGATTACAGATAAGTTAAAGAAATCGNNGTTTTATCAGATCTTGAATTAAGCACGGTTAAAGGACAGCCTAAGCTTGTTGTTAGCATTAATACGGTAAAACAACCGGGACCAATATATATATTTACTACAGCTTTGGATCTGAATCAGATTGTGGTTCTTGAAAGAAATCCAGGCCTCACCGCTGTATCGCCAACATGGACTGTACTAACAACCGGCGGAGCCCTTCCAGAGGAGCTGCACGCAAATGTTGAAGCTTCCGTAAGTCCTTTGCTAGACAGTTTTATAAGTGATTATAAAAAGGCAAACCCGTAGTTCAGGACTAAGTAGATAATAAAAAAAAAGAGACAAGCCTCTTACGGCTTGTCTCTTATAATAAATTATAAAAAGGGAGCTTCGGCTCCCTTTTTTTGTTTCATTTGTTATTTGAAGTTTCAACTTAAATCCTTCATGACAAAATTGGTACAGCACATCTTCTCGCAAACGCTGAGTCATTTTACACAGTGTAACTTGCACAAATTTAAACATCTAAACCTGCTCAATTTTCAATAATAAGTCTATCCTCCTCAAATCATTGAAATTTATATTGATATGAGTTCTGGTATGCCAATTGCTACTATTGATGAGTGTATACAGGCGATTTTTATATAGAATCCAGACAAGTTGGAGGGTTGTGTAATTATGAGGATCAATATGAAGAATATATGGGAGGTGCTGTTAGTTCTCACAATAGCTTTAGCACCTTCTTTAACTCATCTCAGCTGCAGTAGTGACGGCGGCGGTACAGGACAAAACAGTCAAACAACGAATATTAGCGGGAGAGTTACAAACGTGGTTGCCATGATGGAAGAAAGGGATAATAGTTATGATCTTGCTAAGCTCATTGAGCTTCTGAGTTTTATAGGTGAAGCAAAAGCTCAAGGCGGAATCCCAGTTTCTGTAATGGTAGAGGGAGTAACTGTGGCTACCGATGTAACGGACGCTATGGGCAATTTCTTTTTGAGCTTTACACTGCAATCAGCACAAAATGTGACTTTAATTTTTGAGGTTGACGGGACCGTAGTTTCGATAACGGTCTTTGTTCAGCAAGGTTCAATACTTGAAATAATTGTTACCATAAACCTCAATGCACCTGAGGGTGAAGAAGTAGAGGTAATAGATCTAACGGAAGCCGAAGGGCCTATCCGTTGTGAAAACGGAACACTGGAAATTACCGAAGAAGTTGATGAGGACCTCATAATCGACGGCAGGGGGGAAGACTGTATAAGGACAGCAGGTAACTGCGAACTTATTATTGAGGCTGAGAATATAGTTCTGACAAACTGTCAGAGGTGTATCGACGCTAGAGGGACATCACAGGTTACATTAGGGACATTCGACGGTCACGTTTTCTGTGATGCATCCGAGGACGGATTTAGAATCCGAGGGACAGCGGATGTTCTGCTGGAAATAATTGGGGACCTGGATGTATCGGCCTTCGGTCACGGTGCACGTGGAGATGGTGACTCAACTATATCGTTCTTTGCCGATAAATGTATTTTTGACACTGGAGAAGATATATTCGACGTGAACGGGAACGCACTAATGGATACCGAGGGTTGTGGAGAAATCATTGAGGGCATACCCCCGCTGCCGTAACCAAGACTGGTACCTTAATATATAAATTTACTGTGCAAAAACAGCTTTTTTTATTTGAGAGCTTAATAACAAATAAAAAAAGGGACAACCTGAGTTCAGATTGCCCCTTTTGAGCACGCTGTTGTATATAGTACAACATGCTTTATTTATTTTTTTCTAACTTGCAGAATTGAGTGTGCAAGTATTTTTACATTAACTAAATGTGTGGGAGAATGGAAAGGGAATTTAACCTAGAACCAGATAAATGGGTCAAATATTACAGCAGAAACTATATTCATTCTGTTCTTGGATGCCTGAAGCGATTTAACTAGAGGGTGATTATTGCAAGAAAAGTGGTTACGCTAATAAAAACTGCTCGACAATATGAAGAGCATTGTATTGTGCCTATTAATCAGACTTAGACTAAAAAATGGAGAAGCATATCAATTATGGCTAAGGTTGCCGTTGTTCAGAAAGCGCCAGTATTCTTGGATAAGGAAAAGACAATAGCTAGAGCTGTTAATACAGTTAATGAAGCGGCTTCTAAAGGCGCTGAATTAGTGATTTTCACAGAAGCTTTTATCTCAGGTTATCCGGCTTGGATATGGCGTTTGAGACCCGGCAAAGATGGTAAATTATCAGAGGAACTATATTCACGCCTCTTGGACAATGCTGTCAGTTTGGATAGCGATGATTTGATTCCACTATATGAATCTGCCAGAAAATATAATATTTCAATCGTATGCGGGATGAACGAGAGGGAAACCAGTTATAGCAGAGCAACTCTTTATAATACTATATTGGTTATTGGACCTGATGGGTCATTCAAAAACAGACATCGTAAGTTAATGCCTACAAATCCGGAAAGGATGGTTTGGGGGTTTGGTGACGCAAGCGGTTTAAAAGTCATTGATACTCCCGTTGGACGCATAGGAACACTGATATGCTGGGAAAATTACATGCCTTTAGCTAGGTACGCACTATATTCCCAAGGAGTAGAAATATATATTGCTCCAACATACGATAGTGGTGATGCATGGATTGGAACCTTACAACACATAGCAAGAGAAGGCAGATGCTGGGTAGTAGGCTGTGGCAATATAATGAAGGGTAGTGATATACCAGATGATTTTCCGGATAAATCTGAGGTCTACCCTGATAATAATGAGTGGATAAATGTCGGTGATTCGGTTGTTATTGCACCCGGAGGAGATATAGTTGCAGGTCCTATGCGAAAAGAAGAGAAAATTCTCTATTCTGATATTGATTGCAAGCTAGTTGGCAAAGCAAAACGAACACTTGATGTTTCGGGGCATTATTCACGTCCCGATATATTTGAACTGCTTGTCAACATAAAAGCACAGACACTAGTTAAATTTGAATAAACATTTCATTAAAAACAAACAGAGAGGTGCTTAATGAGCAATGAAAAAACTTATTCAGGCAGTTGCTTCTGCGGAGCTGTCCAATTTACGGTAAGCGGTGAGCCAGAAGTAATGGGGTATTGTCATTGTGATTCGTGTCGGCATTGGTCGGCTGGTCCAGTTAATGCCTTTACTTTGTGGAAACCTGAGGTCGTACAAGTTACCAAGGGTCAGGATAACATTGGTACTTATAGTAAAACGCCAGGAAGTTCTCGCAAGTGGTGCAAAACTTGCGGAGGGCATGTCCTCACAGAGCACCCCACTATGGGAGTTATAGACGTCTATGCACCATTGATTCCGGACTTTCCGTTCAATCCTGGTCTACACGTACACTATCAGGAGACCGTACTTCATATCAAGGATGGGTTGCCTAAGTTTAAAGATTTACCGAAAGAAGTTGGTGGCTCAGGTGAAGAATTATCTGAGTAGGATAATATCTAGCCTGGACCCAGCGTTTCTAATTCCAGCTTAAATCAGGCTTGACAATAAAGGAACTGTACTGTGAACTTTTCCATATTTGTTAATATGTGTTTTAGGTAGAAGTTAAAAAATCAAACATGAACAATTTCACCCTTCATGCTGTAAGCAATAGCCAGCACCTCTGCTTTTTCAAGCTCCCCGACTCCGTGTTTGGTCATTGCTTCAAGAATATCGTCTAGTACCGCAACAAATTCAGCTTCGGAAATATTCATACCTCTATGGGTATCAAGCATACTCATTCCAGTATATTCCTGAGGGCCACCTGTTCCAGAACACACTAAATCTGATACAAGATTAATTAGTTCAGAATCACTTTTTTTTGCATTGTCAAAACGTGTTTTTATTGTGGGATTTTGATGGTGTAATGCCACTATATCCGTAACAATTGCCCTTATCTTCTCTTCTCCGCCTAATCTTTCATATAAAGTTGCTTCAGTCATCTTATTCTCCTAATTTGATAGCATCATCTAAGAGTTTGTATTAATTGTCAAACGATGTCTCAGTCTGGTTTTATGTGAATTTTGTGTGTTACTATATTCTAAATTACTATACGGTATTTGTACGCAGAATAAAGATTGTTCCTATTAAAATATACAATCCGTTATTGAGTTCAAGGTAAAATTATCAACATTGCTAAAGTAGGTTCAGTTTAAATGCGTATGTAAAAAAAGGGACAACCTGTGAGCAGGCTGCCCCTTTAAGAGCACGCTATTGTATATAGTACAACCTACTGTATTTATTGATTTATTATAATCATGACTGACCCGTTAACTATTAATAGTGCTTTGTGTCAAAAAACAACCTAACTTCTGGATCTATCATAGTTGGGCAGGTCATTATGCAAGCAGCTGCAATTGTTATCCTAAGTATTTGTCATATACGTCTTTTGCCCAGAACAGTTCAACTCCTCCGGAAACAATTGCGGTTTGCATTATTACTTCTGAAATTTGTTGTTTTGTGGCTCCTGCTGCAAGCGCCGCCTTGATTCTGTATTCGGTGCAGTGCTGGCACCTGCGTGTTATCACTACTGCAAGTGCTATAAGAGCTTTTGTCAGTTTGTCCACGCTGGTTTCACCTTCTACAATATCGTAGTAGTTCCAGTAAGCTTCTGCCATCTCTGGGGCGTGTTTTTCAAACCATCTCTTTTCTTCTGCCATCTTTGTTTCTCCTTATGTATAAAATTTATGTTAGCTCTTCTAAACTAAGATATAACCACCTTCCCAAAATGTAATCCTTTTTTCAAATATTCAAATGCACTAGCCACATCTTGAAATTCGAAAGTTTTTCCAATAACCGGTTTAATTTCATTTACTTCTATCGCCTTGTTCATGGATTCAAACATATCCCTACTGCCAACATATATTCCCTGAAGAGTTAACCTCTTTAGCATTATCATCATCGGGGAAGGATTTTGTTCTGGTTGCCCGGATAGTACCCCAATTAAACTTATACGCCCGCTAACTTTTGTAGATGCTATTGATTTTTCAAGAGTTCCTGGTCCCCCAACCTCTATAACATTATCCACACCTTCACCATCAGTTAATTTCAAAACTTCTTTCTCCCAATCTGGAAATTCTTTATAATTTACAGTAAGATCTGCACCTAACCCTCTAGCCATTTCCAGTTTTTCATCACTACTTGAAGTAATGATAGTCTTGGCGCCTGCAGCTTTTGCAAACTGTAGCGCAAAAATTGATACACCCCCCGTTCCGAGTATAAGAACAACATCTCCGGGTTTTACCTGGTCGAGACTTAATGCTTGCCAAGCTGTTACTGCAGCGCATGGAAGTGTAGAAGCCTCTTGGTAATTTAGATTATCGGGAATCTTAACAAGACCATTTTCATTTAACACAACTTTTTCTGCAAGCATACCATCTATTGCACCACCAAGAGCCGAACTTATCTGCTCATCTGTTAAATCTCCACTTATCCAAGTTTGAAAAAATATACCAGCAACCCTGTCACCTTTTTTAAATCTTGTGACAGCATCACCAACGGCGACAACTTCACCTGCGCCATCCGAGAGTGGAATAAGTGGTGGATTGGTTTTTACTTTATCATTTCTATAATATCCGCCTCGAAGCATGCTAAGATCTCTGTAGTTGAGTGACCATGCTTTCATATTTATAAGTACATCGTATGATCCAACCTCAGGTTCAAGTATTTCATTGACATTCATTTCGTATAATTTGTCCGGCTTTGAGATTTGATAAGCTTTCATATTTATCTCCTTTTATTTTTTAGAAGTTGATTTTAATTAAATAGGTCACTATAATCAACTAGTATACTTTTAGTAACCACTTCTTTTTTTTGGAGGAAAATGAAAACTAAAGAAGATAAAAAACGAAATCAATCTACTAATTTCCCTGATCCGTGCATTTTACCCTGCCCTATTGAAAGAGGGATGAGAATACTTGGAGGTAAGTGGAAAGGATCGATACTTTGGTATTTAAAAGATGGACCAATAAGGTTTAATGACCTTACCAGAAAATTAAGGGGTGCAAGCAAGAAGATGGTGAATCAAAGGTTAAAAGAGATGGAAGATATAGGTCTTCTGAAACGCAAAGTACTTAGCACAAAACCAATAGCTGTGGAATACCAAATAACCGACTTTGGAAGATCTGCACTTGTATTTTTAGAGGAATTAAAAGACTGGTCGCTTGATAATAATATTTGAAAAATTGATTGCAAATTACATAATCTTCTTTATTTCAATGCTTTTCTAAGTATGAACAAAAAGAGAATTAGTGATATTGCCAAGCCCCCAGAAATAGGTATAAGTTTAAGCTGCATATGACCCATCTTTATCTGTTGTTATACACTAATACTATATCTCTTGAACATTAGCTCCTTTTATTTGAAAGATATTATAAAAAAAGGGACAACCTGAGGTCAGATTGTCCCAAGTGAGTACGCTGTTGTATATAGTACAACTTGCTGTATATATTATCTTTTTTATATTCTTCTTCTTAAGCTTAAATATAAGTTTTTTAATTTGCTTAAAAAAACATATGCTACGCACTTTGTAGAGCTCTTTTAAATTGTATTACAAAATAATGCAAGTTTATCACAGTTCTCAATAGTGCACTGCCAGAAATGGTTACTAATAATTTTCCTATATAGAAAGTATTATATTGAAATTTAAAGATTAGCGGTGCTATTATGGATTTTGAAA
>JABAOH010005665.1_pt1 | contig 12002 bp, 10 predicted proteins | sample 7062181 | NCBI WGS metagenome assembly JABAOH01 (sample SAMN14538630, study PRJNA623070) | marine sediment metagenome | biome: marine biome [ENVO:00000428]; feature: marine pelagic biome [ENVO:01000023]; material: deep marine sediment [ENVO:00002113]; isolation source: pool of 5 deep marine... | reverse complement strand
CCACGCTCTCCAGCAGAAACACGTTGGGTTTAGAGCGCAGCTTCATGAGGGCCGAGACCGGGGTCTCCGTGTCGGCTAGGATCTCCCGGTAAATGGGGATCAGGTTTCCCTCCTTTGCAAATCTCTTGAATGTCTCAAAGTCCGGATAGTACATGGGTTTAGACTCCTTTTTTGCGAAATAAAAAAAGCCGTGATAATTCACGGCCTTTTTGTAGTGGGAATGAAACAAAAAAGCCGTGGAGCCCGGAAGAGGCTTTCCACGGCTTTCCTTTTTCTCATGTAGAAATTTAGCGGTGGACGAACCTCTCCCCTATGTTCTTCCACCACCACCAGTTTCCTTTGGAGATTGTTCGCTTCATTTTTATCCGTCTTTCAAGAATTTCAGAGGACTATAGCAGAGACTTAACGTTTTGTCAATCAAAATTTTTTTGGCGAGTTTTATGCGTTTCTTGAGTTCTCCCTTGTCCCTTCGCTTCAGTGCCTCCAAAGTGACCCTTTCGGGGCTCGCAGGCGGGGAATGCTTGCCCCTTCCAGCCTCCAAAGGGCTGGTCTTCCCCTTCCTGCTCGCCCTCGAAGGGTACCCCACTTCTACAGCAAATTCGCTCAGGGACAAACGAGAACTCTTATGCCTCCTTCATGGCCTTCTAGACCACAACGTATCATGCTAAATTTTTAGTAAATCAATGAGGGGTGAATCCATCATGAAGTCTCAAACAGTGTAAGCCTGAACCCCTCATGATTCCCATATGCTCCTTTCCTTAATCAGCTCCGTTAACGTCTCTATCTTTCTTTTATCGATTAAGCCTTTCAAGCGGGACAGGGTTTTCTCATAGAGGTCCAGGATTTTGTGGATATTCGGGTTCAAGGTGATGATCTCGGCATAGAGCCTTGAATTATTTGTGAAGATTTTCTCGATGATGTCCAGTTTCGTATTAAACATGGGCGTGGCAAACCTTTTTAATTCGGTGAGATCCACGCCCGATTCCCTCAAAACCATCCCCATCGTTATGGAGTTCAGGTGATTCAATCCCTGCACAAGGGCCATCAGCTCATCGTGTCTCTCGAGGGTCGTTTCTACGATATTGGCGCCATTTTTTCCGAGGATATCCTTCAGCCAGTCGAGCCACTTTCCCGTCCTCGCGGGACAGAGGACAATTTTATGTCCGGCCATGGAATCAACAGCCGGTCCAAAGAGGGGGTGGAGGCCAATGACCTCTGAAATGGAAGACTTAAGCATGGATGTGACCGGTTCTCCTTTCAGGGAGGTGAGATCCATCAAGAGTGACTCCTTTTTCATGTGCGGTCCAACCTGCTCAATGACTTCACGGGTTATGCTGATCGGGACACTCACGATAACCACCTGGCATTTTTTACCCATCGTCGGGATATCCATACCCATTTTTCTTCCTGACACAAGAACGGTATATCCCTCCTTTCTAAAGAAACCCGCAAACCACCTGCCCATCCCGCGGGTGCCACCGATGATCCCGATTTCAATATCCTTCATCTCAGGGTCCTCCCCCGACCTACCAGATTAGCCCTCTGTCTTAATAAATGATCTGCCAGGACCATACTGACCATGGCCTCGCAGACGGGGATAATACGTGGGATGACGGATACATCATGTCTTCCCTTAATGGATACCTTCGCCGGTTTTCCACCAACATCGATGGTCTTTTGAGTTTTTTCGATGGATGGAATGGGTTTGCAGGCCACCCTGATGACAATGTCATCTCCGTTGGTGATACCAGCCAGGGTCCCACCGGCGTGATTTGTTGAAAATCCCTCAGACGTGATGGGATCATTGCATTCCGAGCCGGTCATAGTAGCGACCCCAAACCCGGTGCCGATCTCCACGCCTTTAACTGTTCCGATACTCATGAGGGCCTTGGCGAGATCGGCGTCGATTTTATCGAAAACAGGCTCCCCAAGACCCGGCGGGCACCCGGTGACAAGGATCTCCACGATCCCCCCGAGGGAGTCCCCGTTCTTCCTCGCCTCCTCTAATTTTTCCGCCATTGCTTGGGCTGCTTTGGGGTCGGGACACTCTAAGCTGTTCCGGTGAATATCCTCAAGGGAAATCCGTTCTGCGGCGATACCGCCCAATTCCTTGGTATAGGCGATGGCCTCGATGTCTTCGCAGGAGATCACTTTTTTTGCGATTGCTCCGGCAGCCACACGGGCCACGGTTTCCCGAGCGGAGGCGCGACCGCCCCCCCGGTGGTCACGGATGCCATATTTTTCGTAATAGGTAACATCACCGTGGCCTGGCCTGAAGATTTCCCTGAGTTCTTCATAGGCCGAACTGTCGACATCCCTATTCTTGATGATGAGGGAGATGGGAGTTCCCGTGGTCCTGCCTTCAAAGGTGCCGGAAAGGATTTCTACCAGGTCTTCCTCCCTCCTGGGAGAGGCTGATATGAGCTGGCCCGGTTTTCTCCTGTCCAGGTCTTTCTGCATATCCGACTCCGTCAAAGCGATGTTGGGGGGACATCCATCCACCACCACCCCCACAGCCTTACCGTGGGATTCTCCCCAGGTGGTGACCCTGAAGATGACTCCTATTGAATTACCTGACATATCTATTCCCTTGTTTCGTGCGCCGCGAGAGGTTGGACAGGATGTTTAGATCATTTGAGCACTTTTCCAGTCGTAAGGTAGAATTCGACGGATAAGAAGGTTGCAGAACTCGTCTGCGCACGTGTCGATGTCCCTTTCCGAAGTATCGATCGTGAAATCGGCTAACCCCTGGTAGATTGGTATCCTTTGCTTGAGAATCCCCGAGGTTTCCCTTTCCGCACAATCGCTGGCGAGGGGTGGCATTCGTTCCTCTCCCGTTCTGTCATTTCTCATCCTTTCGATGATCGTACGCACATCGGCGGTGAGCCAGAGGAAAAGGCCGTTTCGTTTTAAGGCTTCCCTGTTCTCGGCATCCATGACCGCGCCGCCTCCTGCTGCAATGACCGTACGGGCCAAAGAGGAAAGCCCTCTGATGACCGCCTTCTCTTCTTTACGGAATAAATCCCAACCCCCTCTGTCGACGATTTCTTTTACCGTTTTGCCGGTATGTTTCTTTATGAGCTCGTCGGTATCGTAGAAAGGAATTCGCAACCTTTCCGATATCTTTTTTCCCACTGATGTTTTTCCCGTGCACCGGTATCCAATCAAGACAATGTTCATCGTTTACCCCATTTTTTTCAGTCCCTCCCAAAAGCCCGGGAAGGATTTATTGACACAATCTCTCTCCTTTATTCTTATGCCGGGTGTCGCAAGGCCCAGCATCGCGAAGCTCATGGCGATCCGGTGATCATCATACGTCTCTATGTCAGCGCCATGGGGCCTATTTCCATCGATCACGAGGCCGTCATCCATTTCTTCTGCTTTCACCCCCGTTTTTCTCAGCTCGGTGACCAGTGCTTCCAATCGATTGCTCTCCTTCATTCTGAGATGGGATACGTTCTTGATGATGGTGCGGCCAGGCCGAACGGCGGCCAATATCGAAAGGGTAGGTACCATATCGGGCATGTCACTCAGATCGAAGATGTATTCACCCGGGGTTAGCTCACCTCCCACAACCTCGACCCAGTCATCTTTCCTTATGACGGTACAACCGAGCCTCTCCATGATCGGGAGGAATTTGATGTCTCCCTGCAGGGTCCGGGGATTGATATTCTGGACCCGAACCCTTCCCTTACACAGGGCGGCAGCCAGGAAGAAATAGGAGGCACTGGAGACATCTCCTTCAATTCGGCATCTCCTTCCTTCATACCGCTGGGCGCTCTTCACGGAATAACGGCTCGGGGATTCTCTGGTTACCTCAACCCCGAATTCCTTCATCACTTCCACGGTCATATCAATATAGGGCAGGGAAGGGATATGGCCCTGAAGCTCTATTACGGTATCCTTCTCGGCAAAGGGAGCGCAGATCAGAAGGGAAGAGACGTACTGGCTGCTGTCGATATCCGCCAGGGTGACCCTGCCCCCCCGAAGGCCCTTGGCATGAACGACCACGGGGGGAGAACCCCGTCCATTCTTGCTTCGGGCATCCACTCCCAGGATTTTCAAGGCATCCAGAAGGGGTTTTATCGGCCTTTCACAGAGTCGAGGGTCACCTGCCAAGGTAAACACGCCCTTTCCCAGAGACACCAGACCCGTGAGAAATCTCATGGCGGTCCCGTTATTTCCCAGATAGACTTGCCTGCCTGGGTTCGTGATAGTGCCGCTGGTCCCGTTGATGATGATGTCCCCATCCCTGTTCGAAATCTCAGAGCCGAGGGACCCAAGGGCCTCGATCAAGCATTCTGTATCCTCCGATAACAGAGCACCTCGCAGCAAAGATTTCCCTTTTGCCAGGGCCCCGATGATGAGGCCCCTCTGCGTATAACTCTTCGAGCCGGGAACTTCCACCGTGGCATTGAGGTGTTTGATCGGTTTAATTTCCATCACGTTCTTTCAGTTTCTTCAGGACAACGCCTCTCATAAGCTCCCTGGGAGGTTCCATCCCCGTCCATATTTTCGTCTGTTCGGCCCCCTGGTGGACAAACATTCCGACACCGTCCAGGACAGTGCATCCAGCCTCTTCGGCCTCCCTCAGGAGTTTTGTCTTAAGGGGGTTATAGATGATATCGACGACCCACCTGAAATTGATGAGCCTCTCTTTCATGAGGGGCGATTTTTCAATATCTGGTGCCATCCCAACGGATGTGGTATTGATCAGGCATTCCGCCTCGATCTTCTCGATCTCCGAAAGAGCATAGAATGGGCATCCGAAATCCCGGGCCACCTCCTCGCCTGTTTTAGTAGTTCGGTTAAAGATGACGGGGATGCCCCCTTCTTTCAGAATGCCGAATACGGCGGCCCTTGCTGCCCCACCAGCCCCAAGGATGGCGAAGGTTTTGCCTCTGATCTCCAGGGATTCTTCCAGGTCACGGATAAGCCCGACCCAGTCGGTATTGAACCCCTTCAGCCTGCCATGATCATCGTTGAAAATCGTATTGATGGCCCCTATCCTGAGGGAACTTTCATCTATCTCATCCAAATAGGGCATCACGGTGGTTTTGAAGGGAATGGTGACACTGACCCCCCGAATATCCAATCCCCTGATCCCCCGGACCGCATCCTCCACGTTTTTTACGCAAAAGGGGACATAGTGGGCATCGAACTTCATCCTTTTGAACGCGGCGTTATGCATGATCGGAGAGAGGCTGTGTCCAACCGGGTTGCCAAACACGGCAAATATTTCCGAAGCATTCTCCACCATAGTGATAGTTACCTTTGGTTTTTCGCTATGAATTCAGAGTTTGTCTACACCGACTCCATTCACTATATTGAAGACCCCTTTTATCTCTTCTATGGTCAATTGACCCGGTGCCGATTCCGCTCCTCTCTCCAGAGAGGCGTAGCTGAAATAGGAGCCTAAAAGGGGCGCCATGATCCTGCTGATTCGTCCCAATTCCCCCATGCAAAAGGCAATCATTTCCCGCCCCCTTCTCCGTGCACGGGGAATGAGCCCAAGAACCCTCAGGTTATCCTCCATCGTAGTGGCGTAGGTGACGATCTTAACGATATCGGCCCCGGCCCCGTTGCATTCATCCAATTTACTCCTTAACGCACGCTCAGAAGGGGTTCCGCTGAAATCGTGATGGGAGATGATCCATTTCGTGCGGCCATGGTGGTTCTTGATCTTTGCCGACAGTTCCGCGATCAATGCCTCTTCTGTCCGGAGCTCGATGTCCACATAATCTGCGCCAAGCTCAACGGCTTCTTTCAGGATTTCCACCCTTTCACGCTCGGTACCGGAAAATCCTCCTCCTTCGTCTTTCCTTCTGTTGGTCACCAGGATTCTCCCCCGTTTTCCGCTCATCAGTTTCTCCAGATTCGTGTCCCTGATCTGATCGATTCTCAGCTCCAGGACGTCGGCCAGAGGGGAACTCCTTTCCATCTGTGTCAACGCGGCCTCATGGGTTCTGGCAATAATGGGAATGCAGGTTATCACTGCTCATCTCCCCTGGGATAAGAACCCAGAACCTTGATGAAGGTGGTGAGTTTCTCCATATTCGACAGGCACTTTTTTGCCTTTTTTTCCTCTCTATGCCCTACGAAGTCCACGAAGAATAGGTATTCCCACATCCTGTCCTTCATGGGGTGAGATTCGATCCGCGCTAGATTGAGCTTCTCTCTGGCAAAAGGTTCCAAGGCGAGATAAAGAGCCCCCGGTATATGTGGTGTACCAAAGACCATCGAGGTCTTATCTCTCCCCGTCGCCGTACTGTTGCCTTTTCCGATAACGAAAAATCGTGTCGTGTTCGAAGCACTATCTTCGATTCCCTCTGCAATGATCTTCAGCCCATGAATGGATGCGGCGAGGTGGCTCCCGATGGCAGCACTCTCCCTATCCTCAAGAACCCTCTTGGCGGCAACTGCTGTACTGTCCAGTTCAAAGACGGGACAACGAGGGAGGTTTTCCCTCAACCAGCCCTGGCACTGGGCGAGGGCCTGGGGATGAGAATAGATCCGCTTTATCTCCTCCAACTTTTGGCAGGGAGAGATCAAACAATGAGAGACCCTCAGAAAAATCTCCGCCCGGATATTCAAGGGGGTTGAGATCAGCCTGTCCAGGGTTACCTTGACGGATCCTTCCACGGAATTCTCTACTGGAACCACTCCCCAGGGGACCCTTTCCCTTTCCACCTCATCAAAGACCTCAGAGATCTTTGTTTGTGCGGAGTATTGGGCGTTCTGGCCGAAGTGAGATTGGGCAGCCAGATAGCTGAATGATGCCTCCGGTCCCAGATAGGCGACGGTTGTCGGTGCCTGGAGGGCACGGGAGGAAGAGACAATCTCCCTGAAGATATCTTTCAAGGCGCTATTCGACAGAGGGCCTTTGTTAATCTGCCTGAGGTGATCATAAACCTTGCTTTCCTGTGAGGGGTCATAGACCTCCCATCCATTGAAATCCTTTACCTTGCCAACCTCGATAGACAACTTTGCCCGTTCATTGAGGAGCTTGGCGATCTCCCGGTCCTTCTTTCTCAATTCTTCTCTGAGGGTTTTTAGAGACGTTTTCTTCATTTCTTCAATGCCTCGATTATTTCCCCAATCAGCCCTTCCGACACGCTCCCATTGACGAAGGGAATTCCTATTTTTTTAAGCAGGACAAAGTGGATGGTGTCTCCCTCTTTTTTCTTGTCCCTTTTAATCCGGGATACTATCCCAGTTGGACTGAGGGTTTTGGGGATACGATCGGGGAGACCGATCGCCCTGATGAGGGATATGATCCTTTCCCGGTCTTCGGAGGGAAGGTATTTTAATCTCTCCGATATGAGGGCCGACGCCACCATGCCGATCGATACGGCGTCTCCGTGAGAGACGGAGTAACGGGATTCTGCTTCAATGGCGTGCCCGATTGTATGGCCAAAATTGAGAATACGGCGGACCCCCTTATCCATTTCATCGATTTCAACGATTCCTTTTTTGATGCAACATGACCTCGCAATGATCTTTTCGAGGAGGTTCATATCCCGGTTCCTGATGGCCTCTGCCTCCCCCTCAAGAGAACTTAACAGTTCGGGGTCATCAATGATGCCGTATTTGACAATTTCCGCCAAGCCGGATCTAAATTCCCGGGGCGTCAGGGTTTTCAGAAACGCCAGGTCGATGAAGACCCCTTTGGGCTGGTAGAAGGTCCCCAAGATGTTCTTCCCTTCGGGGAGGTCTATCCCCGTCTTTCCCCCGATGCTGCTGTCCACCTGGGCCAGAAGAGTCGTGGGGACCTGAATATAGGGAATGCCTCTCATGTAGACGGAGGCTATGAAACCGGTGATATCACCCACGACGCCACCACCTAATGCGATCAGGGCCGATGTTCTGTCGGCGCCCAGTTCCATAATCCTGTCCACAATGCGGAGATTGGTCTGGAAATTCTTTGAGGCCTCCCCCGCTGGGAAGTCGATCGTGTCGACCTTCAGCCCCATTTCCCTGAGGGTCGCCTGAACCCTTTCTCCATGTGAGGTAGAAAGGTTGGAATCCGTTATCATAACATAGCGGGAGGCCCAGTTATTCTTAGCCATGATCAATCCCATGCGATCCACTATGTTCTCCCCTATGTAAATCTCATAGGAGGCCGATGTTTTCTTGTCGAGGTTTACCCTAATCCTATTCATTGGAGCACCCCTATCTCTTGTCTCGTGATCTTTTCGAGGATTCTCACTTCCTCCATGAGTTGGTAAAACTTTTCCGGTTTGAGCGATTGTATGCCGTCGGAAAAGGCCTTTTCCGGTTCAGGATGGACTTCAATGAGGAGTCCGTCTGAACCAACCGCCACGGCGCTTCTGGCCAGAGGCATGACATATTTCCAATGGCCGGCGGCGTGACTGGGATCAACGGTGATCGGCAGATGGGTTAATTCCTTGAGAACCGGCACGGCACTGATATCCAGTGTGTTCCGCGTTGCCGTTTCAAAAGTGCGAATTCCCCTCTCACACAGAATGACCTTATCGTTACCGGAAGAGAGGATGTACTCAGCCGACATGAGGAGTTCTTCTATCGTCGTCATCATTCCCCGTTTTAGGAGGACCGGTTTCCGCGAATGCCCCACCTTTTTCAGAAGGGCGAAGTTCTGGATATTCCGTGCACCGATTTGGAGGATATCGCCGTACTCCTCCACTAAGTCCACATCCGTCGTATTCAGGACCTCGGTTACAACGGGCATGCCCGTTTTTTCACGGGCCTTTTTCAAGAGTTTCAAACCTTCCTCTTCTAACCCTTGAAAGCTGTAGGGCGATGTTCTGGGCTTGAAGGCTCCGCCTCTGAGGATGTGGGCTCCTCCCTTTTTGGCAATATAGGCGCTTTCCATCAGTTGTTCTTCATTTTCAATGGAGCAGGGACCGGCCATGACGATAAATTCGGGCCCACCGATTTCCAGATCGTCGATCCGGACGATCGTGTTCCCCTCCTTGGTCTCCCGGCTGGCCAGTTTATAAGGCTTCAGGATGGGTACGGTCTTTTCCACTCCCGGTAGGTACTCGGCAGACTTTAATTGGGCCTTGCCTCGGTCGTCTCCCACGACACCGATGATGGTGCGCTCAACGCCGCGGCTGGGGTGTGCGCTGTAACCTACGGATTCAACCCATTTGATGACATCCTCTATTTGAGACTCCGTGGCATTTTTTCTTATCACGATAACCATTTCTCGCTCTCCTCCAAAAAGAAGGGCCATGGTAAACTTTGCCCCCATGGCCCGAAAAAATAAAAAAGCCATGGGTAGCATCTCATTCTACCCATGGCTTAGTTGCTTTTCTTTAGCGCCTCTTACACTTCTGTCCTCCTAAGCGATGGGCAGAATGGTGACCAAAAATAATAGAAGCTAAAATAAAAGCCGACCCGGTTTTTGAGATTATTCTTTCCGCCCATCATTTTTGAAGCTTCTCTTCCCTGTGATTTGAATTGTCATACAAGCATACACAATATTTTCCCTTTGTCAAGAAAAAAATGAAAAAAATCTGAAGAACTGGGAAAAGAAGCTCTGAGCGAGAATTGAACGGCTGGTTGAATCGGAATGTTCACCGCCCCAACCGCATGACTGCAGCACTGCAACACTGCTTGACCGCACCTGCACAGTTTGAGCCCGAGGGGCGGGTCATGCTGAGTCCTTCTTGACTTTCGCCAATTCTTCTCCTTTAATAGTTCTTGTCAAGAACAAGGCAAGGCACTGGTTGGCCCTTTCCCAAATACTGGCAATCCATCCCATAATGGGGACGCAGACGCAGTGAATCATGCATCGAACCGGCCTGGAACAGGGGATTCAGCGGGGGAGGGGAATCTTCCCCTCTTCTGAAGTCACGGGATTCATCGTTGGCGGCAGAGAGAGGAGACAAATCACTTTCAAAGGAGGAACTGCGATGAGCTGGCGCAGCAAAGATATCCTGAAGCGTCCGGAGTGGTCCCTGCAGCGTGCTTTTTACAAGTCCATGGGGTACAGCGACTATGACCTGGAACGGCCCTTAGTCGGCATCGCCAACTCCTGGAACCGCTTGGTCCCAGGTCATTACAATCTGAATCTGGTCTCTGACTACGTCAAACAGGGTATTCGCCAGGCAGGGGGCACCCCCATGGAATTCGGGGTCATCGCCGCCTGCGACGGCATCGCCCAGGGGCACGACGGGATGCACTATATTCTGCCTACCCGCGACCTGATCGCCAATGACGTAGAGATGGTGATCGAGGCACATCGGCTCGACGCCGTGATACTCCTCGGCTCATGTGACAAGATCGTCCCGGGAATGTTGATGGCCGCAGCACGCCTTGACATCCCGACCATCCTCGTTGTGGGAGGCCCCATGGAAGGGGGTTGTGAGTTCGACAACCGCGCCGCCGACGCCACCTCGGTCACTGAGGGGCTTGGGATGCTCAGGGCTGGCAAGATCGACGAGGCGACTTACCGTAAGTTGGAGGACTGTGCAGCCCCGTCCTGTGGATCGTGTTCTTTCCTCGGAACCGCCAATACGATGTGTTGTGTGGCTGAGGCCATGGGTATGTGTCTTCCGGGAAGTGCGACCATCCCGGCGACGCATGCGGACCGTCTGCGCGCCGCCCAGGAATCAGGGCGCCAGATTGTCGGATTGTTGAAAAGCAGCATCACAGCGCGCCAAATCATCAACAATAAGGGGATTGAAAACGGCATCCGCGTCAGTACGGCCATCGGGGGGTCTACCAATGTTGCCCTGCACATACCGGCGATCGGCTATGAGGCGGACTGCGAGGTTACCATGGACCTCTTGGAACAACTGTGTCGGAGCACACCATACATCGCTAAGATGAACCCGGCAGCAGCGCCCAATGTTCCGGACTTCCACCACGCCGGGGGCATCCCCGCGGTAATGAAGGAGGTTCTACCGATCTTACATGGCGACGCCTTGACCGTCACCGGTAAAACAGTGGCGGAGAATGTGGCCAAGGCAGAGATCCACGACAGCAGTGTCATTAAGACCATGTCGAACCCCTGGAGCCAAGAAGGTGGCCTCGCCGTTTTGCGTGGTAACCTGGCGCCCAACACCGCGATCACGAAACCAGCTGCGATCGTGCCCGAGATGCACACATTCACGGGCAAGGCCCGATGCTTCAACTCCGAGGAGGTAGCCAATGAGGCCATCTTGGAGGGTAAGGTGCAAGGGGGGGATGTGGCCGTCATTCGATATGAGGGCCCCAAGGGCGGCCCCGGCATGCGTGAAATGTACAAAGCCATGAAGTTGCTCTATGGTAGAGGGCTCGCCCTCAAGACGGCGGTTGTGACGGACGGCCGTTTCTCCGGCACGAATAACGGCTGCTTCGTCGGTCACATCTCACCGGAGGCGGCCGAGGGTGGCCCCATCGCCGTTGTGGAGGACGGTGATCTGATCAGCATTGATATCCCGAATCGAAGTCTGCACCTGCACATCTCGGACGAGGAAATTGAGGCCCGTCTTGCCGGGTGGCAACGCCCCGAACCAAAATTCAAAAAGGGCTATCTGGCGCTCTATGCTCGCCTCGCGGAATCCGCTGATAAGGGGGCAATCCTCAGGCACAAATTCGAGTAGAGGCTTTGGCGGGCAAGAAAGCCACCATGAATTAGGTCTCTTTCAGTATGCACGTTCACCCCTTTTTTTTATCTCGTCCTCGNNGGCGGGCAAGAAAGCCACTTTGAAATAGGTCTTTGTTATCTTTCACGGTAACCCCTTCTTTTCATGTCGGCCCTGTGACTTTCTGCGGACCGTATTATGCCAATGCCCTCCTCGGCCTGCAAGCACGCTGCGGCAAGAGGATGCCATCAATCCCCAGGTTTGAAAGCCTGGGGTTTTCTGGTATGCTATATGAATTTCCCTGGATAACAGCTCCAATTTTCTCAAACCAGTTGTTTTGGGAGAGGCCATGTTTAAATTTCTCTTCAAAAAAGAGCAGCAGGTTGAATCATTGATTTACCGCTACTTGGATAACCTGAAGATGACCCAGGAGAATTTCCTGAGGGC